>ERZ1036424.411-NODE-411-length-18312-cov-3.740538_pt1 | contig 18312 bp, 16 predicted proteins | sample MGYA00514221_ERZ1036424 | MGnify/ENA primary metagenome ERZ1036424 (study PRJEB33795, sample SAMN09464939) | human gut metagenome | host: Homo sapiens | place: USA: Stanford, California | collected 2016-11 | study: EMG produced TPA metagenomics assembly of the... | reverse complement strand
TCCTGTTGGTTCTCCTTTTGTATACATATGTCCCCATGACCAGAAAGGATATGATCCATCACATATGTTTGCTTTATCATCGCTTACTCCATTAATTTTAACAACTGTCAAAGCATCTTTAGCCTCTTGAGTATTCATATATGCAAGTCCTAGATAACTTATTGCTCCATCGTTTTGTTTCATTGCTGTTAAAACTGCTCCATTTGAATCTTGAGTTGCTCCTAATAAATCATTTTCTAATGATTTATCTCCACCTAAAATTGTCTTTTCAAAAGCTGCACTAGTACCTGATCCTGCTGTTCTATGAATTAATAATATTTCTTTATCTGCTCCTCCAACATCTTTCCAGTTAGTAACTTTTCCTGAAAATATATCTTTAATTTGATCTGTAGTTAAAGAATCTATCCCTAAAGATTTATTTACAACAACTCCAAATCCTTGTGCTACTACTTTATGATCAACTAATTCTTTTGCCTTATCTGCATCTAATTTGTCTTCTGCAAAAATATCTGAATTTCCAATATCTACAGTTCCATCTAATACTTGAGTAAGACCTGTACCAGATCCACCTGCTTGAGCACTAACTTCTGCATCTGGATTTTTTTCTGTGAACTTTTCAATTGATTGTTCCATTAATGGTAATAATGCTGATGAACCACTAATTGTTATTGATCCACTTACTGATTCTGTTTTATTTCCATTATCTGCAGTTCCTTCTGAATTATCAGTACTGCCGCAACCTACCATTGTTCCTCCTATCATTGTAACTAATAGAGCACCTACTATTAATTTTAAAGTTCTTTTTTTCATTTTATTTCCCTCCATATAATAAAATTAGTTATTATTCTGGTTTCATTTAACATTTGTTTTGTCCTTCATATTTATAATATACCCTTTCAGTTAATTCATTATTAGAAATATGTTAAGTTATATTATAGGTATGTTAAGAAAATTTAACATACCTATAACCTTTTCCATAAGCTTTTTAACAAAAAAGATAAATTAAATACAAATAGCACAGTATTTCGCTATACTGTGCTATTTGTATTTAACATTAATATATGAATAATTTTTTAAATATATGGAATCTTAACTTCAAAAATACTTCCTTCTCCAAGTTTACTATTAACGCTAATTTCTCCATTAAAAGTTTTAACAATATGTTTTACAATCGCTAATCCAAGACCTGTTCCACCTTTTTTTCTAGATTTATCCACTCTATAAAATCTTTCAAATATCCTTGGTATATCATCTTTAGGAATTCCAACTCCATTATCCTCAATTGTTAAGCAGTATAATCCATCTTCATTATAACTAATTACTTTTACATATCCCTTTTCTTTTGAATACTTAACAGCATTTTCAATTAAATTTAAACCTAACTGATAAAATTTGTCTTTATCTCCTAGTATGAGTTCACAGTTCCTATCTTCAAACTCTAACGTTACTCCTTTATTTAATGCAATTTTTCTCATTATATTTATTACATCCTCTAATACTGATCCTGGTAAAAACTCACTTACATCTGAAACTAAATTACTTTCTATATTAGATAGTACTAAAATATCATTTATTAGTCTTGTAAGCCTCTCTGCTTCTTTATCAATTATATCAAGAAATTTCTCTCTAGTTTCATCATCCTTAACAAATTTTAGAGTTTCTGCAAATCCTTTTATTGAAGTTAATGGTGTCTTCAATTCATGAGATACATTAGCTACAAATTGTGTTCTCATTAATTCTACTCTTTTCATATCAGTAATATCTTGAAACGTTATAACTTTACCTATTTTTTCAAATCCATTTAATATATCTGACTTTTTAATTTTCAAATCCCTTTCTATTGGATGAAGTATTTTTATTTCCTTATCAATTTCCTCATCTTGCTTCAAAAAATCATTTATATCATAATCTGTAACAAAATCAAATAAACATTCACCTAAAATATTTTTCTTTATTCCAAGAAGCATTTCAGCTACTGGATTAATTGATATAACATTATTGCTATTATCAATTGCTACTACTCCATTATTCATGCTTTTTAATATTGATTCTAATTTAGTTTGCTTATCAACAACTTCATTCATTTTAATCTGAAGTTGATTTGCCATATTGTTGAAGCTATTTCCTAAAGTCCCTAATTCATCATTAGTCTTTACATTAGCTCTTATTTTATAATCTCCACTTGCCATTTTAAGTGTAACACTCTCTAAATTTTTTACAGGTTCAACAATTATTTTAACTAATCTTAAAGAAAGGCAAACTGAAAATGTTAAGACCACAATTATTATACCTACATAATACTTAATATTCTCTTCTTGTAATACATTTATTGTATTTATTGGAACAGAGCTTCTAATTATTAAATCATCATCAATTTTTGTTGCATAATACATTAAGCTTAATTTAATTGTATCACTATACCTTGTAGTAGATCCTTCTCCATGTTCCAATGCTTCTTTTACTTCTAATCTATCTAGATGATTTTCATTTTCTTTTGATTGGTTATCATATATTACATCTCCATTAGATTTTATTAATGTAAACCTTACAGGCATCTCATTAACTCTAATATCCTTCAAATCCTCTAAATCATCACCTTTTATATCATTAAACTCAGCAATTAAATAATTAACATTCTTAAGTTCTTCTTTCGTATTTTTGATTTGTTGTAAATTTATAAGTACAATGAATGATGATGTAACAATTAAGATAGCAAATATAACAGTTATCATTACTGATGTTAATATTTTATTCTTCATTATTGTTCCACAGGGTTAAATCTATACCCAACTCCTCTTATAGTTTCTATAAATCTTGGATTCTTATCATCTTCTTCTATTTTCTTTCTAAGATATCTTATATGAACATCTACAGTTCTAGTTTCTCCTATATATTCATAACCCCAAATTTTATCTAATAGTGTTTCCCTTTTTAGAATTTTCCCTTTATTTTTTATTAATATTTGTAAAAGTTCAAATTCTTTCAACGTCAAATCTATCTTCTCTCCTGAAACAAATACTTCATGTCTTTCAAAGTCTACTTTAAGACTCTGTGATTTATACACATCTTCATCAATTTCTGAGAAGGAATTTGTCCTTCTTAAGACAGCTTTAACTCTTGCAAGCAGTTCCCTAACTGAAAATGGTTTTGTAATATAATCATCAGCTCCAAGTTCTAAACCTAATATTTTATCTAATTCCTCTCCTTTAGCAGTTAACATTATTATAGATGTCTTTTGCATCTCTTTATTTCTTTTTATTTCTTTACAAACATCAAATCCATCAATTCCAGGTAGCATTAAATCAAGTAATATTAGACTAGGCTTTTCAACTTTGGATATTTTTACTGCATCAATCCCATTATTAGCAGTAAAAACATCGTATCCTGCATTAAGTAAATTAAATTTCAATAATTCTATTATATGTTCCTCATCATCAACTATTAATATTTTTTCTTTAGCCATAATATTTCCCCCTTAAAATAAAGTTATAAATGCAAACATTCTCCCATAAGATCCTTCTGATTTTCTGTATGAGTGCAATTTTACATCTTCACTACAATATGTGCATAAATTTAATAAACTAATATTATCATTAATAACGCCTGCTTTTTCTAAATCATCTATTATACATGCTTCTAAATTAAGATTATTACCTTTAAATAATTTTTCTTTATTTATATTAATTTTTCTTTTCTCAAATTTATCTCTCAAATCTTTCGATACTTCATAACAGCATTTTTTTATATGTGGTCCTATAAAAGCCTTAATATTTTTTTCATTAACCCCATATTCTTGTTTCATTTTCATAATAGTTTTATAAGTAATCGAATCATAAGTTCCTCTCCACCCACTATGAATCGCAGCTGAAACGCCTGTATTTTCATCTAGCAATATAATTGGTACACAATCAGCTGTAAAAACTCCAATAATAACACCTTTTTCATTAGTTATTATTGCATCACCATCTTCATCTTTAATATTATTTTTTCTATCATATTTTAATACTTTATCACTATGAATTTGCTTTAAATATATTATATCATCTACATTAAACTCTTCCTTTAATGAATTAAGCTCCTTTACTCCTTCTTCTGTATTTCTATTAAAACTTCGTTCATATTCAGCATTAGTGAATACAATTTTTGCTTTATTAAATTTTATTATCATAAAATCTTTAACATTATCCAAAGAGTTTAAATCTACTATTTTCATAATTTCCTCCCTAAATTTACAATGCTAATAAAATTCTTTTATCTTACTTAATATTAACATTGTATAAGCTATTTAACATAATTATTAACCAAAGTTTAACTTATATATAACAAATCTCACAAATAATAGATAGTTACAATAAATAAAGGATATTAGAAATTATTTAATTTCAATATCCTTTTTCTTTTTATTATTTATGTTACAAGATTTTTTATTTCCTCTAAAAACGTATTTATGTCTTTAAACTGCCTATAAACCGAAGCAAATCTCACATAAGATATTTCGTCGAGTTCTTTTAACCTGCTCATAACCATCTCTCCTATATCCTTAGATGGGATTTCAGTAAGCATACTATTAGAAATAGTTTTTTCAATATCGTAAGCTAAATCTTCCATTTGCTTTCTAGATATAGGTCTTTTTTGGCATGCTATTATCAAACCATTAATTATTTTTTCTTTATTAAAATTTTCTCTTGTTAAATCTTTTTTTATAACTAAAATCGGAAAGTCCTCTATTTTTTCATAAGTAGTATACCTTTTTGCACATTTTAAACATTCTCTTATTCTTCTTATTGTAGTATTATCATCTGTTGATCTTGAATCAACAACCTTACTCTCTTCAAAAGAACAAAATGGACATTTCATAATCTTAATCACCTCTTCGCTTTAGTATATAACTATGTTGTATACTATAATTATACATACTTTCTAATAATATTTCTACATATTATTGATATTGGAGTTTATTTTTTCCCCTGCTCTAACCAATATAACATCTGTCCCTATCTTAACAATATCTTCCCATAATATTTCACGTTCTTCTGTCTTGCCAAACCATGACTTAATTTCCCCTGGCAAAATTAGAGATATAACCCTATTGTCATCACAATCTATTTTAAAATCCTTTATAAATCCTATTTTTGATCCAGTTAATATATCTACTATTTCCATACTCCTCATTGAATTTAATGAATGCAGTTCAACTTCCATATAATTCCCACCTTTTTATTATTTTATATAATAAATTTATATGCTTAAAAACAAATCTTAATTCCATAAATATTATGTTAATAATAAAAAAACTGATATTAAAAAATATCAGTTATAATTTAATCTTTGCATTATACATGTTTTCTCATATGTTTTAATGCTGTTTTTTCTAACCTTGAAACTTGTGCTTGAGATATTCCAATTTCATCAGCCACTTCCATTTGAGTTCTTCCATTGAAAAATCTGAGATTTAATATTAACTTTTCTCTATCTGTAAGCTTTTTCATAGCCTCTTTTATTGAAATATTCTCTAGCCAGTTCTCATCCGTATTTTTAGTATCGCTTATTTGATCGCCCACATATATAGCATCTCCTCCATCATGATATATTGGTTCAAACAATGATACTGGGTCTTGTATTGCATCTAGCGCAAAAACAACATCTTCTCTAGGTAGTTCAAGCTCTTTTGCAATTTGAGATATAGTCGGTTCTTTATTATTGTCTTTTATAAACTTTTCTCTCATTATTAATGCTTTATAAGCAATATCTCTCAATGATCTACTTACTCTTATAGAGTTATTATCTCTTAAATATCTTCTAATTTCTCCAATTATCATAGGTACTGCATATGTTGAAAATTTGACATTCTGTGATAAATCAAAATTATCTATAGATTTCATAAGACCTATACATCCAACTTGAAATAAATCATCAATATTTTCTCCTCTATTATTAAAACGTTGAATAACACTGAGCACTAATCTTAGGTTTCCCTTTATAAAAGTTTCTCTTGCACTCTTATCTCCTGCTTGCATTTGTAGAAGAAGTTGCTTTTTTTCTTTTTCTTTAAGTATAGGAAGTTTTGATGTATTTACACCACATATTTCTACTTTGTTAATTATCACAAGTATCAACCCCTTCGAAAGTAATAATCTACTGCATTAAACAGTATCTCCGATAGGCAATACTTTTATACTTGAAGACAACCTAAATCATTCTACTAATTTCTTTTTTTAGTCTTCTTATTATTTTTTTCTCTAATCTTGAGATATATGATTGAGATATACCAAGCATATCAGCAACTTCCTTTTGTGTCTTTTCTCTTGTACCGTTTAACCCAAACCTTAATTTAACAATTTCTTTTTCTCTATCATTTAAATTTTTAAGTGCCATTAAAAGTAACTGTTTATCAACTTCATCTTCTATCAAATTATAAACTGTATCATTTTCTGTTCCCAATATATCAGATAGCAGTAGCTCATTTCCATCCCAGTCAATATTAAGTGGTTCATAAAATGAAATTTCTGCTTTTATCTTACTATTCCTTCTTAAATACATTAATATTTCATTTTCTATACATCTCGAAGCATAAGTTGCAAGCTTTATCTTTTTTTCTGGATTAAATGTATTTACAGCTTTTATAAGCCCAATAGTTCCTACTGATATTAAATCCTCTACATAAACTCCTGTATTTTCAAATTTTCTAGCTATGTAAACAACTAGCCTTAAGTTCCTTTCTATAAGTATACTTCTAATAGATTCATCACCATTATTTAGTTTATTAACTAATTCTTCCTCTTCATCTTTAGATAACGGTGGTGGCAACGCATCATTTCCGCCAACATAATAAAGCTTCCTTCTAAACATTTTAAATTTAGATATTAACCTATTTAATAATAACAATATTCTTCCCATAATATCCCCCTCTATACTATTCCCCGTGATAATAATGCATTGAATTCATTTTCTTCACTTAGTTTTTCTTTACATGGACAAATTATTGCATCAATTTCATCACATGAAAAATCATTACTTTTAATTTTTATTTTATTAATTCTTATTCCTTTTAAATTTCCACCATATCCTATTGCATTGTATGGTATATAATAAGTATTTTTATTATCAAAAACTATATCGTTTATTATAGCCTCTTCAACTAAAATACATGGAAGATTGGTTACAGGTTCCTTTAGTTCGTTCCCTGTATCTAAAAAACTTTGAATTTTATACTCTTTATTTCCTATACTAAATTCAACTAAATATTTATAATTATTTATAAATATTTTTTCTTTTATATATTCAATGATCCTTACTATGAATATATATACACACATAACACCTAACAATAGATATTTAATTGAGTACTTACTTATTTCAAAGCTTCTTCCAATAACATAATCATTTTGCCTAAATGATAGTACAAAACATAATCCACTTAAAGTAAATGTTAGCATTATAAAAACACCTAATAATTTAATCATATTAAAGAAATTTATTTTTCCATATGATATCCTTAACATTACTGCTGCAACAATTATTACAACAGGTATTGATGTTAATAATTTTAGCTGTGGAATAAATAATACTACTGTATAAATTCCTCCTATAAAGCTGGAAACAATTAATGATAATGTACTACACCTATGTTTAACAGCTTTCATTGTTAATGTAATCAAAAACAAGTTTACTATAAAATTTTCAATGATTAAAACATCTGCATAAATTTTCATCATAAGTCCTCCCATCTGAATTTTATTATAGACTTATATTCATTAAAAATTTGTCACAATAACATGGAATAATCTTACTTTTTAAAAAGAACTTTTTACATTTATTTACATTATATTTTAAAACTGACTATTTTATATTTAATATATTTATATATGAATTTTACTATTATAAATGATGCTTATCTAATAAAAAACATAAAAAAAAGACATAGATTTACAATCTACATCCTTTAAAAATTTATATTAATGCTTTTTTTGTCTCCTTAAAAATACTGGTATATCTAAATCATCAGAATCACCATAAACTGATGCATTAACTTCAGGTTCTTTAGTTTCAATTGTTGCAGCAGCTTCTTGTTTTACAGCTTCTTCTACTTGAGCTTTTTGAAGTTTCTCTGCTGACTTTGATTCAATTTTATTATTCTCACTTTCAAAACCAGTAGCTATAACAGTAATTCTTATTTCCTCACTAAGAGTCTCATCTATTACTGCTCCAACAATTATATTCGCATCAGGATCAACAGCTTCACGCACAACATCTGCTGCATCATATACTTCCAATGCTCCAAGATCAGCACCACCTGTGAAGTTTATAATAACATCTGTCGCTCCATCTATAGATGTCTCTAATAATGGAGAAGAAATAGCTTCTTTTACTGCTTGTTGAGTTCTATTATCTCCTCTTCCAAATCCAACTCCCATATGAGCTAATCCTTTGTCAAGCATTACAGCTTTAATATCTGCGAAATCAGCATTTATAACTCCTGTTATTGTTATTAGGTCTGATATAGCCTGTACACCTTGTCTTAAAACATCATCAGCTAATTTAAATGAATCTAATAAAGTAGTCTTTTTATCAGCCATACTAAGCAATCTTTCATTTGGTATAATAACTAAAGTATCAACCTTCTCTTTTAAATCTGCGATTCCCATCTCAGCATGTCTCATTCTTCTTTTTCCTTCAAAAGGGAATGGCTTAGTAACTACTCCTACTGTTAAAATATCCATAGATTTTGCTATTTCTGCTACTATTGGTGCAGCACCAGTACCAGTTCCTCCACCCATACCAGCTGTAATAAAGACCATATTAGCCCCTTTAATTGCAGATGTGATTTCTTCTCTACTTTCTTCTGCTGCCTTCTTACCAATTTCAGGATTTGCTCCTGCGCCTAATCCTTTAGTTAACTTTTCTCCTATTTGGATCTTTTGATTAGCATTAGAAAGCATTAAGGCTTGCTTATCTGTATTTATTGCAATAAATTCAACATTCTTTAAGCCTTCAACTATCATTCTATTTACGGCATTGCTTCCACCGCCGCCGCAACCAATAACTTTTATGTTGGTTAATTCTTGCATATCTGCTTCAAAATCTAACAAAACAATTCCTCCCTTTAAAAAATCTTTTCAAAAAAGTCTTTAAACTTTTTCAAAATATGATTTTTACTTTCATCATTATCCACATTTTCTGTTTCAATTACTTTTTTCTTTTCAAGACTATCACTAGTTAAGATTTTACTATTATCTCCTAATAAATTTAATCTATCATATACTTCCTTAGCTATTGCCAAAGAAGTTATATTTTCTGAATTTTTTATTCCCAAATCACTTTTATTTATTATCTTCGCTTTTACTTCAAAAATATTACCAACGATTTCATTTATATCTTCAAAATAGCTTAATCCATCCCCATATAAAATTATACTACAAATTCTATCATAATGACCAGTCTTTTTCAATTCCATATTAATATGATTTAATATTTCTTCAATTCTAGCATTAGTAACTTTATAAAAAAGTTCTTTCGATACTTTAGTAGTTCCTACTTTAATTTCATCATTTATTGAGTCGTCTTCATAAATACTCTTATAGTTACTTGAATAAATCTTTTTTAAATTTTCTGCTTCACTAAAAGAAATATCTCCACAAATAGCTAAATCATTAGAAATATTATTTCCTCCAAGTGGTATGCTTGCTATATTTTTAGGAATACCATTATTAAATATTGCAATGTCAATATCAGCTGCTCCTACATCAATTAAAGCAATATCTCCTATTGAATTTTTTTCATTTAGAAAAATTTGTTTTCCTGCAAGTATATTAAGCTTAATAAATTCAATCTTATATTTTGTTTCATTAAATAATTCATAGTATTTATCTATTTCTTTTTTTTCTGCAATTACCAATGTAAGGTTTACTTCAAGATTTACTCCCTTCCAATTAAGTATATCTTTATGAATAACTTTTCCATCTAAAATATAAAAATTTATTAGTACATCTACTATAGTTTCATCGCTACTTATAGTAACGCTTTTCTTCCCCATACTTAACACGTTAGCTATATCTTCTTTTGTAACTTTCTCTTCTAATATAGTTGAAATTGTAACTTCTGTAATCCTAACTTTTCTTGCAGAAATCCCAATAGAAATATTCTTAGTATTTTTTCCCGTTTTATCTTCTAAGTCTTTTAATAAGGCAACTACAGTTTTTCTGCATTTTTCAATATTTTTTAATAACCCTTTTTCTATACCTAGAGATTTACAAGACTTAACTCCTAGTATTTCTATTTCATCATTTTGATTTTTAACTGCTATAGATGCTGATAACTTTTTACTTCCAAAATCCAATGATGCAATTACATCTTGTTGCATTTTTACTTCTTTCCCTTCTTTGCATAAAAAATATACTAAATAAAAATATTCAACATTTTTTTTAAATTCCCTCTTTTAATTTTAATAATAAATAAAACTTTTTTATAAAACTCTATTTTATTCAAATTAAATTATAATTACTTTTATAATTTTTCTATCCAGCTTTTATATTCTTCTATCGATATTATCTTTTTATTAACTAAATTTCTCAAATCCATTTCCATTGTTTTCATTCCAAATTTCGACCCCATTTGAATGAAACTATTAATTTGTTCATAATTCCCCTCTCTAATTAAATTCTTAATACTCGGAGTACATAGCATTATTTCCATGGCTGCTATTCTTCCACTACCTAATGAATCATTTAATAATACTTGTGATATAACAGCTCTTAATAACGAAGAAAGTTGGAGCTTTATTTCACTTTGATTTAACACTTCAAAAGAATTTATAATTCTATATATACTATTTACAGCTCCCATATTATGTAGAGTAGAAAATACTAAATGCCCTGTTTGCGCCGCTCTTAATGCTACCTCAATAGTTTCTTTATCTCTCATTTCTCCCAATACTATAATATCTGGATCTTCTCTTAAAGCTGATTTAAGACCTAGTGAATAACTTTTTGTATCATTGCCTATTTCTCTTTGATTAATTATAGATTTTTCATTTTTATATACAAATTCAATTGGTTCTTCAAGTGTAATTATATGCTTTTTCTTAGTTTTATTTATTTCATTTACTATAGCTGCAATAGTAGTACTCTTTCCAGATCCAGTTGGCCCTGTAACTATAACTAATCCTTCTTTTAACTCTGTTAATTCCTTAAGTACATTTGAATCCGTCAAATCACTAACTTGTGGTATATCACTTTTTATTATTCTCATACATATTGAATAACCATTTAAAACTTTAAATACATTTATTCTAAAATGCTCTGATTCATTTCTACTGTATCTACAATCTATCTCACCATTTTCTAAGAATTCTTTGTATTTATCTTTAAGTAATTCTTTTATATATTCCTCTACAGCTTCATATGTTAAAATTTCTTTTCCTACTTCTACCAAGTCGCCATTTGTTCGTACTCTAATACAGGCTCCTACTTTTATATGAATATCTGAAACATCTTTAAAATTTATTTTATTTAACAAACCCTCTATACCAGTCATACTATCTCCATTTTAAATTTTTCTTAATATTTATATGTAAATTAAAATATATTATATAAAAAGGATGCTGTAATAAAAATAGCACCCTTCTTTTGCATATGTCAAAATTTCTAGAAAAAATAATATGCTATTTAACCTCCATTCTGTATAATTTCCACTAGTTCTTTATAAACAATTCCTTTTTAAGCTTCTTTAAAGCTTTTTTCTCTATTCTTGACACATATGATCTTGATATTCCTAAGTTTACTGCAATTTCTCTTTGCGTCTTGCATTTTCCGTCTATTAATCCATATCTCATTATAATAATAGAGCTTTCCCTTCTAGTTAGGGATTCACCTAATTTTTTATAAAGTGCCTTAACTTGCAAATTACTCTCAACTTTTTCTAATACTGAATCCTTTTCACTACTTAATATGTCCATGAGGCAAAATTCATTTCCTTCTTTATCAACTCCAATTGGATCTTGAAGATATACTTCGCTTTTTTGTTTTTTACTATTTCTAAAAAGCATTAAAATTTCATTTTCAATACACCTTGAAGCATAGGTGGCAAGTCTAGTTCCTTTACTAGCATCAAATGAATCAATTGCTTTTATTAATCCCACAGTCCCAATTGATATTAATTCATCCACATCTTTACTGGGAAAAGAGTATTTTTTTACTATATGAGCTAAATTTCTTTCAATTAAAATGCTTTTTGCAAGTTTGTCTCCTTCTTTTAATTTTTTTAAGTACATTTGTTCATCTTCTTCATCAAGAGGCAATGGAAATGTATTGCTATTTGTAACATATCCTGTTAAAAATAATGAATTACATATTAATTCTACTAAATTGGTTAATATAAACACCTTTTTCCTCCATAACAGTGCTTGCTATTATAATATGTTTGAACCACAAAAAAGTTGCTTATACAATTTATTTTTTATTTTACTATATCAGTTCTATTTATCATTTTCTTTATTAGCTAGTTGGTTAACTATATCTTTAAATATTGGAGCTGCTGTGTCTCCACCACCCAATTCTTCAGTTTCAGCTAAATTTTCATATTCAATATCTGGTGTAAAGACTATCATTGTATAATTTTTATCACCTATGTTAAAATAACCTGCAAACCATCCATGAGTTGTTCCTCCACTTCCTGTTGAAGATCCTGTTTTTCCACCTATATCCATTCCATCTATATGTGCTTTTATACCTGTTCCTTTGTTTACCACTTGCTTCATAGCATTCTTTATTAATTTAGCAGTTGTTTCACTATATACTTTTCTTTCTTCCGTTTTAAACTCATGTACCACATTATCATCTTTATCTAATATATCTTCAATTATATATGGTTTAACATATATTCCATTATTAATAACAGTATTTATTGCCCCAATCATTTGTATTGGAGTAACATTCATACATTGGCCTATGGATATGTTATTAATCCCCAAATCTTCTGTTGGCATTATACCTTTTGCTTCATTTTTATTATTTCCTTCTAAATCTAGAACCCTATTAAACAATCCTTGTGATTTTGAATATTCCATTAATTTATCATATCCAACTTTGCTACCTATTTGTGCAAATACATCATTACTTGATTTTTCAAAGGCTTCTTCAACCGTTAATCTACCACGTGCCTGCCTATCAATTTTACCAGTTGATACAAACGTATCATTTATATTAACTAATCCCATATCAAGTGCTGCTCCTAAAGTTAGGATCTTATATATAGATCCTGGTTCATATCCTATTTGTTGTATTCCTAAATTTATGTTTGCAGCACTTTCATCTTTTTGAACTAGAGTTCTTATTTTACCAGTATCAGATTCTAATATACTTACCCCAATATTCTTTAAATATGAGTATTTTTCTTTATTTAATATTTCTCTTACTTTATCTTCCATACTATTATCAATAGTTAATTTCAAATTTTTATTAATATCACTTACATTAACTTCAGATTTTCCATAGACAGCTTTATCATCTAAATAAAAATAACTTTTAGGTTTACTGTTATCTTTTAAGTAGTTATAAAGCTCTCCTTCTAAAGATCCATCGACCTGCTCTTCATCTAAGATTTTAGAGAAAATACTGCTAACACTCCAAGCCTTTTTATTATCTACCTCATCACTTATATAAGTATATATACCCTTTATGTCCTTTAACATATTTATTTTATTATATGTATCTTCTGATACTTCATAATATAATTTTCCACTTTCTTTCATTACATTTGTATAATTAAAATCAGGATTTTCTGATTTCATTATAAAATTTAAAGCCATTAAATCTTTTAGAGTTTCTTCATAATTATTTAAGCTAAAAGGCTTAGTGTCAATTACTAATATATATTTTTTATTATACTTCATTAGATCTCTTCCATATGTATCTAAAATCATATAATTTATATTACTTATATTTTCTTCTTGATGATTTTGATAAGATACTTGTACTTTAGCTGATGGATATATTTGTAACATATATAATTTTAAGGATAATGCCATCATTATTGTTATAAGTATAGATAATATACCTAGCAATCTTTTTCTTAATTTCAAATTATTATTTGTAAAAATAAAAACACCTCCCTTTAGCTAAATTTTAGCCTTAGAGTAAGTGTTTTATACAAGTATAATACTTAATTTAATTAAATCTTAATATAAACTTTTCTTTATAGTGAAAAAGTTTTGTTTACTTTTACTAACATATCATTAACTTCTAAAGGTTCTTCAACTTTTACTTTAAACATCATATGTGCTCTATTTGCAACATTTGTTTTTACATTTTTATCAAGATCAAACATATCTAAAAGTTTAACTTTAAAATATGGAGTCTTTGCTCTTAAAACTTCTACTTCATCATTCTCAAATACTCTGTTTTTCTGAAGAATTGTGGCTGTTTTTGTTTCAGTATCATATTCTTTAACAACTCCAACAATTTCATAATCTCTTACATATGATGAATCTTCATAATTCTGTTCTCCAGTCTTACCAAAAAAGAACCCTGTATGATATTGTCTATGGCTTATTTTTTGTAATATGTCCATCCATTCATCTTTAAATTGATAATTTCCAGGATCATCCCAATAAGCATCTAAGGCTTCTCTATAAGCCTTAACTGCAGATGCCACATAAAATTCACTTTTCATTCTACCTTCAATTTTAAAAGAATTTATACCACTTTTAACCAATTCAGGTATATGATGTATCATACATAAATCTTTAGAATTCATTATATATGTTCCCTTGTCATCTTCAATTACAGGATAATATTCTCCTGGTCTTGTTTCTTCCATTAAGTAATATTTATATCTACATGCATTTGAACATATTCCTTTATTGGCATCTCTATTAAGCATATAATTTGATATTAGACATCTTCCTGAATATGCAATACACATCGATCCATGAACAAATGCTTCTATATCACAGCCTTCTGGAATATTAGAAGTTATTGTCTTTATTTCATTAAATGTTAACTCTCTAGCTAATACAATTCTTTTTACACCTAGCTCATACCAAAACTTTGTTGCTACCCAGTTTACAGTATTTGCTTGTGTACTTAAATGTAATTCAAGATCTGGTGCTACTTCTTTTGCTATAGCAATTAATGAAGGATCTGCTACTAATACTGCATCTACACCTAAATCATATAATCCTTTAATATAATCTCCAGCACCTTTTAGATCATGGTTTCTTGCAAAAACATTTAAAGTAACATAAACTTTTTTACTTCTATCATGGCAATATTTTATTCCTTCTGCCATTTCCTCATTAGTAAAATTATTTGAAAATGCTCTTAAGTTCAATCTTCCACCGCCAAGATATACTGCGTCTGCTCCAAAATCTATAGCTATTTTTAATTTTTCTAAATTTCCTGCTGGTGCTAAAATTTCTGGTTTATTCATTTTTTTATAATTCCCTCCTCTTAGTTACTGCAATTCCATCTCCCATCGGTATCACAGATGTTATTAACTCTTCATTTTTAGTAACTAAATCTAAATAAGTTCTCATCCTCTTCACTATTGTTATCTTTCTTCTTTTAACTAATTCATCAGATGCAACCATTCCTCTAAATAATACATTATCTGCTACTATTATTCCATCTTTTTTAAGCAATCTTAAGCAATGTGGCAAAAAGTGATTGTAGTGTCCTTTTCCTGCATCCATAAAAATAAGATCAAAGGATTCTTCTAAATTCTCTAATATTTCTAAACAATCTCCTTGTTTAATTTTTATTTTATCAATTAATCCGACTTTTTCTAAATTATCTTTTGCTATATCTATCATTTTTTCATCACGTTCTATTGTTATAATTTCTGGTTTTGTTCCAGATGCCTCATACATTAAAATGGATGAAAATCCTATAGCTGTTCCTAATTCCAATATTCTTTTTGGCTTTTTCATATTTACCATAAATTCAAGAAAAGCACCTGTTTCTTTTTGAACAATAGGCACGCCATTTTCAATAGCAAAATCCTCTATCTCTTTTAAATTCCCACTTCTATTAGGAATTAAACTTCTAATGTATTCTTCCATATAATCATATGTAATTTTACTCATTAATTTCCTCCATATTTACCTAATATCCTAGTTCTTTCTTTTTAGTTAAAAAATCATCATAATTATTAGTAAAATAGTGTGTTCCATCTTTTTTTAAAACATAATATATATAATCTGTTTTTTTTGGCAATAGTGCTGCTTTAATTGATTTAATTCCCGGATTCGATATTGGCCCTATTGGTAGCCCTTCATATTTATAAGTATTATATGGAGAATCTATAGCTAAATGTCTATTTAAAACCACATCAACATGATAACCTAATGAATAAATTACTGTTGCATCTAATTGTAGCTTCATATTTTTTTCTAATCTATTATAAATAACAGATGAAATTAACGGTCTATCATTATCAAACCTTGCTTCACTTTCAATCATAGATGCTATATTTATTATCTTTTCAATATCCTGGCTATCTAAGTCAACACCTGTTTCATCTTTAGCCTGATTTATTACTTGGTTAAATCTCATAATCATCATATTGATTATATATTCTCCATCTGAACCTTTTTTTATTAAATATGTATCTGGATACAAATAACCTTCTAAATTATATTTCTTTTTTTCACTAACTTTCACAAAGCTTGGAACGGGATAATTTTTCACTTTTTCTAAAAATTCATCTTTAGAGCAAAATCCTTGTTTTTCTACTTCACTTGCAATATCCTCTATAGTATATCCTTCTGGTATTGTTAATTTAATTAGTTCTTTATTATCTGCTGTACTTTCTAAGGACTTTATTAAATTATCTAAATTTGAATTGGCATCAATTTCATAAACGCCTTCTATTAATTTTATTTCCTTTTTATCTATACTCAATTTTACTTTAAGTAAAAGTTTATTAAATAATTTTCCTTCTTTATCTAACCTGTTAAGGATATCATAAAACCCTTCTCCTTGTCTAACTTCAATCATAATAGTAGAATCATTAGACTTTAATGGCTTATTAATTGTTCTATTGTATAAAGCTGCAAAAACTAATATTGAAGTAATTAATAATAATACAAATAATAACATTAGTTTACTTCCGGATCTAAACTTCTTCATAAAGTTCCTCCAATATAATAAAGTAAATAGCCTAAAAAAGACTATTTACTTTAATCATAGTTATTTTATTCAATATTTAAAGTATTTTCAAGAAATTATTTTTTATTTCTACTAATAACTCTTCTTCTTTCAGCACTATCTAGTATTCTTTTTCTCATTCTTACATTCTCTGGAGTAACTTCAACTAATTCATCAGAATTTATAAATTCTAAGCATTGTTCAAGTGTCATTTCAATTGGTGGAGTTAATTTTAATGCATCATCAGCTCCTGATGATCTTGTATTAGTAAGCTTCTTTCCTTTACAAACATTAATATCAATATCTTCTGCTCTTGCTGAAACACCAACAATCATACCTGGATAAACTGGAACTCCTGCTCCTATAAATAATTGTCCTCTTTCTTGAGCATTAAACAAACCATATGCTATAGAATCTCCTGATTCAAATGAGACTATTGAACCTCTGCTTCTTCCTGGAATTTCACCTTTATAAGGTTCATATCCATGGAATACATGATTCATGATTCCATTTCCTTTTGTATCAGTCATAAATTCATTTCTAAATCCTATAAGACCTCTTGCTGTAACAGTAAATTCTAATCTTGTATATCCATTTACTGCTGATGTCATATTAACCATTTCAGCTTTTCTAGGTCCTAACTTTTCCATAACTGGCCCCATAAATTCTTCTGGAACATCTATAGTTAAATATTCAATTGGTTCTTCTTTATGACCATTAACTTCCCTAAATATAACATTTGCTTTTGAAACTTGGAATTCATATCCTTCTCTTCTCATTGTTTCAATAAGAACTGAAAGATGAAGTTCTCCTCTTCCTGAAACCTCAAAGCAATCAGGAGTAATTTCATTAACTCTTAAACTTACATTTGTTTCAAGTTCTTTCATTAATCTATCTCTTAAGTGTCTTGATGTTACAAATTCTCCTTCTTTTCCAGCAAAAGGTGAATCATTTACCATAAAATTCATACTAAGTGTTGGTTCATCAATATCAACAAATGGTAAAGCTTCTGGATTTTGTGAATCTGCTATTGTTTCACCTATATTAGCATCAACAACACCACTGATTGCAACTATCTCTCCCATAGATGCTTCCTCTGTTTCTTGTCTTTTTAATCCTTCATATGTAAATAAACTAGTAACTTTGTAGTTTGCAGTTGAACCATCTT
>ERZ1036424.410-NODE-410-length-18338-cov-3.345786_pt1 | contig 18338 bp, 16 predicted proteins | sample MGYA00514221_ERZ1036424 | MGnify/ENA primary metagenome ERZ1036424 (study PRJEB33795, sample SAMN09464939) | human gut metagenome | host: Homo sapiens | place: USA: Stanford, California | collected 2016-11 | study: EMG produced TPA metagenomics assembly of the... | reverse complement strand
CATACGCTCAAACAATAACAGTTTTATAGCTTGAAATTATGAAGTACTAATAAAAGTTTTTTTGATGCACTCTGCATAAACATATGTCCTCATTTTCTATTGTAGTAATAATTTAAAGATTAATTAAATAGTCCTTATACAAATAATTAAAAGACATTAAAGATATTTTAAAATCACTCTAAAATTTAAGTGTATGAATCTATAGGCACAGATAGATATGAACTTATAAAATTATATTAGAAAAATTTTATTAAGTTAATTATTATAGTGATTGATAAATTTTAATTATAAGAATCTTCTATACCAAGAAATAGAGTCATGCTTTTACGAAAAGTGCATAAGAAAAAATAAGCTTAGTGTTTCATTATTTCATGGCTTAAAATTGTTATTGTTTGAGAAAAGCGAGTTTAACTAAAATTTTTCGGGGAGTATTCACAAAACTTAAAGGTTCGCAATATCTTTATATGTTGAACTCATAATTTTTAGAAATGAAGCTAAAATTATGATAAAATATAAAATGAATTTTAAACATTAGGAGAATGGAATGGAAGAATATATTTTAAAAAACAACTTAAAGTTAATATATAAAAAATCAGAAAATGAATTATCGTCTATTTGTATATCCTTAAATGCTGGGGCAGGAGTAGAAAATGATAAATTAGGAGTTGCTCATGCTACAGAACATATGATTTATAAAGGAACAGTAAATAGAAGTGAAAAACAAATAAATGAAGAATTAAGTAATATTTTTGGATTTAATAATGCTATGACTAATTATCCTTATGTGATTTATTATGGAACATTACTTTCAGAAGATTTGGAAAAAGGTATAGAGCTATTTTCTGATCTTTTAATAAATCCAATATTTGAATCTTATGCATTTAATGATGAAATGAATGTAATAAAAGAAGAACTGAAGGAATGGGATGAGGAATTAGATCAATATTGTGAAGATAAGTTATTTTTTAATTCTTTTGATAATAGAAGAATTAAGTATCCAATTATAGGTACAAAGGAAAGCTTGGAAAATATAGTGTTAAATGATATAAGGGGATTTTATGAAAAATATTATTTTCCAGAAAATGCTTCAATAGTTGTGATTTCTTCATTAGATTTTGAAGAAGTGAAAAATATGGTAAACCAGTATTTTATTTCTTGGGGAAATAGATTTGAAAGAAAAAAGTGTAGTAAAGAGGATGCTGATCATACTATTGAAAAAAAGAAAATAAATTATGAAATACCAAAAAGGGAAACTTTTATAAATCATATAGGAAAGAGTAAGACATGTAAAGTTGAAATTATATGTCCTATTGATAGTCTTAGTCAAAAATAAATGAAGACATTTAGAATTTTTAATCAGTATTTTGGAGAAGGAGTAAATTCTATTCTTTATGATATTTTAAGAACTAAAAACGGCATTATATATGATGTGATAACTAAAGTTTCTAATGAAAATTATATAAAATTATATAAAATTAATTTTAGCACATCAAAAGAAAATATTGAAAAAACTTTAAAATTAATTGAAGAGTCTATAGAAAAGATATGTGACTACATTAATAATGATAATAGAATAATAATAAATGATTTAGCTAAAAGCTTTAAATTAAAAAGGTTATTTAGGGAAGAGCAGAGTATAATTCTAGCAAAAGAATTGGCTACTTATGATACTATGTTTGGTGACTATAATATATATTTAGATGAGACTAATGATTTAAATTTAGTATCTAAAAAAGATATGATTAATGTATCTAAAAAAGTATTTAATAATTTAACTGTACAAATAATTGATTAAAGATCTCATTAAGGATTATAATAAAAAGGTAATGCAAAAATGAGAAATAAACTAAGCAAAAAAATGGGGGATATATTATGTATAGTTTTAAAAATGATTATAGCGAAGGTGCTCATTCTAGAATAATGGAAGCGCTATTAAAAACTAATTTAAAGCAGACAGATGGATATGGAACAGATGAATATGTACAAGAAGCTGTAAGTTTGTTAAAGAAAAGAATTGATTGCAATAATATAGATATTCATTTATTAGTAGGAGGAACTCAAGTAAATCTTACTGCAATTTCAGCATTTTTAAGGCCACATCAGGCTGTAATTGGTGCAGATACAAGTCATATAAATTGTCATGAAACTGGTGCTATTGAATCAATAGGTCATAAAGTCCTTACTGAAAAAACTAAAGATGGAAAATTAACACCAGCTATAATTCAAAAAATTGTAGATGCGCACACAGATGAACATATGGTTCAGCCTAAATTAGTTTACATATCTAATTCTACAGAGGTTGGAACTTTATATAAAAAATCTGAATTAGAATATTTACATAATTGCTGTAAAAAGAACAATTTATTATTATATTTAGATGGAGCACGTTTAGGTTCTGCACTTGTTTCAACTGAAAATGATTTGAGTTTAGCTGATATAGGAAGGCTAGTTGATGCTTTTTATATTGGAGGTACAAAAAATGGTGCACTTTTTGGAGAAGCCCTTGTTATATGCAACGACAACTTAAAAGAAGATTTTAGATATTTTATAAAACAAAAAGGTGGATTATTAGCAAAAGGTAGACTTTTAGGAATTCAATTTGCTGAACTTTTTAAAGATGAACTATATTTTGATATAGCAAGACATGCTAATAAAATGGCTATTTTGTTAAAGGATTCTATAAAAAATGAAGGATACGAATTTTTAACGGATTCATCTACTAATCAACAGTTTCCTATATTGCCTAATTATTTAATTAATAAATTGGCCGAAAAATATTCTTTTAATGTTGAGAGAGTTATAAGTGAAGATAAAAAAGCTATTAGACTGGTAACTTCTTGGGCAACACCTGAATCGGAAATTCAAGATTTTATTAAATATTTTAAGGAATGTATATAATTAAAAAGTAATAAAATATAATATGTTACAAGATCATAGTTTATTTTAACTGAAAAATCCTTTAATGATTTTAAACATATTTGTCGATTGTACATTGTAAATTTTTAATTGCAATACATTAGGAGTATTTCAAAGTATATTTTTATAGAAATGAGATACTCCTATTTTAATATTATAGATTGGAGAGATACTTTTGAAACTACCACTATTAGAAGAACTTTTAAAATATCATAAAGAAAAAAACTTACTTCTTTCTATGCCTGGTAATAAGTGTGGAATTGGATTTTTAAAAGATAGCATAGGAAAAAAATTTGCAGATAATCTTGGATTCTTAGACATAACTGAAGTTGAACCATTAGACAATTTACATAATCCAGAAGGAATAATAAAGGAAGCTCAAGAATTACTGGCTAAAACTTACAAGGCAAAGAAAGGATATTTTTTAGTTAATGGAAGTTCTTCAGGAAATTTAGCATCTATATTTTCAGCATTTAATGAAGGCGATGAAGTTTTAGTTGAAAGGAATTGTCATAAATCAATTTATAATGGATTAATATTGAGAAAACTTAAGGTCAAATATATAGAGCCTGTTATAGATCATAAAAATGGTATATTTCTTCCACCTAATAAAAGCTCCATTTATAGAGCGTTTAAATCCTGTAATAATCCTAAAGGTATTATATTGACTTATCCAAATTATTTTGGAATTACATATGACATTGAAGATATTATAAAAGATTTGAAAAATAATGGATTAAAAATTATTATAGATTCAGCACATGGGGCACATTTTGGAATAAATAAAAGATTACCTAAATCTATTTCTAATTTAGGAGATTATGTTGTCTTAAGTGCTCATAAAACTTTACCAGCTCTAACACAAGGAGCATATCTTTTAGTAAATGAAGAAAATCCTAAACTTGAGTTTTATTTAAAAGCATTTACAACTACTTCACCATCATATTTGATTATGGCATCTCTAGATTATGCTAGACATTATTTAGATGAATATGGAGAACATGAATATGAGAAAATTATAAATACAGCTGAAAATTGGGCATTTAAAATTAATAGTATTAATAAAGTTCATATACTGTCTAAAGAAGATTTGAAGAATAATTTTAGTGAAGAAAAAAGTAATAATTATGATTTAGATCTAAGTAGGTACATTGTAGTACTTCCAGATGGATACAGTGGACATAAACTCTTAGATTATTTAAGAAGTGAGCATATACAAGCTGAAATGAGTTTTTCAAAAGGTGTGGTGTTAATATTTTCTCCATTTAATGATGAAGAAGACTTTAAAAAAATATATAACTCTATTTTAAAGCTTAATATGGAAAATATAAAAGGAGAGATTAATTCAAAATACTTTTGTAATATTCCACAAAAAATATTAGAGCCTTATGAAGTATTCGATTCAGAATTTAAATTAGTTAATGTAGAAAATAGTGAAGGTAAGGTTGCAAAAGAATCAATAATACCTTATCCACCTGGGATACCATTAATATGTGCTGGTGAAGTTATTTCAAAAGAAGCTTTAGAGATAATTAAAGACTATATAAGAAATAATAAAAGTGTTATAGGAATAGATAATAATTTAATAAAAGTAATATAATAGGTTAAATCAATTTAAAATTTATTAAAGAAGTTCAGTTCTGAAGGTTACTTTAGAACTGAACTTCTTTTTGATTATTTGTATCCTTAAAAATAGTTTACTAGTAAATATATATAAGCTATGGTAATTAACTATAATAAAAATAATATTTATCTAATATACAAAATATTTAAATTGATGGAAAGTTAATAATGATAAACAAAAACGTTACTTTTGATAAAAAAACATTAAATAATGCATTATTTTTACAAAAAAACATTGAAATAATTGATAAATTATAATATTATATAAAATATATTAAAAAACAAAAGATAAACTCTTGAAATTAACAAAAAGGAGAAATGTATGGAAGAAAAAAGAGATCAGTGGGGTTCTAAATTAGGATTTATACTTGCAGCAGTAGGTTCTGCTGTAGGGCTAGGAAACATATGGAGGTTTCCATATGTGGCATATACAAATGGTGGTGGGGCGTTTTTAATACCGTATTTTTTTGCTATATTTACAGCAGGAATACCATTATTAATTTTAGAATATGGAATGGGACATAAATATAAGGGGTCTACACCTCTTGCTATAGCTAGAGCAAGCAAGAAGTGGGAATGGCTTGGATGGTGGCCAACAATTAGTGCATTTGTAATACTTGCCTATTATTCAATGATACTTAGCTGGGCAGCAAATTACTTTACATTTAGTTTTACAAAAAAGTGGGGAAGTGATTCTAATTCATTTTTTCATAATGATTTTTTGAAATTATCCGAATCACCATTTGATTTTGGAAATATGGTTTGGCCAATATTAATTGGTATTACTTTGGTCTGGTTTATAAATTGGTTAATATGCTATAGAGGAATAAAAGGTGGAATAGAAAAAGCTAATAAAGTATTATTACCTACTTTAATAACTATTATGATTATAATTGCATTTAAAGCAGTTAATTTAGAAGGCGCATCAAAAGGGCTTAATACTTTGTTTACACCTGACTGGTCAATGGTTATGAAACCTAAAGTTTGGGTAGCGGCATATGGACAAGTGTTTTTCTCATTGAGTCTTGCTATGGGGATTATGATGACTTATTCGAGCTATCTACCTAAAAAGACAGATATTAATAATAGTGCGTTTATGACTGCTTTTGCAAACTGTGGCTTTGAGTTTTTATCAGCTATTGCTGTTTTTGGAATACTTGGATATATGGCTACATCACAAGGTTTACCAATGTCAGAAGTAGTCTCAAGTGGAGTTGGATTAGCATTTGTCGTATTCCCAGCAGTATTTACTGCTATGGGACCTCTTGGAACAGTATTAGGAATACTATTCTTCTTATGCTTGATATTTGCAGGAATAACTTCATCAGTATCTTTAACAGAAGCAGTTGGAGCACCTTTTAGAGATAAGTTTGGATGGGAAAGAGAAAAAGTAGTTACTGTAATATGTCTTATTGGGTTTATAATTAGTGCAGTATTTGCAACAGGAGCTGGATTATACCTATTAGATATAATAGATAATTTCATAAATAATTATGGAATAGTAGTAGTAGGACTTTTTGAAGTTATACTAATAGGATGGATAGTTAAACCTAAAAAAATACGTGTACATACTAATAAGATATCATATTTTAAGATTGGAAGTTGGTGGGATTTTACTATTAAATATTTAACACCATCAATTTTAATTTTTATGTTAATACAAAGTATATTTACTGAAATTAAAACTCCATATGAAGGATATCCTTTATTGGCCTTAATATTATATGGATGGTGCATTATTGGAATAGGAATAATAGGAGCTTTATTAATAGCTAAGAAACCTTGGAAGGATAAGAAAATAGAAGATTACATAGAAGGGGAATAAATTAATTTTTGTACTTAGAGGAGGAATTTAAATGACAAACATAGCAATATCATTTTTCTGTTTAGGAGCAACAGTTTTATGGGGAGGATTAATTTTGACTTTAGGAATTACTATTTATAATGAAAAGAAACAGATAGTAGAATAATTTATAGGAATAACTTCCTTATTAAATGTGAAATAGATATGCAGAGATAATTTTGTATATCTATTTTTATTTTATATTTTGAACTTATAAATATTTAGTATATAATTATCATATTAATAAAAGCATAACTGTAATCAATTTATAACATAATGCAAATAGACTGGGTTTAACAAGAAGGTTATAAATAATAAATTGTGGAGGAAATAATAAATATATATGGATGGTAATGTTATAACAGAACAAAAGAGTAAGGTTAAGATTAAAGAACCAAAACAATTTAAAGTTGTTATGTATAATGATGATTATACGACGATGGAATTTGTTGTTGATGTTTTAGTAAATGTTTTTAATAAAACATTAATAGAGGCTGAAAAGATTATGCTAGATGTTCATAAGAGAGGAAAAGGTATTGCAGGAATTTATGCTTATGATATAGCCATAACAAAAGCTACTATTGCAATGAAATTAGCCAAAGAAGAAGGATTTCCATTTAAACTGACTACTGAGGAGGTGTAGTAAATATGCAAATTACTAATGAAGTTAATTCTATTTTACTTGAAGCTTATAAAATGGCAAAAGAAAATAATAGTGAATATATAACGCCAGAACATTTGGTTTATGCATCCACATTTGATAAAAATGTAGAACAAGCTATGTTAGAATGTGGAGCAAGTGTAGAAAATTTAAGATATAATTTAACAAAGTATGTTCAGACTTATGTGACTAAAAGTAGGCGAGGAGAACCACAAGAAAGTATAGAGTTTCAAAGGGTTATTTTAACAGCCAATGAGCAAATTAAATATAGTGGGAAAGAAGCTATTGATGTAGATCATATATTATCAGCTATTTTTGAATTAGAGAATAGCTATGCTAGATTTTATATGGAACAAGAAGGAATAGATAAAAGAGAATTGTTATTTTCACTTTGTCATAATGAAAATAACAATGAGGATGATTATAATGAAGAACAATCACAAGATAGTGAAGTTGTTAATGAAAAACAAGAAATTAAAAGTAAAGGAGATAAAAATTCATTTTTAAAGAAATATGTTGTTGATTTAATAGAAAAAGTTAATCAGGAAGATAATGACCCCTTAATAGGAAGAGAAGATATATTAGATAGAACTATTCAAATCCTATGTAGGAGAATAAAAAACAATCCTATTCACATAGGGGAACCTGGGGTTGGAAAAACAGCTATAGCATTTGGGTTAGCTAAACTTATAAGCGAAGATAAAGTACCCGATAAATTAAAAGGAAGTAAGATGTTATCATTAGATATAGGATCAATCCTAGCAGGTACTAAATATAGAGGAGATTTTGAAGAGAGATTAAAAAAAGTTCTAGATGAAATAAGCAAATTTGATAAATCCATAGTATATATAGATGAAATTCATAATATAGTTGGAGCTGGTTCGCTAAATGGAGGGGCTTTAGATGCATCAAATTTATTAAAGCCTTATTTAACTGATGGGAAGATTAGATTTATTGGAGCTACAACATTTGAGGAACATAAAAAATTCTTTGAAAAAGATAAGGCGTTAAGCAGAAGATTCCAAGCGATAGATGTTAAAGAGCCATCAATTGAAGAGGCTATAAAGATATTAAATGGACTTAAAGACAACTTTGAGGAATATCATAATGTAGAATATACTTATAAGGCTATTTCTGATGCAGTGGTTTTAAGTGATAAATATATTAATGATAGATTTCTACCTGATAAGGCTGTTGATATAATAGATGAGGCGGGTTCATATAGCAGGATACAAAGTGGAAATACAGATGAGAAAGTAATTGTTGATGAAAAGATAATTGAAGAAATAATTTCTAAAATATGCAATATACCAAAGCAAACAGTTGAAACAAATGAAGTAAGTTCTTTAAAGAATCTAGAAGGAAATTTGAAAAAGTATATATTTGGTCAAAATAGTGCAATTGAAGAAGTTACAAGATGCATAAAAATGTCAAGGTCAGGACTTAATGAAGATAATAAACCAGTAGCATCTATGCTATTTGTAGGACCAACAGGAGTGGGAAAAACTGAAATAGCTAGAACATTGTCTAAACAACTTGGCGTGGAATTAATAAGGTTTGATATGAGTGAATACTCAGAAAAGCATGATGCTTCAAAGCTTATAGGATCACCTCCAGGTTATGTTGGATATGAAGAGGGAGGATTGCTTACTGATGCCATAAGAAAAACTCCACATGCAGTGCTTTTACTTGATGAAATTGAGAAGGCGCATCAAGATATTTTAAGCGTATTATTACAAGTTATGGATTATGCTACTCTTACAGACAATCAAGGAAGAAAAGCTGATTTTAGAAATGTTATTATTATAATGACATCTAATGCAGGTGCAAGAAACATTGGTAAAAGATTAATAGGCTTTGGAGAAAGAGAAATTCAAGGCGAGGCTATAATGGAAGAAGTTAAGAAATTCTTTACACCTGAATTTAGAAACAGGTTAGATAAAATAATAGTATTTAATAATATGAATGATGAAATGGCTAAAGATATAACTAAGAAGCAGTTAAATGATTTTAAAGAAAAACTAATAAGTAAAAATATAGATATAAGCTTTACAGACAAATGTATTGAATTTATCTCGAAGACTGGTACATCACAAGAATTTGGTGCTAGAGAAATAGCAAGGGTAATAAGTTCAAAAATAAAGCCTCTTTTGGTTGATGAAATATTATTCGGAAAATTAAGTGATGGTGGTAAATGTCAAGTGGAAATAGAAGATGGAAATTTTCTATTAAAGCTTTGTAATAGTTAATTTAATAAAGACTAATCAGTGATAAATAGTTATTTAAAAATTATTTATCACTTTTCTTTTTAAAAAGTATTTTTTATGAATGCATTTTCATATCACTATTTAATGAGTTTAATATTATAATAGACATTATAAATTATAATTTATAGTATTCTTTGTAGGATAATATTGGAAAAAAGTGATATAATATCCATAATAAAGGGGTGGAAAGAATTATGAGAAGAGGGAGAAAGACTTTAACATTTATAATTTCTAGTATAGTAAATAGTCTAATAGCATTGGCAGTATCATGGCTATTATCATATTTCTTTAATATGAATATTAAAAATGTACTATTTGCAGTTGGAATAACAATTATAATTATTATTGTTTGCTCCAGTATATCTGGTGATTCAATGGGGTTATCAATGCAATCTATAGGAAATGATTTAAATACTCAATCTGCATCAAATGTTAATCTAAAAGTAAGTTCTAGAGAAGTTAAAGATAAAAAGCCAGAAGTAGATATAAAAATATTAGCTAATTCACTATCACTTATAGTCGCAGCAATAGTATGTTTTGTTGTATCATATTTTATTTAAAATCAAATAAAATATAAAATACTATTGAATTTACTGCTAATTTATGAGTATAATATAAAGAAAGATTATTAAATTATAAATAATTTAAAGATATGGATGAGGAATAGTATATATAAGTGAGCTTTTTAGAGAGCCAGAGTATGGTGGGAATCTGGTAAGTTAGCTTTATGGAAGCAGCCTTTGAATCTCATGCTGAAAAATAAGAAATAATTTTCTTAATTAGGTTATGACGTGATCCTCACGTTACAGGGGGAGAGTATTATATAATACTTTAACTGAGTGAATAATATTTATATTATTTATTAGGGTGGTACCGCGAAGTTAGTCTTTCGTCCCTTGTTTGGGATGAAGGCTTTTTTTATTATAAAAATAAGGAGGGCATTTGCAATGGAGGAAATACTCGAAATCTTAGAGAAAAACAGCAGATATAGTGATGAACAAATAGCAGTCATGACAGGTAAGACAGTTGAGGAAGTGAGAGATGCCATAAGAGATTATGAAGAAAAAAGCATAATAGCTGGATATACAACACTTGTAAACTGGGAAAATACAGGAAGTGAAACTGTTACAGCGTTAATTGAAGTGAAAATAACGCCTCAAAGAGGTGAGGGGTTTGATAAAGTAGCAGAAAGAATATATAAATTTTCAGAAGTACAAGCTTGCTATTTAATGTCAGGAGGATTTGATTTAACTGTAATTGTTGAAGGAAAGACTATGAAGGAAGTTGCACTTTTTGTTTCAGAAAAGCTTGCAGTTCAGCAATATGTTTTAAGTACAGGAACACATTTTGTACTTAAAAAGTATAAAGACCATGGAACAATATTTAGAGAAAAGAAAATAGATGACAGGGAGGCAATATTTATATGATGTTAGAAGATATGATTTTAGATAATGTTAAAAACATGCCTCCATCAGGCATAAGAAAATATTTTGATTTAATTAATGAAATGGATGATGTAATATCACTTGGAGTTGGAGAGCCAGACTTTGTAACTCCTTGGAACATAAGAGAAGCTGGTATTTATTCAATAGAAAAAGGATATACACATTATTCATCTAATGCAGGTTTTGTTGAATTACGTAATGAAATTGCAAAATATCTTTATAGAAGATTTGGACTTAGCTATAATCCAGTAAATGAAATAATAGTTACAGTTGGTGGAAGTGAAGGAATAGATATTGCATTAAGAGCTTTAGTTGGACCTGGTGATGAAGTTATAGTACCAGAACCTAGCTTTGTTGCATATAAAGGATGTACAGCTTTTACTGGGGCAACTGCAAAGGTAATAAGCTTAAAAGAAGAAAATCAATTTAAGCTTACACCAGCAGAACTTGAAGCTGCTATTACACCTAAAACTAAGGTGGTGATAATACCATTCCCTAATAATCCAACTGGAGCAATAATGACAAGAGAAGAGCTTGCTGGAATTGTTGAGGTGCTAAAAGATAAAGACATTATTGTAATTTCTGATGAAATATATTCTGAACTTTGTTATGGTGAAGATCATGTATCTATAGCATCTTTTCCAGAAATAAAAGAAAAAACTTTAGTTATAAATGGTTTTTCTAAATCATATGCAATGACTGGATGGAGATTAGGGTATCTATGTGGACATCCTACTCTAATAGAACAAATGAAAAAAATTCATCAATATGCTATTATGTGTTCACCAACAACAGCTCAATATGCAGCAATTGAAGCCTTAAAAAAAGGTGATGATAATGTAGCAGAAATGAGAAGAGAGTATAATAGAAGAAGAAGAGTTCTTGTGGATGGATTTAGAAAGATGGGATTAGAATGTTTTGAACCACTTGGAGCATTTTATGTATTCCCTAACATAAAATCTACAGGAATAACATCAGACGAATTCTGCGAACAATTACTTATAAGTGAAAAAGTATTAGTAGTACCAGGAAATGCATTTGGAGATTGTGGAGAAGGTTTTGTAAGAGCATGTTATGCTTCATCTATGGAGAATATAATAGAAGCATTAAAGAGAATAGAAAGATTTTTAAACAGTATAAAATAGGATAATTATGATGTTATGGAAAATAATTATATTAAAGGAAAAAGTATAATATAAATAATATAGGTAACTTATTATATTTTTGATTATTTTATAAGCAGTATTCTTAATAAAGATTAAAATAGAATACTGCTTTTTGCATTTTTAATAAAAATAAATAATTTTAAATTTTGATAAATTATAGTTTGAAATGCTTATAGTTTTAATTGTACTTTAAAATCATAAATAAAAGTATTTTTTTATACTATTTTGAAACAAAAGGATACATTTTATAATCAAAAATAATCATAATATGATACTATATAATAATATAATATATACAATATTAATTTTGAAAACATATACATGAGCATAATGAAAAAATAAGAATATTGACATAATATAAAGAATATATTATTATAAAAATGTAAGCGCTACCATAGATGAGCTTAATTAATATTATCTTACTAATGAGTATTTATTTTATAAGTAAAATCTATTAAATATTATTATAATAACATTTAATAAAACATTTTATTTGGAGTTGATTTTCATGGCAATAACAATAAGTGACATTGCGAAAAGGGCAAAGGTTTCTTCAGCTACAGTTTCTAGAGTTTTAAATAGTTCTGGATACGTAAAAGAGGATACAAAAGAAAGAGTAGAAGCAGTAATAAAAGAAATGAATTATACTCCTAGTGCTATAGCTAGAAGTTTATCAAAAAGTGAGACAAATACTATTGGGGTTATAGTTCCAGATATAACAAACTCTTATTTTGGAGAAGTTATAAAGGGAATTAGTGAAATTGCTGAAAAAAATGATTTAAATATAATACTATTTAATACAGATAACTATTTAAGAAAAGAAATAAGGGCACTTGAAGTTCTTAAAGCACAAAGAATTAAAGGTATAATAATGACGCCAGGATTTGGGGAAGAGAAACTCAATGATACATATATGAAAACCATAGATAATTTAAATATTCCAATAATATTAGTTTCAGCAGATGTTAAGTTTACTAATTTGAATGGTGTATTTGTGGATAATATAAAAGGTGGATTTGAAGCTACTAACTTATTAATTAAAGAAGGACATACTAAGATTGGAATAATAACAGGATTATTAAATTCAGAACCAGCTATGGACAGGCTTATTGGATATAAAAAGGCTCTTGAAATAAATAATATTCCAGTTAGAAATGATTATATTATAAGTGGAGCTTTTAAGTTAGAAGTTGCTTATGAGATAACTAAAAAGTTATTAGATTCAGAAGATAGGCCTACAGCATTAGTAGTATGTAGTAATAAAATGACAATGGGAGTAATAAAAGCTGTTAGAGAAGCAAAAAAGGATATACCAAAAGATTTAGCTATTGTTGGATTTGATAAAATAGATTTATTAGATATGGTAGGAATGAATATTTCATATATGGAAGATTCTCCAGATGAACTTGGAAGAATAGCTATGAATATGTTATGTGAAATTATAGAGGATAATGGTAAAGGTGGAGTTAGAAGAAGAATTATTTCTCCACAAGTAATATCCAAAGGATCAGAAAAAAATATATAGGATATTAAAATTTACTATTAAAAAACATTTGTACATATTTTAGAATAAAACTCGAATACTACAAATGTGATAATCTATAAATTTTTAATTAATCTGCATTAAACCATAAAATTTTAATTTTATGATTTGAAATATTATTAAATATTATATTTAGGAGGAAGTCACATGAAAAAAAGATTATTATCATTATTAGCAGTTTCAGCAATTACTGTAACATTATTTGCTGGATGCGGAAGCTCTTCATCAGGCACTGGAGATGCAGGCAAAGCAGAAAAAATAAAGGTAGGTATGGTTACAGACTCTGGTACAATTGATGATAAATCATTTAACCAAGGTACTTGGGAAGGTTTAGAAAAAACTAAAGATGAAATTGGAACAGAAACTAAGTACTTAAAACCAAATGGAGAAACAGAAGCTGATTATATTAAAGAAATTGGTAATCTTTATGATTCAGGATATAAGTTTATAGCAACTCCAGGATTTAAATTTGAAACAGCAATATATAAGGCTCAAGATAAATATCAAGATGCTAAATTCGTTATAATAGATGGATCACCAAAAGATGCAGATGGAAATGAAAAAATAGGAGAAAATACAGTTTCTATTATGTTTGCTGAAGAGCAAGCAGGTTTCTTGGCTGCTATTGCAACATCAGTTCAACTTAAAGAAGGAGAACTAGGATTTATTGGTGGAATGGAAATCCCAGCAGTACAAAAGTTTAACTGGGGATTCCAACAAGGTGTAGCTTACGCTAATGAAAACTTAGGAACTAAGATGTCATTAAAAGCAGAAAATGTAATATACCAAGGTACATTTAATGATACTGCAGCTGGACAACAATTAGCAGCACAAATGTATGACAGAGGTGTTAAAGCTATATTCTGTGCAGCTGGTGGTGTTGGTAATGGTGTTATAACTGAAGCTAAGACTAGAGTTGGTTCAGGCGGAGATGTTTGGATGATTGGTGTTGATAGAGACCAATTTGATGATGGTGTTTATGCTGATGGAAAATCAGTAGTACTTACTTCTGCTGTTAAGAAAGTTGAGGCAGCAAGCTATGATATGGTAAAAGCATTAAAAGAAGATAAATTCCCAGGTGGACAAAAATTAACTTTTGATGTTACAAATGATGCTGTTGGTATTCCAGAAAAGAATCCAAACTTAACTGATGAAACTACTAAGACAGTTGCTGATATAGCAGCTAAAATCAAGGATGGTTCAGTTAAGGTTGCTAATGAACAAGGTAGTTTAATCAAATAATTATTTATAATTATATATAAAATTAAACTTATTTAATCGTGACAATTGGTAATACTCTTATAGAAGTTATGTATAATTTAGCTTCTATAAGAGAAACCAATTATTAAAAGATCTTGTTATCATATATATAATTGACAATTGACAATGCACAAAAGAGAGTGAATTTTATTATTGTGTATTGTCAATTGGCAATTGTTCATTGCTAATTAAAAAGAAGGAGGACTCTGTTATGGAATATGTAGTTGAGATGCTAAATATCCGTAAAGAATTTCCAGGTATAGTCGCAAATGATAATATCACTCTTAGATTAAAAAAAGGTGAAATTCATGCATTACTTGGTGAAAATGGAGCGGGTAAATCTACGTTAATGTCAGTTCTTTTTGGTATGTATCAACCAGAACAAGGGATAATAAAAGTGAGAGGCAAGGAAGTAAAAATTTCTAATCCTAATGTTGCAAATGATTTGGGAATAGGAATGGTACACCAACATTTTAAATTAGTTCACAATTTTACAGTAACTGAAAACATAATTTTAGGATGTGAACCTAAAAAGGGATTAACTATTGACATAAAGTCAGCAGCAAAAAAAATAGATGAATTGTCTAAAAGATACTCATTAAATGTTGATCCTTATGCAAAAATAGAAGATATATCAGTAGGTATGCAACAAAGAGTTGAAATTTTAAAAATGCTTTATAGAGATGCTGAAGTTTTAATACTAGATGAGCCAACTGCTGTACTTACTCCACAAGAAATTGAAGAACTTATTAAAATTATGCAAAATCTTATTAAAGAAGGAAAATCAATAATTTTAATTACTCATAAATTAAAAGAAATAAAAGCTGTTGCAGATTGTTGTACAGTTATTAGACGTGGAAAGTATATAGGAACTGTTAATGTTAAAGAAACATCACAAGAAAAAATGGCTGAAATGATGGTTGGAAGACCTGTAAGCTTTAAGGTTGAAAAGAAAGAAAAAGAAGCTGGAGATGTTATTTTAAAAGTAGAAGATTTATGTGTTATGAATAACAAAAAAGTTTTAGGCCTTAAGAATTTCTCAATTGAAGTTAGAGCTGGTGAAATAGTTGGAGTTGCAGGAGTAGAAGGAAATGGTCAAACAGAACTAGTTGAAGCTATTACAGGAATGAGAAAAGCTCAATCAGGTAAAGTATATTTTAAGAATCAAGATATTACTAATATGTCAATTCGTAACCGAATAGATAGTGGAATAGCACATATTCCAGAAGATCGTCAAAAAAGAGGATTAGTATTAGATTATACAATTGAAAATAATATGGTTTTAGAGATTTATGGCAGAGAGCCGTTCTCAAAGAATGGATTATTAAATAAAAAGGCTATACATGATTATGCTGAAAAAATAATTGAGGAATTTGATGTTAGATCTGGTCAAGGTGGGGCATCTTTTGCTAGAACAATGTCAGGTGGTAATCAGCAAAAAGCCATAATAGGCCGTGAAATTGAATTAGACCCAGATTTATTAATTGCAGTACAACCAACTAGAGGTCTTGATGTGGGATCTATTGAATATATTCATAAGAGATTGATTGAGCAAAGAGATGAAGGAAAAGCGGTACTTCTTATATCATTAGAACTTAGTGAAGTTTTAAATTTATCTGATAGAATTGCAATAATTAATAGTGGAGAATTAATTGGAACTGTAAATGCTTCAGAAACAAATGAAAATGAAGTCGGCTTAATGATGGCTGGTATTCAAAGGGGGAAAGAAGCGTGAGTAAAAAAGAAGCTTTAAATTCTATACTTGCAGTTGTCTTAGGATTGATTGCAGGAGCAATTTTAATGTTCCTTATAGGAGATAACCCAATAGATGGATATGCTTATCTATTTAAGGGTGGAGTTATGAATATAGAAAGAATTGGTAACACCTTAGCAACATCAACTCCATTAATACTTACTGGACTTTCTGTTGCATTTGCATTTAGAACAGGACTATTTAATATTGGAACACCTGGTCAAATGCTATTTGGAGGATTTTGTGCTACAGCAATAGGGTTAACTTATAATGCAAGTATGCCAAGACCAATATTATTGTCAGTTATGATAATTGTAGGAGCTTTAGCAGGAGCTTTGTGGGCTTTTGTGCCAGGACTATTAAAGGCTAAGTTTAATGTTAATGAGGTTGTATCTTCTATTATGATGAACTGGACCTGTTATTGGATAGTATATTACACAATTCCAGCTTATTTTAAAGGTGAAAGTTTAGAGACAGAATCAAGATTATTACCAGAAGTAGCATCTTTAAAAACACCAATAATTACAAATTTATTTGATGGTTCATATATTAATTTAGGAATATTTATTGCAATTTTAGCAGTAATAATAGTTGGATTTATATTAAACAAAACAGTTTTAGGATATGAATTAAAAGCTGTTGGATTTAATAAAGATGCAGCAGAATATGGTGGTATGTCAGTAAATAAAAATATAGTCATATCAATGATGATTTCAGGAGCACTTTCAGGTTTAGCAGGAGTAGCTCAATATGTAGGTAATGCTTCTAATATTCAAATAGGTGTAATGCCATCTCAAGGATTTGATGGAATAGCTGTTTCATTACTTGGAGCTAATACACCAGTTGGAGTATTATTATCAGCAGTATTCTTTGGTTTACTATACTCAGGAAAAGGCTTTATGAATGCCAATACAAGTATTCCACCAGAAATCGCAGATACAATAATAGCAACTATTATATATTTTGCAGCAACAAGTGCTGTAGTACCAAGAATAGTTAATAGATTTAAACGTAAAAAGATGATGAAAGCTAGCATGCAAAGTGCATCGGCTTCAAATGAAAATACATCTCCCGATAATTTGGGGAAAATAAATGAAAGTAAGGAGGAGAAATAATATGTGGGAAATAATAAAACAAATTTTTCCATATGCTATTGCATACACAATTCCTCTACTTATAACTGCTCTTGGAGCATTGTATTGTGAAAGAAGTGGAGTAGTAAACATAGGACTTGATGGATTCATGATTATAGGTTCATTTGCAGGAGCCTTAACAATTTATAAATTACAAGCTACAATGCCAAACAGTAGTCTTCCTCTTTGGATTGGATTAATAGTAGCAATGATAGTTGGAATGTTATTTTCACTTTTACATGCATTTGCAAGTATAAATTTAAATGCAGACCAAGTAATAAGTGGTACCGCAATTAATATGATAGCAGGTGCATTAACAGTATTTCTTGCAAGAACTGTTGCAGGTAGTGGACGTATAAGAATACAATCAGGTTTTTATCCAGTAGATATTCCAGTACTTTCTTCAATTCCAATAATAGGAGATCTATTCTTTAAAAAGACATATATTACTACATGGTTAGTACTAGCAATACTTTTAGTAAGTATATTTTTAATATATAAAACCAGCTTTGGACTAAGATTAAGATCATGTGGAGAACATCCTCAAGCAGCAGATGCAGCAGGAATTAATGTTTATCGCATGCGTTACATTGGAGTTCTAGTATCAGGAGCATTTTCATCATTAGGAGGAGCAATAATACTTGTTACTTATTCAGGTGAATTTAATGGAAGTGTTGCAGGACTTGGATTCTTAGCTTTAGCTGCTTTAATATTTGGTCAATGGAAGC
>ERZ1036424.408-NODE-408-length-18469-cov-61.442761_pt1 | contig 18469 bp, 18 predicted proteins | sample MGYA00514221_ERZ1036424 | MGnify/ENA primary metagenome ERZ1036424 (study PRJEB33795, sample SAMN09464939) | human gut metagenome | host: Homo sapiens | place: USA: Stanford, California | collected 2016-11 | study: EMG produced TPA metagenomics assembly of the... | reverse complement strand
TTGCAGAAGTATTAAAAGAACAGAAATTTGAATTCATTGATTGTCAGGTATATACTGAACACCTTGAATCCATGGGAGCTAAGATGGTTCCGTTTGATGAATTTAAGACAATGTTGCATAGGGGGATTTATGAGCCTAAGTAAAATTAATTAGGTATTTTAATCCATGGTATTATCCAATTAAATGGAAACGTCAAAAATCCGTCAAAAGTCAAATTTAACAAAAATGTGAGTACTTTCTTGAATGCGTTTTATTGAAATACTCACATAATCTGATTAATTATTTTAGCAGCTTTTTGAATCATATCGTCAGTAACATGGCTGTATGTTCTCATAGTCATTTCAACTGTGTGCCCAAGTAATTGGGCAGCAGTTTTAAAATCAATACCATTTGATATTAAAAGAGTAGCATAGGTGTGTCTTAATTCATGGATGCTGATTTCATATCCAACTTTTCTAAAGATCCTCTGAATATTACTTCCTACACCATTAACGCTTTTTAAGCGCACAACTCTATTATCTATATTTCTTGGTTTTAGTGAATCATATTGAATCAGTGCTTTCTTTACAGCAAGGGGAAGAGGAACATCTCTTTTAGAATTAAGTGTTTTTAACGGACCAAAGCCGTAATGTTCTTTTTCATCAAGCAATTTCCATTGCTGTCTTACCAATAGAACATTATTTTTAAAATCAATATCACTCCATTTTACTCCCATGGTTTCACCAAGTCTTAATCCACATTTACCAGCGAAAAGTGACATAAGTGAATAAGTTAGATTAGAGGATGGAATGAATAGTACATTTGTTTATATTTTAAAAGAAAATAGGAGATAATAATTTAGCTAAATTGAATAAAGTAGAAAATATTTAGGGTATTACATAAATTAATTGTAATACCCTTATTTTGTAGCTGTTTCAGAATATGTATTTCTGCATTTTTAAAGATAGGTTAAAAACAATCATACTTTTTTAAATTTTCTTCGAATTTATCACAAAAATTTAAAAAAGCATCAGAACTAACAAGATGATCACCGGTAGAAAAATAAGTTTTAGAAAATTCTTTCATTTCTGAAATAAAGGGTAAAAATGAAGATGTTTTTGGATCAGAATTATTTAAATCAAAATCAGGAACATTGAATCCATGATCACGCATTTGATCTCTTATTCTTGCATATTCAAGTCTTAAATTTATTTCTTCTTCTTTTGATAGTTCCATATCTTCGGAAGTTTTCTTAAATGCCTCATTTGCATTAATTTTATTTATAATATTTTTTTTATCAGGATCTAGTTTAATTGAGCTGCTTAGTTCAGATGTAGTAATTTCATCAGAAGAACTTTTATTTGTTATTTTATTAGTAGAATCAATATTAATTAAATTGTCATTAGTGTAATTGGTTGAATTGTTAATTAAAAAGTTATTCATAATCAGTACTTCCTTTTGTATATAAAATTTTAAAATCTATGATTATTATCGTACAATACATAAATTTGTTTAATTATAAAATTAAAGAATTAATTAAGCTGAAATTTAGAAATGGATATAACTATTAATTAGAATCGGCATGAAGAACTTAGAATGTTAGCTGAATAAAAAAATTTAATTTATGATTAAGTGGGTTAATAGTGTTGTTAAATAAGTGGGAGTAGAGGGATATATGAATGTAAGGAATAGGTTTATATCTATTATTATATTTGACAAAGATAGTAGTATTTATAAAATACATACTGAAAAATAAATAATATTTATGTATAATTTAACCATAATAAATAAATATAGTTAAAAAGGAGAATAATATTGGAGAATACAATAGAGAATAATAAAATAATGGAAGTGCTAGATTGGGCATATGAAAAAACTTTAAATGGACTTCCAGGAACTTTATCAGCAGAAGAATTAGCAGAGGAGTATCTAGCAAAAAATGATTGGGATAATATAAAGGCTTGTAATAGCTTAATAAATTGGCAAATAAGTAAGTCTGCTACATCAGGATTTTTAACAGGGTTAGGAGGAATAATTACATTACCTGTTGCAATCCCAGCAAATGTTTCTAGCGTTATATATATTCAAATGAGAATGATAGCAGCAATAGCCTATATTGGTGGACATGATATAAAAGATGATTCAGTAAAAAGTTTGGTATATATGTGTTTGACAGGAAATGCGGCAGTAGAGATAGCTAAAGATATTGGCATAAAAATAGGAACTAAATTAACACAATCAACGATACAAAAGATATCATATGAAACTATAAAAAGAATAAATCAAGCAGTTGGATTCAGATTAATAACTAAATTTGGAACGAAAGGTGTTGTAAATCTTGGAAAGGTAATTCCAGTTGTAGGGGGGATTATTGGAGGAGGAATTGACTCAGTTTCAACTAAGACTATAGGAAAAATTGCTGAAAAAGTATTTATATACTAATAGTAATTACAAATATGTATGTACATTAATAAGTAAATTAATATTTATATAGGTTGTTGAGTAAACAAAATTTGTAAAAAACAAAAAGTCATCCCTTTGTGATATAATAGTTTCGTTTAAAAAACAAACCACATAAGGAATGACTAGAATATGATTATGCCATCAATTATTGAACGCGAAAATACCTATTATAAAATTTTTCAGGCAGTTGAGATTACATTTGCTAAATTAAATTCAAATAATAAAAAAACTAAAGGCCGTCCACGTAAGTATTTAGACCAACAAATGGTTGCCTGTATGTTATATGGAGTTAAAAATAGTATTTTTAGTTTAAGAGAACTTGAATATCGCATCAAGCAGGATTATATATTTAAATCTATAATTCAGCTCAATGAAGTTCCGGATTATTCTACATTTTCGTTAAGGGCTAAATCTTTAGAACAGCATCTATATTATGCTATGTTTGTTGAACTTATAGATCCTGAAACAAGATTATGTGCTATAGATGGAACTGCATTAAGAAGCTCTAAATACGATAGCGAAGCTAAATCCGGCAAAGGTACTCGTCTTGGTTATTTTAAAGGTTATAAATTTCACTGTATTGCAACAGTTACGGATATTATAATTCCTTTAGTTTTTGACTTAACAACAGCAAATGTATATGATAATCAAGTTTCTAACTTACTGTATGAAGCCAAGATTTATAATCCGTTTTTAATACTTGCAGATGCTGCATATGATTCTTCAGAATGGTTTGAAATTGCTTCTGATTTAGAATTCAATTTATTAACTGATATCAATATGCGTAAAGCAAAAAGTATCGAATCATTTGCAGATAAAAGATATGAGAATGCTATATTTATGCAGTCTCCGATAGGATTAAAATTATATAAAAATCGATTGAAAATAGAGCAATTATTTTCTGTATTAAAGGGATTATACAATTTAGAAAATCCACGACTCTATGGGCAAGCCCGATACGAACATCATATAAAATGGGTATTATTAGCATATTTAATAGATGAATTTAATAAAAAACAAGAAGGAATAAAAAGTAGAAAATATCATTGGAATCTATGATTCCTAAGAATATTTTCTGAAATAACTATTTGTAAAAATTAGTTATTCAACAACCTAAATAAGATAATATTAACCCAAAGATAGATAATAATGTTAATTTGTATTTTAGATTTTACGATTAACTTTATAGATAGATTCTTAAGATGAATAAATGAAATTGGTGCTGATTATTTTTTTGAATCAATATTTAATGGTAAGTGTTATAAATAGTGTTTGTAGAAGAGTATAAATTTAAGTTTAATTTAGGGAGGGAGATATTATTGAATCAGAAGTTATTATTGGATTTAAAAATAAGATTGCAGCAATTATTGTTTTTCATTAAAGAGAATGATAAGTCTAGCAAACCGTATTTTTGTAGATTTTTAAAAATTATGCTTCATAATATTGAAATATGGGAAAATGGGAATTGCAAAGACACAGATGAATTAATTAAATTTATCAAAGAAGATTGGAATTATTGTAATAATGTACACACGGGAATTCCAGAGTATGGGATATGGTCTAATGATTATGAAATACGAAAAAACTTAAATATAACATTTAGAAATATGGTCTTTGAAATAGATAAAATATTAAATAATATATAAATATAATTTATATTATAGATGATTTGATAAAATATGGTATTAAAGAATTAAAATTGATTACAACAGGATAGATCTTAGAAAAGATTAGGTTTTTGGACTTATCGGTATATAAGATTAATTGAAATATTACTCTAGAAAGAGGATACAAATATTTTGAAGGATAAACCTATGTTTAAAAATATATTTAAACGTGAAAGTATAGAAATAATACATGTTAAGACTATTATTAATAAGCCATGTTCTTGGGGAGGTAACGGAATAATTTTTTATGTAAAGAACGGAATGGGACTTTTGTCAGAAAAGTATGGTAATTATGAAAAAGATGCTCTAGCTACCCTTGTTTATGATGAGGTACCTTTGGTTAAATTTCATGCTGATGAGTATTTCTGTCCTACATGCGAAAAGTTAGTTTCAGCAGGCTATGGGCTAAATATGGCGGCGGATAATATTATTGAAAAGATGCATGAGATTTTAAATGCACCGTTTATTTCATTAGAGGACTCTTTTGATAGTATAAAACCGATTTTAGGATTGCTTCAAACAGGATACTATGCACTTGTAGATACAGAACTTTACCCTTTAAATGGGAATGAAGAATTTTTCTGGAAGACATCAAATGTACCAGAACTTAATAAAGCATCATGTCCAATATATGGTGGAGATGGGTTATGGAGTCAACCGATTCCTAAATACATTATACCTACACAACCGCCAACTAGGTTTAATAGGAATCAAGCAGAATTTTATAGAAAAAATGATAATTATAGGGCTATTGCATATTATCTTGAGGGATATCTGTGTGGGTTAATTGATGGACATCATAAAGCAGTTGCAAGTGCAATTGAAAAAAAATCGTTAAAATCATTAGTAATAATACCTACTACAAGTGCTACATATTCAAATAAAAATATTAATGGACATAGAGGTGGAATATCTTTAAATGGTGTATATTTAACTGAAGATGAAATGATTACACCTTTGCAAGAAGTTATGGATTTATTTAAACTAAAGAGAATTTCTAATTCAAAAACAGCAAAATATCTATCAAAAAGTAATAAGGACTTTGAAACATATAAATGGGATAAGGATATTTTATCAACTAAAGAAAACTTTCCGGATCCATTCACCCTTGCAAGAATTGAATGGGCTGGTGATACTTCTGATGAAAGATTAGATAATATAATTAATAATAAAGAAGCATTATCATCTAAAGATGCATTAAATATTACTTTTGCGTTATTTATTTCAAAAAATCCTCGATTTAAACAGCTTGCTTTTTATTTTTGTAGAATTGAGAGTTGGTCTGACGTTTTTGTTGAAATATTTACTTTACTTACAAAAGTAAATGATAAAGAAATTGAAGATTTTTTATAGAGTATCTTGTTAATTATGATTATAATTATTCATGTCCTGAAGTAAAGAAGATAGTTGATGATTACTTTGCTGTATATGGAACAAAATAAATTATTAATAGTATAAATGTGTCTATTAGACAAATAATGGGATATTGAAATTGAAAATGTGCTTTCTAAAAAAATAAATATTGTAGTTTGTAATAGTTATGCATGGATATAAGTATGGAATTATTGAATGTAAGATGGAGGTGTATAAAATTAGTATTAAGATTGAATATATTTGGATAGAAGAGTACGATTGCTTACGTGATGAGGAATTTAACTTGAGTTTATCTAATAGATTTAAATACGATAAAATTAATAAAAAGATAGATCATGTAAAGTATACAAAAAGAAATAATAATTTTTTTAACATTAATAATTCATCTAATAATATACAAGATATAATAGCAATAGTTGGTGGTAATGGTAATGGAAAGACAACAGTATTGAAATTGATAGCTGAGATAATAGGGATTGATGAAGAGTATAACCAAAGCGATTTTATTGTAGTTATATCTGAAAATAATACAGATTTTAAAATTTATACTAATATTAATGATGTGAGTATACCTAAGGATAGTGATGAAAATGGGCTGACATATGAAACTTTTATTTATGGTTATGATAATAATATTTCTGCAATAGCAGATAAGTTAAATTTAATTTATTATTCTAATGCTTTAGATAATTCATCTACCATAGATAATAGTCTTTTGAATAAAAATATATTTGATATTTCAACTACATATTTGATGAAATCCTATAATGAAACTAATAATTCATTCATAGATTATATTCAATCCGAATATATGAAACAGATAGAGTTCGTTACATCATATCAGAATTCAGAAAAGCATTTAAAATTTAATATACCAAAGGAAATTTATATTGATACCACAGGAATTGATAAAAAAATGGAAACGCTAATTAATTTAGTAACACCTGTTGAACATTATAATTATTCTAGCAATATTACAGAAGAAGAGTATTTTAATAGAGAAAATCTAGAAAATGCATTAGAATCAATAAAATATAAATTTGATGAATCAATAAAAAAATATGTGCTCGATGTTCAATCATATACTAAAGTTAGACTAGTGTATCTACATTTAATTACAAGTTTATATAGTTATATAGAGGATTTAGATTTTAGTAGAATTGATCTAAGAGATATAGGATTAATTATTGATTTTGAGAACGTATTAGATAAAAATAATATAGTAAATTCATGTATTGAGAATGGGGAAAAATATGGAGTGTTGTTTGGAGAGTTGAGTACTATATTAAACGATATTGAAAATAAAGATTATATTTTATCTCCATTAACATTAAACTACTCGAATGATACCTTAATATATGATATTAGCAAGCTAAGAGTTATATTTGAAGAAAAAAAACTAAAAGGAAAGAAAAAAACTTCAAAAGAAACTGAAACTAAATATATTAAGTCAAGTGTATATGATTTCTATAAACTTTTATGTTTAGATGGATTAAATGAAGATATGATAGAAATTTTCTGGCCTTTAAGCACAGGAGAATATAATTTACTTAGTCTATATTCAAGATTATATAAAGTATACAAGTCAATGGAAGCAGATAATAACTCTATTATATTATTATTAGATGAAGGAGAGAATTCTTTACATCCTAGATGGCAACAACAGTATGTAAAATTAATTATAGATTTAATTGATGACCTTTTTGATAAGGTAGATGTCCAAATTATTTTAACAACTCATTCTCCGATATTATTGTCTGATATACCAGGAGATAACGTTATATATCTTGATAAAAATAATAAACACACGGAAAATCTAAAAACATTTGGTGCAAATATTTATGATTTATATAACAATAGCTTTTTTTTAGATAATTCAGTAACGACTGGAGTAATAGGGACATTTGCAGATGGAAAGATAAAAAATATTATTGAAAAATTAAGGCTCAACACCAAAATGTGTTCTTGACAGCATTAGGCTGTCAAGGCATGTTTATTACACTCTAAAAAAATTCTCGCTTCATAATAATCTCTATTTCTTGTGAAATAGTGTCTTCTTTGAATGGCCTTAATTTTATTATTTCTACCTTCAACTGGAGCATTAGTAAATCTATACAGATGATAATTTATGATTTCTTGCTTCCAATTTTCAAAAGTTTTAAGTGCAACATCTACTTCTGGTATATTTAATGATTTACCTGAATAAAGCCATCTGTCAAAGACAATGGTCGCTTGATTAACATTTATACAGCAATCATACCATTCAATTAAATCTTCTTTCCACCAATATGCTTTTTCAAGTTCTGATGATAAATTGAGTATTTTTTTTAGTATGATACTCTCTTTTTCATCTAATTGGTCATTTCTTTTACTTAGCAAATTTTTATTACATTTTAAAAACACACGATTTTGTGAAGATAATCCTAAACCTAATCTACGTCTAACGTCTTGAAGTGCACCTAATGCATACCTATTAACATGAAATCTATCAGCTATACGAATAGCATTAGGAAATGTTTCTTCTGCAAATTTATGATAATATTTAGCTAAATCCATAACTATCGCAACTGGGTGTATATCATAAATCTGTGGATTTTTTTCTTTATCTTCTCTTAAGTCATTGAACTTACGCCCCTTCACAAGGTGAAGCAAGGTTTCATTTCGTAAATCATGTATTCCAGTATTATATGAATGACCTTTTCTTATTGCAAAATCATCAATTCCTATTACTAATCTTTCAGTACTTTTGCTTAACTCTAAAGTTTCAGCACATATTTGTGATTTGATATTATCAAGATAATTCTTAAAAATACGTTCAACAGTGCTATATGGAGTTTTGGTGATTTCAGAAGCATGCGCTACGGTTGATCCCGTAACAGCGTTAGCTATCTTATCATTATATTGATTTGTATATCTTGATTTACCATTAATGAAATCATATTTAAATGTGAAATTAATCAAACAATCCTTACAATATAATCTTATTTTAGGTAATAGTAGAAAAGTTTTATTACCGCATAAGGATAAGTGTCTTACTTTTCTTTGACCTGAACTACCTTTTCTTATAATATTTTTATTATTGCAACAAGGGCAATTTTGTATATAAGTTAGTGGTTCTAATGTGATTTCTACTGTATTTTCATAAACATCTGAAATTTTAACAATATTTATATCTTGCAAGTTTAGTACTTTATTGATATCCTTTATATGCACTTATTTATCCTCATAATCTAATTGTGTTGCAACTATAGATTACAGGATTTTAAGTGCTTTTTTTATCTGTAAATATTGGCAATTTAATTGTCAAGCGCAGTTTTTAGTGTTGAGCCAAAATTAAATAATATAGAAAAAAAACTTCATGAAATAAAAGAAGCTAACGAAAATATTGAGATTGAACATAAAGAAAAACTAAAGAGCCAGTTGAAAGAAATAAAAATAGTAATAGATTTTATAGGCGAAAAAGTAGTTAAAGATATACTAATTGAGAAGTATACAGGAGTTGAACAAGTTATAAATAAACTAGAGAAGAAAGAAAATAAGGTTAAAGAGTATTATAAGTCTCTTAATTTAGATCAAAAAAAGGAATTAATAAGATTATTATTAGATGAGGATTTTTAGGGGATATAAATATGAAAAGAATAGAAATAAGCAATTCGATTTTATACATACATAAACTATTTTGTACCCAGTTTAAAGACAAAATACCAGACAAAATATATGTTGAACAGATTACTATTGATGAAATTAAAAAAATAGAAAAAGATAAATTAAACAAGAATCCTGAATATGACTATGATGTTAATATAATAAAAATGACACATAAATCTTGTGAAGAGGCTCATAAAGAAATAATAAAATTTTATAAAAGCGAAGAGAATTACAAGGATTTTATAATAGGAGACCCCGATAAATTATATAATCTAATAAAAGATATGGAAAAACTAAGGTTATATAATATTTTTCAAATGATGGTTAAATTTAAAATTAAGGTTAAAATTAATAATGATCCTAAAAGTAAAAGTTTTATCTATTCTAATTTATTAATAGATAAATTAGGCTATAGCAAATTTACGGAAATTAGAATTACAGTTGATGATGATACAAATATATATTCAACGGATTTAAAAGAATTAATTCCTACTGATATTGAAAATGATAAAGAAGAAGAGTGGTTTGAATATTTAAAATTACTATATATAAAATTAAATATGAGTAAAAAAGATATTAAAAATAATTCGGTGAAGAAGCTGATTAATTGTTGGGGAGCATATCCGTTTGCATTTAGCTTAGATGTGACAGTTTGTCCATATTGCAATAAGCAGTATATAGAGCCTATATATACTAATAAAGGAAAAATGAGAGGAGATATGGATCACTTTTATTCTAAAGAACTTTATCCCCTATTTTCGATATCTATATACAATTTAGTTCCAGTTTGTGGATTTTGTAACTCATCATTTAAAGGTACTAAAAATTTTGAATTAGCAGATATTCATCCTTATAGAGAATCAATTGACGAAAGTTTTAATTTTAAATTTAAATTACATGGTGATAGTATTAAGGTATATACAAAAAAAAATCTTGAACCAGGAGTAAAGACCAATGGGTTTGATAGATACAATGATTACTTTAAGTATGAAAAGCAATATCAGTACCATGAGAATCTTGTTAAAGAGTTTATAATGAAGACAAGGATGTATAATGATGATGTAGTAGAAAATTTAAGAGAAAAATTTAATATTTATAATTTAAGTAGTAAGCAAATTAAAGAACAGATTTATGGATATAGGATGGATGATAAAGATCTAAATAAAAAGACACTTGCTAAGTTTGCTAAGGATATATTACTTCAGCTAAATAGTGAAGAAAAAAATCATGATAATATTCAATTAACAATTGAGGAAAGAAGTAAGCTTTTAGAAAAATTAAATAAGTAATATTCTGCTACAATGCCATGATGGTTATATATCAAAAAATACTTTTGGAGTAATATTTTTATTATTTAAGATTCCCATTATTCATATAATTGGATGTGTTCTAGTGATTTCAATTAAGGCTAATAATGTGAAGCTAGTATTATGGATTGTAAGTAAAATTAATTCTTCAAGAAGTGAAAAAAATGATATGTTGAAATTATTAATTGAACGATAAATTATAATTTGTAGAGGAGATTTAAAAGGATTGTATTTGTTAAATTAGGCATTATTCCTCATGTTTTTTTGATGAAAGAGGGCACATATGAATATATTATTCACCATTATCATGTATTACAGATTGTAAATTTTCAATTTAATTAAATGTATTGCAAGGGTTAAAGCTATGAAAATCATAGAGGTGAGAGCATAAACTTCACAATGTATTTAAATTTTTACTAAGGGGATGTAACTTTGTAAGTTACTCCCCTATTCTTTATTAACATATAATCATTCCACCAATTTAGACAATTTATTAATGTTTTTATGCAATACCTTCATATTTACGAAAGCAAATACAATCCCTATCGTTACCCAAATAGTAATTTCAATAACAGAGTACCCCAAGATATTCTGGGCAAGTTTTAAAATATACCAGCATGGAATAATTGTCAGCCATGCTGTTATTTCACCGGGAACATAATGACGGTAGGACAATGGTAATAATATAATATGAAATAAAATTAGATGCACGATATTTGCCACGAGCAAACCGTACCACAAACCATAAAATCCAGTAATATTGCCAATCATAGTAGCTATAATCCATAAAATCAATTCTTCAAATACACCTATTGACATTCCAGCTGTATTTTTTGTGTTTCCAAAGGGTATTATAGGCAGGCGGACATATTGTTTTAAATTCTTTTTGCACCAGTACTTTGCCATAATAATTTCTTCCATATCGTGTACAATAAATAATAATGGAAACAACCATACAAACCATTTTAATTCATTCATTTTTCATTCCTCCTTTGTTATTTATTTTACTCATTTACTTTAATGTTTCAAACATCAATATCTAAATGTTTATGCACTTAAACTACAAAAATAATACAAGATGTTGTTTATCTATATAAAATATTCTAAAATAATTGTATGGAGGAATTGCATATGAATCAAAATGATTTGCGTGTTATAAAGACAAAAAAATATATAGAAGAATCTTTTATTTATTTACTAATGCAAAAAGACTTTAACAAAATAACAGTGCAAGATATATTGGACAAGGCTTTGATTAACCGCTCTACATTCTATAAGCATTACACAGATAAATATCAGCTGGCAGAAACTCTTTGCAATGAAGTATTTGACTTGCTAATAACCGGTGTGAAAAATCGATTTGAATGTGCTAATATAGAAGATGCTCTTATGGTTATAAAACCTTTATATCAGATACTATCTGTTAAACGAGAAGAAATTTTAGCTCTTTATACTATTAATACAGATACGATTCATTTATATGATGATATGTCTGATTTTTTAAAGAGAAGTTTTTATGACCAGTATAAAACAAAAAATAAAAAGTCCCCTGATATTTTAGATTGTTTGTCAGAGTTATATGCAGCACTTGTTATGACTGCAATTAGGTGGTGCCTTCAAAATGATGGATATGAAGAATTGACTAGTCATACTCAGCTTTTTCTAAAATTAGCAGAAGTGTTTGACTATCCATGCCAATAATAATATCATAATTGTGCTTATTAAATAGTTCTTATCGAAATAATGTGTAATTTAAATTATTTACATGACAATTAGAAAAAGAAGAAGTTAATGTTGAGTATTAAATTACAATTTATTGATTAGATATTTATTAATAATAAGAATTTAAGGCAATAATATTAAAAGTATTATTGCCTTATGTTATAATGAGAGATAGAAATATATATCAATTTGTATATTTATTTGTAGAGGGGAAATAACGTGGATACTAAAAAGTTAATTAGGACTTTAGATGCAATAAGTTATGAAAGTAAACTTGGGAAAAACTTGAAGAATACTCTTAGGAAAGTAGATAAAAATCTATTAATGGACGAACTTAATGATTATAGGTTGTTTTTAAAGAAAAGAAGAAGGTTGCTAGACCAATATACTTATAGAATAAAGTCATTACAATCTATAAAATTAAAGTATGATAGATATTATCCTACTAAGGAAATAGGAACTTGCTTTAATGATATATTGGGTATTAGAATTATAGTTCTAGATTATGATATCAATTTAAGTAATGAAAATATAAGACATGTAGATATGTCAAATGGCAAGAAAAATGATGATGGGTATAGAGGATATCACATTTACTATAAGAAGAGTAATTTTCATTATTCAATTGAAGTACAGTTTTTTACAGAAAGAGATTATATCTTTAATATGTGGTTACATAAATACGTTTATAAATACAAAGACAATATGATAGGTATTAAGTTAAAGGATTTATACGATAAAGGGATAATCCAAAATGAAGATGATTTTAAGGAGGAATTAGAAAAATGTATTATATATTAGTTAAGAATTTTAATTCTGTAGGTTCAGTTGTGTATGGATCAAATGATTCTAAAGAAGTTGATATGATAGATGATTTATTGAATTATAAATTAGATGGAAAAGAGAAACAAGTTGTATTATTATCTAACTTAGAGATGTGGAAAGAATATGAGCCATTTAATATGACAAATAGTGTTGGTGAATTTATTGATAAAGCAATGCTTAATTAATAAATTAAGGCTATTATCAAGTTGAATTTTATAACTTGATAATAGCTATTTTTATGTACTACTCTATAAATATTTTTACATAAATTATATCTTGTAGACCTGTATAAATTCCAATTTAGTGAATATAATTTGAAGAAGAATATGCAGATATTGCGAACTGGCTAAGAGAAAATGTTCTTTGAAAATTGAATAATATGATTTTTACAAAATATGTTATAATTGATTCGTAATAGTATTAAAAGAGGTAAATATAAAGAAGGATTATATCACATTCAACATATTAATGCTCTACATAGTAATTTAAAGAAATGGATGAATAGGTTCAATGGTGTTGCGACTAAATACATCAGTAACTATATCAAGTGGTTCAAATGGCTTCAAATATTTGATACAGATAAAGAGATAGTAAAGGCTAAGAACTTTATGGTTCAAAGCAATGTAACACATTCATATATCAAAGTAAAAGATTTAAAGAATAGAGAACCAATGTATGTATAATATATGTTATATTTTTCAAATTATGTTATAATAAGCATTGTGTAAAATTATAATCTAATAAACAATATTCATATTACAAATTAATTGAGGTGAAAATATGAAAATAAGAGAAGTATCAATACAAGATTTTGATGAATGGCTAAAACTAAGATATTTGTTATGGTCTTATCATACTTTGGAAGAATTAGAAAAAGAGATGAAAGAAATATATAAGCGATTCAAATTAGATTATATGTTTTATATAGCAGAAGATAATGGGAATATAGCAGGATTTATAGAGGTATCAATACGTGAAACTGCATTGGGATGTAAAACAAAGAATGTAGGATTTATAGAGGGGTGGTATGTAAAACCAGAATATAGGCAAAAAGGGGTTGGAAAACTTTTAGTCGAAAAAGGTGAAACTTGGGCTGTAGAAAAGGGTTGCATAGAAATGGGGTCCGATACCAATGAAAGGTATCCTATTAGCCCAATTGCTCATAAATCATTAGGGTATGAGGAAGTTGATGTTCCATTGAATTTTAAGAAGTCCTTAGTCAGATAATTAAGTCACAATGTTCTTTTATTGAGTAGTATAGGTGGAGAATCCCGTCTATAATTTTTTTAGACTATATTTCAACATCATATTAAAACATAGCCTATAATTAAATCAATAGGTAAAATAATATAAGTTATAATTAATGTGATAATAAAATAAAGTATTATATTTTTTACTATTAATAAATAATACTGTAAGGATTAAAAATACAATTACAAGTATAATATATATAGAAAATTTTAAGATAAAATATTTTTCATTATGCTCAAAACCTGCAAGTAACATAATTATAGCTAGCATAGCTTGACAAAGTATTAAAAGTAAAAGAAAAATCATAAATATTGAAGCTATAAATTTGAAAGTCTTCATAAAAACTCCTTTTGAAATATATGTTAGGAGTATATTAACATATAAATAAATTTTTGTAAAATATATAATTAAGAAGCCTGTAAATAAGTTTTATTATTGATATTGCCTATTATAACTGAATCATATTCTCCATAGAAACTGTGTCTTTGGCAAAACAATTATATCAATAAAAAAGCAAACTCTGTAAAGGGCGCTCACATGAGTTCAACTCTTTACAGAGTTTATTTTTATGAGTTTCCATTTTCTGCCCAAAGAGCACCCTAAGCTTGTCTCACAATATTGGCAATTAACTAAAGTTGTTGAGTAATTCATAATTATTATATGAATACATGACAAGAAGACAGTCTGTGGATATAGACTGTCTTCTTAGGTCTTTAATATATTTATAAAAAAGAAAATTGGATTTATATTTAAATTATAGACAATTGGATTTATTTTAAACATATCCAGTTAAAAATAATTTGTTTTTCTGATAGGGGTAAGCCTCTTCATTTAATATTCAGTTTAATCTGCTCATATTTTTCTTCAGGATGCATTTTCATATAGTATCTGTATTTCTCACGATAATAGGATTTAACTTTTCTTTTTCCTTCTTCAGGGAGAGTATCAAGCAGTACTTCAAAATAATCCCTTGAAATAATGCTTTCTTCATTTTTTAACCATTAATTAAAATTCATGCTAGTATAAGATGGAACTGCTGCCCTGGTAGCAAGTCCAAGCCCCCGCCACCATGACGCCTGCACGTAGTGAGCATAGAATTAACACTTACATTATGATTTTAAATGCTTGTTATACGTAGTAATGCATCTGGAAATGCATGCATTGGAAGAGCAATTACGCAGTAAAACAAGCATTTACTCATTGATTCACAAAATTATGATTTCACTACAGAACGGTAAAACAAAATATTAACTTTTTATAAGTAATCCATAGTGAAACATATGCTTCTTCATACATATTTATATGTATCTATTCCTATAGTATTAAGAATGCATCCCATCGGGACCTAAAAAAGGACTAGTTTAATCCTTTTGTTCTTTTTGTGGGTGATGGTTAAGGTGCCAAGAGAAATAGTATGAGTATGTATAGTAGTAGCTTCAATATCAACAAAACTTGTCTTTTAAAAATTACGTATACCAGATACATTACTATATAGAGAAGTAAATATTTAAATTTAATACAAATGAATCTATTAAAGAGAATGAAATTCTTAAGTATTAGTAATTTGATAATAATAATTAGAACTTAATGCAGTCTTTGTGGGAATGAAGCGGCAGCTCAAAGGTTTCCTTTGTGTGAACATAGCGAGTTAGATTTAAATGAAATAATTATAAGTGGAACAAAAGGAGAAAATATTATAGATATTTAAGAGAAAATTAGAATAACCACAAGTAACATTAGAATTATTTCAATCCATTGTAAGAACAGAACAGGTAGGCGTGGAGTGAGTTATAAACACAAAAAATGGACCTCTGCTGGAGTGGAGAGTGTTAATGAGATAAATATTGATGTAATAATAAAAATATTTATATGATGTGCAGAGAGTCTATTTTAACTCCTTTTATTGTTTTAAAAATATGAAATTTCGGCTATAATTAAAGTAGAAAGCTGGTGATAATATGAGTAAAGAAGGCGATGAAAACAGAGTAAAACTTGATGAAGTTCTGAAATCATTATTTAATGTATCTAAAAAAGTGCTTATTGAAATGATGAATAGCCTGTTTCATGAAAATTATGATATAGATAGTACAGAAATAACATTTGAAAACAATGAATTTGTTACTGATGATTATGACATAATCAGAGGTGATTTATTTTTAAAGATATCTAATGATAATAAACCATACCATTATCACATTGAACTTCAGACCAAGAATGATAAGACGATGGTTATTAGAATGTTTGAATATGGCTTTAAGAAAGCTAAGGAACTTTCAAGGTGTGAAAGTGATAATAATAGTTCAGATGATGAAACTATAATATATATTCCAAAGCAACTTGTAATGTTTATTGAAGAAAATAGGAATATTAAAGATGAATTAAAAATGAAACTTGTATTTCCAGATGGTCAGATTGTAAATTATAAAGTACCAGTATTAAAATGCTGGGAATATGATGATAAAAGATTCATAGAAGAAAAAATGTATCCACTTCTTCCACTTCAGATTTTTAAGCTAAGATATGAGATGGACAGCATCAAGCGAAGAAGTAATGGTGATAAGAATAAATTAAATGAAGCAATACTTAATGCAAAAGAACTGGCTCAGACTGTTGCAAATGAAAGCAAATTTCTTTATGATGAAAAAAAGATTGATGGAGAAGATCTGCATAAGATTCTCCTAGCTATAGGTAATTTATTTGAATATTTAAATGATAAATATGGTGATGATAAAAAGCTTAATGAGGAGGTAATGAATATGACTAAAACTTTGTATGATCCTGAAGTTGAAAAAAGAGGAATAGAAAAAGGAATAGAAAAAGGAATAGAAAAAGGAGAAGAAAAAAAGGCTATTGAAACAGCAAGAATTGCAATAAAAAAGGGTCTTAATGATGACCTTATAAGTGAATTGACAGGATTAAGTTTTGAGGAAATTAATAGTATAAGACAGTCAGCTAGTCATTAAGAAGTTTTGCATGGCTTAATGAGAAGATAGTTAAGATGACTAAGACATTATATGATTTTGAAGTTGAAAAAAGAGGCATGGAAAAAGGTATGGTAAAGGGTGAAGAAATAGTGCACAATGAGTAGGGCTTACAATATAAGATGTAAGGGGAATTAAAAAATTACTTGTTCATTAATAACTACTTTAACAGATAATATTAAACGGTAGTAAACATCATTTTGTGTGTTTACTACCGTTTTACATGAAGTATACATTATTATAATTCATCCTATAAGGTGGAGAATTCAAGAGAAATGGAGAGATTAGTATAAAGGCAAAAAATATAACTACAATTTGTTTTCCGGCATTGATTATGAGTTTGATAACAATATTATCATTCTCTGATATAAACATTGGTATTAGAACTTGGATAGATTATAAAGTTTTTTTTATAATATCATTAGTAGTTCTATTTCCGTTATTATTTTTTATACAGGGAATTGTATGTGCCATAAATAAGACTGGTATAATTAGTGTAATATTGTCAATTACAGTTTCTATTGTAGATTATATGATTTTAATGTATGTCTATTTAAATGATTCAGCATTTGGCTATATTATATTTTATTTTGTGGCATGGATAATAGGATATACATTAACATTCCTTAGTAGAGAAATCATATCTTTAATTAAAAAATAGAGGTATAGTGAAAGTTAAATTTTATATGCTACTATTAATTGGTTTTAGTATTTGATAGATAAAATTTGCATGAGATCTTTCTTGCAATAGGCAATTTGTTTGAATATTTAAATGATAAATATGGTGATGATAAAAAGTTTAATGAGGATGTATTAGAGTTGACTAAAATTTTGTATGATTCTGAAATTGAAAAAAGAGGAATAGAAAAAGGAGACATATGAGAGCACTTAAAGATGCAGAAAATTTTCTGAAACTTGTGGTAAGTAAGGAAATAGTGTTGTAGGGTACAGGAATTCAACTAGAGAAGATAATAGAGATCAAGAAAAAATTACTTAATTAATAGCGAGTTTGAGAAAAAGTAAGTTTATAGGATTAAAGGCTACAAACACACTGACGATGCGTCAAAAAATCGTCAAAAACTAATGATATATTATAATAAAAAATGCAACATGGAATATAATAACAAAACCTTGTAAAGCTGAATTTTACAAGGTTTTGATAGGCTTTGTTATAGAATATAGTAACGATTTTTCATTTTTTGGCGAAAGCATGTTTTCAAGAGTAAGCAACGCATCAAAAATAGCACTAATA
>ERZ1036424.406-NODE-406-length-18620-cov-3.964395_pt1 | contig 18620 bp, 18 predicted proteins | sample MGYA00514221_ERZ1036424 | MGnify/ENA primary metagenome ERZ1036424 (study PRJEB33795, sample SAMN09464939) | human gut metagenome | host: Homo sapiens | place: USA: Stanford, California | collected 2016-11 | study: EMG produced TPA metagenomics assembly of the... | reverse complement strand
TTACATCAGGAAGAATAGTCTGTGCTTTCAGGAAGGTAAAAGCCATAAGGACATCCTCTGGACGATTAACCTTGCCGCTGCAAACGGCCTGTTTTATTTCGCCGACAGGAAGGACTATTTCTACATCACTAACCCGGCATCGATTACTCACCGTCAGGACTACTACGATATCCGTGCACACAGCTACATTGATGTCATCAGCGACATTCTCGTACTCTCATCTCTGCCACAGCACCATGCCATCAGAACATCCCTGAGAAGACATGCGCTGGTTGAATGTCGCCATTTTCTCGGGTTGTTCCGGCGTAAGATTGCCAATCGGCAGGCTGCCCGACAGTTGTTCAGGCAGCGAATCGCGTTGCGTCAGTTGATTGCCGGGGTCAGCAGCCTGAGCGATGTCTTTTTTCTGCTGAAATTCGTGGCGAAAATTTATCTATGATCCCCAGGATGGATTTTGGATAGATAGCTTATAACGACAAGCCGACACTTTCAGCAATGCCGCAAAGATTCTGCCTGAGTTTGATAATTCAGAATGTCTGACCCGCATGTGAGCCTTTATTGCTTCAACAAAAATAAGGAAAGAATAATGAAAACAACAATGAGTACCCTCGCCGTGGCAATGATGATTTCACCTCTACTACACGCCGCAGAGGCTCCGGTCAGGATTGGTCTTGAGCAGGTAAAAAATCCCTATTACCCAAATCTGCACCAGCAGCGCGTTCACGTTCAATCGCTGACGGACAGCATCACCATTAAGGATGTGGTGGTAAACCGGGGTAACTGCCCGATTCAGAAAATGCCCACGGTCTACGCAGGTAGTAAGCCTGTAGCACTGCTACCCTCAACATTGCCTTATGGGAAAGAGATTGCCGTCTACATTAAAGGCCCGTGCAGTGTGGCAGAGATTAACGTCATTACCACTCAGGGTGACTGGATGATGAAGTACTGATGCCAGCTTGATGTCTGGTCTGACAACTGATTGTCAGACCCTGTTGTGCTATCAATCATAATATCAAAGAAATCAGGTACTAATACTGCGTATTAATAGCCATTATAAACCCCTCCCCCGTAAGGTCCCTCCCCTTATGAAGGATTCGCCATACTATATATCTCATTTTTCATTGGGTTAAGTGCAGCCACTCCTTGTTGGATTGCTTTGTGTCAGAAACCAACTCTGACGGTTAGCTCTCTAGGACTGTAGAGATGCCACTCGTGAGGAATAAAGAATAGAGTGGACCGATTTTTTTACGTATTCTGTAAACACGTAATTTTATAAATGGATTTATCCTGCCGATGCTACTACTCCTGAAATTTCTTCATCCTTACTTATTATTTTGCAATTTGGCCGCCTGGGGGCTTGCACAAAATCTTGAAGGTCTTGGACTATTCCACTACATAAATGATTTTCCAATGCGTGTAGGAAACGAGGTTATTTATCCTTTGAATTTCAGCCCAATACATGGCGTTAATGCATTATCTGGTGTGCTGACCCTTATTCTGTTCCCCATTGCGTTACTGAACATCCGGGCTGGATTTTACCTGAATAAATGGGCTGGCTGGTTTAGCCTGTGCCTGTGGGTCATACCTGGCGTAATGAGCATGCTGGGCTATGTTCCCGACCTTCGTAATTTTGGACCTGATAAGTTTCAGTTTGGGGCAAACTTTACCGGCAGTACAACCTCGGCGGCAGCCAATCTGATCATCTGTCTGATTGCTGGCTGGTCAGTCATTATGCTCTTAGGGGCCTTATGGAAGAAAAATACCTTCAAAAACGCCTACGATCATATCTGGTACGTTTTAGGCTTAATCGCCGCTCTATATTTTGTTGTAGACAGTGGTTTGCCCTCGTATAAGGAAGACTTATCTGAATCCGGAGATCGCATAACCTCGATCATGCAATTCTATCGCAACGGTGAGCAGAACCTCGCAGCGCTGTGCAAAGATCCGATAGTGGCAAACCAGGCTCCTGATTTGTGCAGTCTCGCACCAGCGATGAAATGGGCATTTCAGGATAACCTTATTTTAAAGGATATTCTGCGTGCCAGAATAGACCTGCCAGACTGGGTCAGCAGCGTCGCCAGCGATTCTTCGCTTAAAAAACAGATCGATGCACTCAACACCATGGCTTGCTCACCAAGCCAGATTAGAGGCAACTGCTTGACAGTCCCCATTGAGATGTCGCTCGACGAGGATGACTTTAAGAATCCTGTTGCCTTCCTTCCCCCACCTTATGCACAGGCACTCCAGCGACTGCATAAATCAATGCAGAAGGCCGATAATCATATTCAGGAAATCGAGCGGGGGCATAATGCGCGCTATTTCGTTTTTCTCTTACTAGCATTTGTAGCTGGAGGTAAGCTTGCCAACGCCTCAAGGTCGATGGTCAAACATGACAAGGTTCGCCCCCGTTCATGGCTTTTCATGATCATCAGACTCACATCTATCAAAGCATTGCAGATATGCCGGATGTTTGCGACGGGAGTTATCAGGCCACTTATCCAGCTCATTTCAGCGTCAGCTTTATGGCGAAAAATGAGAGCGGTGAGAAGGGAAAAAGCAAATGACTCACCCTCTGAACAGGGTTAACCAGCAACCATTCCTCAGTCTCACAATAATGAAGTTACAGGAGCTGTTGTTACCAACGATCTCAATACTGCCGCGCATAACGTTGACCTGCTCCCCGTTGGTTAACTCACGCGATTTAAGTAATTCTGCAGCAGTGGTGAGAACAACTGCTGACGTCCCAGACATCAGCTAGCCGTTGCCTCCATCAACGACACAGAGTTTTCCCTAATCACCCCAGCAACTTCCAATCCATGCAGAAAGGCCGCACTTCTTACCGGAAGTGCGGCCTTTCTGCATTTATGCTGTTAACCACAAAGGAGTTTTATCATGAAATTAGCCAGCCGCTTCGGACGGATTAACCAGATTCGCCGCGACCGCCCACTGACAAACGACGAGTTGATGGCCCATGTACCCAGTGTATTTTGTACCGACAAGCACGAATCCCGCTCGGACCGCTACACCTACATTCCAACAATCACACTGCTTGATAGCCTGAAGCGGGAAGGTTTCCAGCCGTTCTTTGCCTGCCAGACCCGAGTGCGCGATCAGAGCAAGCGCGAGCACACTAAACACATGCTGCGCCTGCGCCGTGAGGGGCAAATCACCGGTAAGCAGGTGCCGGAAATCATTCTGCTTAACAGCCATGACGGCTCCAGCTCATACCAGATGTTGCCGGGGCTATTTCGTGCAGTCTGCCAGAACGGGCTGATCTGCGGTGAGAGCTTTGGTGAGGTTCGTGTGCCGCATAAAGGCAACGTGGTGGAGAAAGTCATTGAAGGGGCTTACGAAGTGCTCGGGATTTTTGACCGGGTGGAGGAGAAGCGCGATGCCATGCAGTCGCTTTTGTTGCCGCCACCAGCACAGCAGGCGATGGCGAAAGCGGCATTAACCTACCGCTTTGGTGAAGAGCATCAGCCGGTGACGGAATCGCAGATCCTTTCCCCGCGCCGCTGGCAGGATGAGAGCAACGACCTGTGGACCACTTACCAGCGCATTCAGGAGAACTTGATAAAAGGCGGACTATCGGGGCGAACGACGAAAGGCCAGCGTGCTCAAACCCGCGCTGTCAAAGGTATCGACGGAGACGTAAAGCTCAATCGCGCTCTGTGGGTGATGGCTGAAAATATGCTTCAACTTGCTTCATAAACGACTTTAACTATTACCTCCAAGGCCCTGTCATGTCAGAGATAAATCTACCTCCTGATCTTCCGGTAACTGAAGCACGCACCATTCGTCGCGCTCTCCGCTTACTGGAAAAATATCAGCGCCAGCCTGGCGAACAATTTAATTCCACTACCTTCACCAAAACCTGGCTACAACTGCGTCTTGCCCTGCAGGAGCGCGAAGTTTTTCTTGTTTTATATCTCGATAATCAGAACCGTCTTCGGGAATGCGAGACGCTCTTTACGGGCACGATTAACCATACCGAAGTCCATCCACGCGAAGTGGTGAAACTGGCACTACGCCATAACGCTGCCGCTGTGATTCTGGCCCATAACCATCCATCCGGAGAGACAGAACCGAGTAAACAGGATCGAAACATCACTCAACATCTTGTGAATGCGCTGGCAATGGTAGAGGTGCGGGTGCTGGACCATCTTATTGTTGGCATCGGCGATGTGCTTTCTTTTGCTGAACGCGGCTGGATATGAGGCTAACCATGAAAATCATCGATAAAAAGGCCGCGATGGCGATTCAGCGGCAGCATCCGCATTCCCGGATCTTTCGCTACTGCACGGGCAAATACCAGTGGCACGGCAGCGCCAGTCATTATACCGGTCAGGATGTCGCGGAGATTTCCGGTGTGCTGGCGGTTTACGCAGAACGCCGTCGTGACAACCACGGTCCGTATACACGCCTGATGTGCATTACCACCAACTGACATTTAATAAGGAATGGAAAAATGCAAAATTCATGGGGACTGAAGCGCGACATCTCGCCGTGCTTCGGTGCAAGGCTTGTGCAGGAAGGCTGTCGCCTGCATTTTCTGGCGGACCGTGCAGGTATTCACGGTACGTTTGCCGATGAGGAGGCGCTGCGTCTGGATCAGGCATTTCCGCTAATGATGAAACAACTCGAATTGATGCTGACAACCGGTGAATTGAATCCGCACCACCAACATTGCGTCACGTTGTATCATAACGGACTAACTTGTGAAGCAGATACTCTCGGCTCTCATGGCTATGTTTACATCGTTATTTATCCCCAGGCATCTACAACTAGGTAACACCTTCTCTTCTTTTATCAGGACTCAACTCATGCACATTGCATCTGTACCGGCCACGGTGCCGGTTTCGTCACGCCTGTCGCCCTTACAGGTCTGGCAGAAACTGTTAATGTATCTGCTGGAGCACCATTACGGCCTCACGCTCAACGACACACCATTCCATGATGATGCGGCCATTGCGAAGCATATCGACGCGGGAATCACGCTCGCCGATGCGGTTAATTTTCTGGTGGAACGTTATGAACTGGTACGCATCGACCGCAAAGGATTTACATGGCAGGAGCAGACGCCATTCTTGACCGCTACCGATATTCTCAGAGCCAAGCGAGCTACCGGATTAATAAATACTTAAATTCTTCTAGCCTCATTCCTGATTTTTACCTCTGAACTTCCCACCTTTTTTATTCATCGCATAATGCGCCTGCCACTCCCGGCAGGCGTGTTTGCTTTTATGGACGATTAACGATGCAAACAGAACCCGACGTGTTAACGGAACACAATGAACTCATTCTTTCGACCAGTATCGAACGTGTTGTCACGGGCCGCGATACCGCACTAAAACGGATCGAACAACTCATTCAGCAGCTTGATGCCATTTCAGAGCTGACCTCCGAAATTGGCGGTGGCACAGCGCAAGACTGGGCGATGAAAGCCGGGCATCGCTACGATAGCTGGCTAACTGAAAAAGCTGATAAAGCGCTGCCTGCTATCATCCGCAATATTGACCGCAGTATCTGGCGCGATTTGATGCTGAAGTCCGGCATGATGGCCTTGATGGATGCGCAGGCTCGTGACCAGTGGCATAAGAACCTAGAGGAGGGCGATCTTCCTGTTATCAGCGAGGCGAATATCCTCAGCACCTTTGAGCAGTTACATCTGAAAAAAATGGATGTCTTCGAACGCGGCATCATTAACGTGTTCAAAGGCCTGTCGTGGGATTACAAAACCAACAGTCCCTGCAGCTTCGGTAAGAAGATCATCATTAACAATCTGGTGGCGTATAACCGATGGGGTTTTAGCCTTAACTGGGGTTGGCGGCGGGATCAACTGGCAGACCTGGAGAGAATGCTGTTTCTGCTGGATGGTAAACCCATCCCTGATAACCGGAGTGATATCTCCACCCGGTTGATGGAGCATATCCGGGATAATCCGGCTAAGGAGGTTTACGAAGATGAGTTCTTCCGCATTCGTTACTATCAGAAAGGCACTGCGCACTTGGCCTTCAAGCGTCTGGAATTGATTGAGCGAATGAATGACATCATTGCGAAACACTTTCCGGGAATGCTGGCTTCGAGATGATGGGGGGACTGATATTGTCTTCGCCGCAGGTAGCTATAGTTGATTAATAGCGCCAGAGATATGCTTGATTGTGATAATCTTCGAGGTAACTCTTGCCCCGATTCGAGTCCCAAAATCAACGATTTAATGTGTTGGTATCGATGTTGGTACATTATCTAAATGTTATTTTTTATTTATTTTAAATCAAAGGATTAGTCATCATGTGCGAGTCCGGCCTTCGCACCAAGTCGACAATAAGATCATCCGATGGCACTTTTTATGTGAATTTCAGTATCGGTTAAATCACGCCGTTTAAAGAATGCGAGCGTTATCCACCCACTAACTGCACTAATTCGGCTGCAAATTTTTCCGGATAAAGTCTTTCCCCTATCGATTACGTTGGCATAAGAAACAATACTATTCCGTTGCAATTTAGAGCTATTTTGAATGCCTGCAAACGAGAGGATTAATGTGCGACATTCGGGATACGTATTAAACTCGCAGGAATCAGGCTCATAACCACTAGCGGGCAGGTCACCAACCCTACACCCCATAATCTCGATACAGCCAATACCCGCCAACCAGCACCACAACATTCAGCACGATGCTAATAATGAAATACGTCCTGAATGGCTGCTTCTGGGTTTTGTGGCGAAAACACTGCTGCCCGGCAATTGCGCCCGGCCATCCGCCGAGCAGGCCGAAGGTCAGCAGGGTGGATTCCGGGATCCGGCTCCAGGCTTTACGGGCGGCTAGTTTGTCGATGCCGTAGATAAGCCAGGTCAGCACATTTGCCAGCAGGAACCACATGGCGATGGAATAGGGCAGCAATAGGCTGCCGACGGCGGCAAGGGCCAGCAGGAAGTAACAAAAATAACCGAGCTTCATACGATATCAACAGCGCTTAGCGGTGGCAGAGACGGCAACTATACCTGGTTTGCTGGCTGGCGGTAAGACGCCGATTGTTAATCGCGACAGGTCGACAACTTTACCCCTCCGTTCCTTACCGGCAATCCATCTCCCACGCCAACCTCCCCGGTTGCGTTTTTAAGGTTGTGGCAACGGCCGCCGGCAATGCTGACCACAGCGTCAAATGCGGACTGGTACGGCGCTCGATCTCCGCCACCGTCACCTGATGATCGCAAAAATTAGCATCGCGCGGCGTTGCCTGATCCAGCACAAATGCCGCGTACTGGCCGCTCTGTGGGCCGCTATCGAGGAAAATAATCTTCCAGTAACCGCTGGGGATCTCCACGCCCGGCGCGGCGGGCAGGGTGGCGATATGCCGCTCGAACAGCGGCCCGGTAACCGAATAAACCGCCGTCACCTCCGGGCGCTCGGCTAACGCGCGCTCTGCGTCTTCCAGCCGCGCCCATGCCCCCTGATTCAGCGCCGCTTCCTGCGGGGTGATATTCGACAGATAGTTCAGCGCAGGCCAGTCCGTTGCGCCGCCGAGGCTCGCCAGCGGCGCCTGATGGCCGCGATCGACCGCCAGTAAGGTGTTGGCCCGGCGATAGTCGGCGGGCGCCAGGGTATCGGCGGCAGGCAAATCGGGGTCCTGCTTCCACTCTCTCTCCCGATTACTGGCCTCGCTGGCGCGAGTGATTTTATACGCTACCCAGTTGGCCAGTTTACGACTGGGGTTATTGTTCAGCGTGTAGGCCGCGCGGAAGAGCGTCTGTTGGCTGCCGCCGGTTGGGCAGCCAACTTCGCAATTATCCACCTTTACTGTCGCGGCATGGCTGGGTGATATCGTGCTCAGGGTGGAAAGTAATAACAGCAAAAATAAACAGGGTGGAAAAGGATTCAGGTTCATCGATAGCGCTCATTGAATTAAGGCCCACCTTTTCTCCGCGTGATAAATACGCAGCCAGGGTGAGCAGGAAAATCAATGAAGCTAAAGGGAATAACGTGGCGTGAAGGCCGATTGGCGCAGAGGATGAGATAATATGAGAACGGGTGATGGTTAAATGAGGTAATTGCTTGTAGGCCTAATAATAAAAAAGCCCGCCGGTGAAATACCAACGGGCTTGCCTTTATTTATTCTCCGCGCTTGCCCCGATGCCGGTACAGCCACATCAGCTTATATGCCGCCGGAATGATAAACAGCGACAGCAGCGGCGCGGTGATCATCCCGCCAATCATCGGTGCGGCGATACGGCTCATTACTTCTGACCCGGCGCCGGTGCCCCATAAAATCGGCAGCAGGCCGGCGATAATCACCGCCACGGTCATCGCCTTTGGCCGCACGCGCAGCACCGCGCCCTGATACAGCGCCTCGTCGAGTTTATCGGCGCTGAAGGTCTGCGGGTTCTCCAGCGATGGCTCCGCCTCGATGGCGTGGCGCAGATACATCAGCATCACCACGCCAAACTCCGCCGCCACCCCGGCGAGGGCGATAAAGCCGGTACCGGTGGCCACCGACAGATGGAATCCCATCCAGTAGAGGAACCAGATCCCGCCGACGAGGGCGAACGGCACGCTGGTGATAATCAGCAACGCCTCGCCGAAGCGGCGGAACGCAAGGTACAGCAGCACGAAGATAATCATTAGCGTCATCGGCACCATCAGCTTCAGCTTCTGATTGGCGCGCTCGAGTAGCTCAAACTGCCCGGAGTAGGAGACGCTGATACCCGGTTTCAGCTTCACTTCTTTGCCGATGGCCTGCTGCAGATCGCGTACCACCGACACCATGTCGCGGTCGCGGGCGTCGATGTAGATCCAACTGGTCGGGCGGGCGTTCTCGGTCTTCAGCATCGATGGCCCGGTAACGACTTTAACCCCGGCGACGTCGCCGAGCACGATCTGCTGCTTCAGCGGCGTGAGGATCGGCAGCTGGCGGAGGGTCTCCGGGCTGTCGCGATAGCTCTGCGGGTAGCGGATGTTGATCGGATAGCGCTCGACGCCCTCTACCGTTTCGCCGACCATCGCGCCGCCGATGGCGGACGAAACAAACAACTGCACGTCGCCGACGGTCATGCCGTAACGGGCCGCCTTCTCACGCTGAATATCAATGTTGAGGTAGCGCCCGCCGACCAGCCGCTCGGCTAATGCCGAAGTGACTCCCGGCACGGTGCGTGCCACCACTTCAATTTGTTCGGCGATGGTGTCGATATCGGCCAGATTGGTGCCGGAAACTTTAATGCCGATCGGGCTCTTGATGCCGGTGGAGAGCATGTCGATGCGGTTGCGGATCGGCGGCACCCACAGGTTCGCCAGCCCCGGCAGACGCACGGTTTTATCCAGCTCCTCGACGATCTTCTCCATGGTCATCCCCGGCCGCCACTGGTCCTGTGGCTTAAGTTGAATCGTGGTCTCTACCATCTCCAGCGGCGCCGAGTCGGTGGCGGTTTCGGCCTTGCCGGTTTTGCCGAACACCCGTGCTACTTCCGGCACTGTCATGATCAGCTTATCGGTCTTTTGTAGCATATCCGCTGCCTGCGCAGCGGAGATCCCCGGCAGCGTTGACGGCATATACAGCAGATCGCCTTCGTTGATCTGCGGCAGAAACTCGCCGCCAACCCGGTGCAGCGGCCAAATTACCGTCAGGATCGACAGGAGCGCGATCAGCAGGGTAGTCTTCGGCCAGTGCAGTACCTTCAGCAGCAGCGGGTGATAAATGCGGATCAAAAAGCGGTTCAGCGGGTTGCTGTTCTCCGCTGGGATCTTGCCGCGGATCCAGAAGCCCATCAGGATCGGGATCACCACGATCGCCAGCAGCGCCGCCCCGGCCATCGACCAGGTTTTGGTGAAGGCCAGCGGGCCGAACAGTTTGCCCTCCTGGCCTTCGAGGGTGAAAATCGGGATAAACGACAGGGTAATGATCAGCAGGCTGATAAACAGTGCCGGGCCGACCTCCACCGACGCATCGGTAATGATTTTCCAGCGGATGTCGTTGCTTAGCTTCTCTCCCGGGTGCTGATGCTCCCACTCCTCCAGCCGCTTATGGGCGTTCTCGATCATCACGATGGCGGCATCGACCATCGCCCCCACCGCAATGGCGATCCCGCCCAGCGACATGATGTTGGCGTTGAGCCCCTGGAAATGCATCATAATAAAAGCGAAGCACAGGCCGAGCGGCAGCGAGATAATCGCCACTAGCGCCGAGCGCACGTGCCACAGGAACAGGGCGCAGACCAGCGCGACAACGATAAACTCTTCCAGCAGCTTGTAGCTGAGGTTGTCGATGGCGCGGTCGATAAGCTGGCTGCGGTCGTAGGTGGTAACCACTTCAACCCCTTCCGGCAGGCTGCTTTGCAGTGACGCCAGCTTCTCTTTGACCGCCGAGATCACCTCGCGGGCGTTCTTGCCGGAGCGCAGGATCACCACGCCGCCGGCAACTTCGCCCTCGCCGTTAAGCTCGGCAATACCGCGGCGCATCTCCGGGCCGATCTGCACCCGCGCGACGTCGCCGAGATAGACCGGCACGCCGTTATCGCTGGTTTTCAGTACGATATTTTTGAAGTCGTCGAGCGTCTGCAGGTAGCCGCTGGCGCGCACCATATATTCGGCTTCCGCCAGTTCGACGGAAGAGCCGCCCGCCTCCTGGTTAGAGGCGTCCAGCGCCGATTTCACCTCGCCGAGGCTGATGCCGTACTGGGTCAGTTTCATCGGGTCGACGACAATCTGGTACTCCTTGACCACGCCGCCCACCGAAGCAACCTCCGAGACGTTCGGAATGGTTTTTAGCTCATATTTTAAGAACCAGTCCTGCAACGAGCGCAGTTCGGCGAGGTCATGTTTGCCGCTGCGGTCGACCAACGCGTACTCGAAGACCCAGCCAACGCCGGTGGCGTCCGGGCCCATTTCGGCGCTGACCCCGGCGGGCAGTTTGCCCTGCACCTGGTTGAGATACTCCAGCACCCGCGAGCGCGCCCAGTAAGGATCGGTGCCGTCTTCAAAAATCACATACACGTAGGAGTCGCCAAACTGCGAGAAGCCGCGCACCGTTTTGGCGCCAGGGACTGACAGCATGGTGGTGGTCAGCGGCCAGGTGACCTGGTTTTCGACGATCTGCGGCGCCTGCCCCGGATAGCTGGTTTTGACGATCACCTGTACATCAGAGAGGTCCGGCAGAGCGTCTACCGGGGTGTGGATGATGGTCCAGGTCCCCCAGATGCTGAGAAACAGCGCCGCCATCATCACCAGGAAGCGGTTGGCCACCGAGCGGCGGATAATCCATTCAATCATTGTTCCGTTCCTCAGTGCGCGTGGGCGGCAGGAGCCGTGACATCAGGAGTCTTCGCGCGCATGCGCTCCAGCGCGCCGGAGATATTGGCTTCCGAGTCGATCAGGAACAGGCCGCTGGCGACCACCTTCTCACCCTCTTGTAGACCGCTGCGAATGGCCGTAACGCCGGCGGATTCATGAAATACCTGTACGAGCTTCGGCACGAAGCGGCCCTCGTTATCTACGGTAATCACCCGCTGCTCGCTGCCGCTGTCGATCAACGCTTTTGATGGGATCAGCAACATTGGGGCGCTTTCGCTGGTCAGTTTCAGATAGGCGTTCATCCCCGGCTTCAGCGCTTCATCCGGGTTGTTGACCTGCAGGCGCAGCTGCAGGGTACGGGTGGCGCTATCGACGCTGGGGAGAATGGTCCATTTGTTGATGCTGAAGGTTTTGCCCGGCCAGGCGGGAACCTGAATGGCGAACTGCGAGGCGTCTTTAATTAGCCAGGCGATGGATTCCGGCACCGCCACGCTGACCCACACCGGGTCCATGCCCTGGATTTTCGCCACCACATTATCTTTGGCGATATTCATTCCGGCGCGCAGATCGAAGGCGGTAATAACGCCATCGATCGGTGCTTTGAGGGTAAAGCGGGTCTGGATTTTGCGCGTGGTTTTCAGGCGGCGGATATCGTCATCCGGCATCCCGGCAAGGCGCAGACGTTCGAGGATCCCCTCAACCTGCGTGGCGGTGCCGCCGGTTTCCTGCAACAACAGATATTCGCTCTGCGCTTCCACCCAGTCCGGGATGGTCAGCTCGAGTAAGGGCGTGCCTTGTTTCACTTTGTCGCCGACGGTCAGCGGATAGACTTTATTGATAAAGCCCGCCGCCCGCGCCTGCATAATCACGTACTGGTACTCGTTATAGCTGATGTTGGCCGGGAAGGTCTGGGCGTAGCGCAGCGGCCCGCGGGTGACCGCGGCGGTTTTTACGCCGAGGTTTTGGGTCTGCGTCGGGTCGATACGCACCCCTGGCGCACCGGCGACGGCACTCTCCTCATCAGCGTATTTCGGCACCAGATCCATATCCATAAACGGCGATTTACCCGGTTTATCAAAGCGAGTATTCGGGTACATCGGGTCGTACCAGAACAGCACTTTACGCTGCTGCTCGGCCGCCGGAGCGGCAGCGTGGGTCGGCGTCAGTCGGGTGTACAGCGCCGCGGTAAGCGCGCCGCCAATCACCATGCTGCCAAGGATCAGCGCCGTATTTTTCAGTGTCAGGGATGCCATGTGTCGTCCATTCAGTTGTTGAGGGGGCTACCGTCGCCGGGCCGTTATTGGGCGCGGATATCCTGTAACAACGACAGATTGCCCTGCTGAACGAAGGTGAAATCCACGCTGTCGCCATCCTTCACATTGTTGAGCTGCGTCTGCGGGGTGATGGTGAAGCGCATGGTCATCGGCGGCCAGTTCACCGCCGGGATGGCGTCGTGGGCGATAGTGATTTTTTTGCTATCCATATCAATGGCTTTAATGACGCCTTTGCCAGTGATGCTTTGCGTCTGCGCGGCAGCGGGTTGTTCATGCATCGCCATGCCGGCGTGCGGTTCGGCGGCCTGGGCAGTGAATATCACACCGGATAACAGCGTGAACAGGGCGATTTTAGACAGTGAATTCATAATCAAGACTCCTCGGGTTATTCCATCCAGCCGCCGCCGAGGGCGGTGAACAGGGTGATTTCATTCGCCTGACGGGAATAGTTGAGTTCCAGCAGGGTTTGTCGGGTGGTAAAAATGTCACGCTGGGCGCTCAGGACTTCGATGTAGCTGACCGCGCCGTGGCGATAGAGCGCGGTGGCGCGCTGCAGGGTGATATTTAGTGAATCGAGATAGCGCTCCTGGGCGGCAATCTGATCGGCCAGGCTCTGGCGCAGGGCGAGCGCGTCGGCCACCTCTTTAAAGGCGGACTGGATTTTTTGTTCATAGTTGACTACCTGCTGCTGCTGGCGGATCTCCGCCAGATCGAGGTTGGCCTGATTACGCCCGGCGTTGAAAATCGGCAGTTCAATTTTGGGGATGAAGTTCCACATCGCGCTGCCGGCGTTAAACAGGCTGGAGAGCTCGCTGCTGCTGCCGGAGAGCGAGCTGGTCAGGGTAATTGACGGGAAGAAGGCCGCCCGCGCGGCGCCGATATTGGCGTTTGCCGCCAGCAGGCTATGTTCGGCTTCCAGAATATCCGGCCGCTGCAGCAGGATCTCTGAGGAGAGCGATGGCGGCAGGGTTACGCCTTTCAGGTCCACCGCGCTGCTGGCGCTATCGCCCGGCAGGCGCTGATAGCTGCCGAGCAGCAGCTGCAGGGCGTTATTGGCCTGCGCCAACTGGCCCTGCCGTTTGGCGATATCGGCGCGGGTGTTTTCGATCATTCCGCGCGCCTGTTCCAGCGCCAGCACGGTGGCGCTGCCGGTCAGCAGCTGTTTTTCAACGAAGGCGTAAGACTGCTGATAGTTCTGTAAGGTGTCGTTCGCCACCTGCAGCTGCGCTGCCGCCAGCCGCTGGTTGAAGTAGCTTTGTGAAACGTTAGCAATCAACAGGATATGCACCGCGCGCCGCGCCTCTTCGCTGGCGAAGAAGTTCTGCCGGTCGGCCTCGCTAAGGTTTTTCAACCGGCCAAAGAAGTCGAGGTCGTAGCTGAGATTCAAGCCGGCGGCATAATCGCTGCTGGTGGTGGTGTCGCCTTTGAGCTTGCCGCCATAAGTGGTGCTGCCGTCGCCGTTAAGCTGCGGGTAGCGGTCGGCGTCGGTCACCCGGTACTGGGCGCGGGCTTCCTGCACTTTCAGCGTCGCCATCCGTAGATCGCGATTGTTGGTCAGCGCGGTACTAATCAGGCTTTTCACCTGCGGGTCGACGAAAAAAGTGCGCCAACCGGTCTCCTGGTAGCCTGCCGTCGCGGTAACCAGTTTGTTCTGGCTGAGAGAGAACTGCTGCGGCACCGGCGCTGCGGGGCGCTGGTAGTCCGGAGCAAGTGACAGACAGCCGGTTAAGGCGAATATCACGCTGAGAGTAAGAAGCTTTATTGGGCGCATGGCGGCAGACGGTTTTTCGGCGATTTATCAATGGCGGATACTTTACGCAGCGGGCTCTGTTCAACGCGTGACAGGAAAATGACAAAGCTGTCATTTTCCTGATATTTCATTGCTATCCAGAGGGGCTCCTCTAAAATTGAATACCCGCACAGAGCGCGCGTGAAGGAGCCTGCCGTGAAGATTTTGATTGTCGAAGATGAGAAGAAAACCGGGGAGTACCTGACCAAAGGGCTTACCGAAGCCGGATTCGTCGTCGACCTGGCCGACAACGGCCTTAACGGTTATCACCTGGCGATGACCAGCGACTACGATCTGCTGATCCTCGACATCATGCTGCCCGACGTCAACGGCTGGGATATCGTGCGCATGCTGCGCGCCGCCAATAAAGGCATGCCAATCCTGCTGCTCACCGCACTTGGCACTATCGAGCATCGGGTGAAGGGGCTGGAGCTGGGCGCCGACGACTATCTGGTGAAGCCCTTTGCTTTTGCGGAACTGCTGGCGCGGGTGCGCACTCTGCTGCGTCGCGGGGCGGCGGTAATAGTAGAAAGCCAGTTTCAGGCGGCCGATCTCAGCGTTGATTTGGTCAGCCGCAAAGTGACGCGTGGCGCGACTCGTATCACCCTGACCAGCAAAGAGTTTACCCTGCTGGAGTTCTTCTTGCGCCATCAGGGCGAGGTGCTACCCCGTTCGCTGATCGCGTCGCAGGTGTGGGATATGAATTTCGACAGCGACACTAACGCTATCGACGTGGCGGTGAAGCGGCTGCGCGCCAAAATCGATAACGACTTCGAACCGAAGCTTATCCAGACCGTGCGCGGCGTCGGCTATATGCTTGAGGTGCCGGATGGCCGCTAAGCGCCCCTTTTCGTTGGCCACCCGGCTGACCTTCTTTATTAGCCTCGCCACCATCATTGCTTTCTTTGCCTTCACCTGGATCATGATCCATTCGGTGAAGGCCCACTTTGAAGAGCGCGATGTTCACGATCTCAAGCAGCTCAGCACCACGCTTGAGACGGTGCTCAACCACGCCGACTATCCGCAGGAGCGGCGGCTGGAGATCTTAAAAAACGTGATTGGCGGCTACGCTAACGTCTTTATCTGTCTGGATGATGCCGAGGGCAATATTTTATTTCAGTCGCCAGACGGCCCGGAACTCAGCCATATTATGAGCACGCCGGGGCTGGCGATGAAGTTGCGTGACGGTAACGTGATTTCATGGACTGACCCGCAGCCGCGGGAAATGGTTCATGATAATCATCAAATGGAGACACGCTCCTGGCGGTTGATCATGTTGCCGCTGGGCAAACAGGCGGACGGTAAACCGGCCTGGCATCTACTGATGGCCTTATCGATCGATTTTCACCTGCACTATATTAATGAACTCAAAGCGAAGCTGATTTCCGCGGCATCGATAATCAGCCTGCTGATTATCGCCATCGTGCTGTTTGTGGTCTATCAGGGGCATAAGCCGATTCGCCAGATCAGCCGCCAGATCCAGAATATTACCTCGCGGGATCTCGATGTGCGCCTTAACCCGCAGGCGGTGCCCATTGAGCTGGAACGGCTGGCGCTGTCGTTTAACCATATGCTGGAGCGCATAGAGGATGTCTTTACCCGCCAGTCGAACTTTTCCGCCGATATCGCTCATGAAATCCGTACGCCGATTACCAACCTGGTAACGCAAACCGAAATCGCCTTAAGCCAGAGCCGCAGCCAGCAGGAGCTGGAAGAGGTGCTCTATTCCAATCTCGAAGAGTTCTCGCGCATGTCGCGAATGGTCAGCGATATGTTGTTCCTCGCCCAGGCGGACAATAACCAACTGATCCCCGAACAACGGGCGCTGGATCTGGCCGAGGAAGTTAATAAGGTGTTTGAGTTCTTTGAAGCGTGGGCGGAAGAAAAAGAGGTGGTGCTGCGTTTTGTCGGTAGCCACTGCCGGGTGATTGGCGACCCGCTGATGCTGCGGCGGGCAATCAGCAACCTACTGTCGAACGCGATTCGCTATACGCCGGACGGGCAGGCGGTGACCATTCAGTTGAGCGAAAGCGCCGAGAAGATTCGCCTGGTGGTGGAGAACCCCGGCGCGCCGATTGCCGCCGAGCATCTGCCGCGCCTGTTTGATCGTTTCTATCGCGTCGATCCCTCGCGCCAGCGCAAAGGCGAGGGCAGCGGCATCGGTCTGGCGATTGTAAAATCGATTGTCAGCGCCCACCACGGCAGCGTGGCGGTGCAGTCCGATTCGCGCTCTACGCGTTTTATTGTGGTATTACCAAAATATGCGCAATAACGACCTCATCTGACGACTTCGTCATAATGCGGTCACGCTGGCGACAGAGCCAGTATTTTATCCTTCCTGTTGATGACTCACTATTTGTTAATCTGCAGGGAGTAATAGAATGAACACAGTACGCACTATCGTGGCTATCAGCGTTATTTTTGCAGCAAGTGTGGCGAATGCTGCGGAAATGACCCATCACAACGCGGCGTTGGCGCATGAGATGATGAACAACGGGCAGTCGCCGGCCCATCAGCAGATGGCGCAGGGGCATCTTGCGCAGGTGGGCGACAATCCTGCCTCCCCGAAACAGCCGCGTTCTTTTTCACAAATGAATGAACATGAACAGGCTGCGGTATTTCATGAATCGCTGAATAATGGCCAGGCGTTTGCCCATCAGGCGGAAGCAAAAGCGCATCGCCAACAAATTCCAGCTCTCTAATCAGTGGTGGAGGTGATGGGGGCGAGTTGCCTGGATAATGTCTGAGAGATAGCGGGCAGCGCCAGGCGGCTGCCCGTAGTATCGCGACTCTCTTACTCTTCGAAGTACCAGTAGCCCTGATTAATCAGCCGCGTCAGCTCGCGTACGAATGCTGGATTTTGCAGGCCGCTGCCGAGCTCTTCTTGACCTAATGAGGTATAGCGGCATAATGCATCCAGCGCTTCGGCATCGGTGGTATCCAGCTGTTCGCTATGCACGAAAAAGCTGTCGCCGATATGCAGAACGCGCAAGCCGCTCAGACGAGAAAGCTTTTCGCCGCCCAGCAGCGCATCGACCACTTCCTCTTCTTCATATGCCGGTTCTGCCGGAGCAATATCCAGTTCGTGACGCGGCGTGGTGACGAAACTGCCGAACCACTGCTTGAAGTCTTCGGGTTGGCGAACCATGTCGATCATCATGTTGCGCAGACGTTCGAGTTCATACTCTTCAACCCGGCCCGGATGGTCGCGGCAGGTGAGGTCCGGATCGCTGTAGTGTTCGCCGCCGAGGTCGTTTTCCAGCACATAGTCGGCGAAGCTGCTGATCAGGTCGCGGCCGTTTGGCCCGCGGAAGCCGACAGAGTAGTTTAGCGCCGTTTCGTGGGTCACGCCGTCGTGCGGGAATCCCGGTGGAATATAGAGGATGTCGCCCGGCTCCAGATCTTCATCAATGATCGGTGGGAACGGATCGACGTGCAGTAGTGCCGGATGCGGACAGAACTGACGCATCGGCAGCTTATCACCCACGCGCCAGCGGCGACTGCCCATGCCCTGAATAATAAAGACGTCATACTGATCGATATGCGGGCCCACACCGCCACCAGGGACGGAGAAGGAGATCATCAGGTCGTCTAAACGCCAGTCCGGCAATACGCGGAACGGTCGTACCAGCTCAGCGGCCGGCATATGCCAGTGGTTTACCGCCTGGGCCAACAATGACCAGCCGCTTTCGCCCAGTCCGTCAAAATGCTCAAATGGACCGTTGCTGGCCTGCCATTTACCGTTGACCAGGCTGACCAGCCGGCTATCGACTTCCGGCTCCATGGCTAACCCGGCCAGTTCATCTGGCGTGATGGGGTCGATGAAGTTCGGAAACGCCTTCTTTAATACGACCGGCTGCTTTTGCCAGTACTTCTCTAAAAACTCGGGCCAGTTAATGTTGAGTTGATAAGCCATAGATTATTACCAATAGGAAGAAACGGCTCTGATTATAGAAAGATGGCGAAGCGGGGCGCTTTGTCATGGGTCAAGAGTGGTGCTTAATTCACCATTGGCGTGATAGCGGCGGTGGGGAAACGAGAAAAATCGCGTTTTCGCAAAAAAGTGGTTTCGGTAGGGAATGCGCTGCAGGCCGCATGAACACTGGGTTTTGTCGATTCGGTCTTAACGCGGATAAACGTGAAAAGCTTAATTAATGAGCGCTTGATAAGTTTTTTGTATTTTAAGGCTTGCTATATCTCAGCAGCTCCCTATAATGCGCTCCCACTGACACGGCAGATGTGAATCACTTCACACAAACAGCCGGTTCGGTTGAAG
>ERZ1036424.404-NODE-404-length-18893-cov-3.077025_pt1 | contig 18893 bp, 14 predicted proteins | sample MGYA00514221_ERZ1036424 | MGnify/ENA primary metagenome ERZ1036424 (study PRJEB33795, sample SAMN09464939) | human gut metagenome | host: Homo sapiens | place: USA: Stanford, California | collected 2016-11 | study: EMG produced TPA metagenomics assembly of the... | reverse complement strand
AATAGAACCACATTTGAGAAACATGAGTATACTCCTTTAAAATATTTTTTGTTTTAAAATATATTCAAATTTAATGCCTTACTGCATTAAAGAAAAGTTTTAATTTATAAATTTTAAGTTACCAATAAGTTCTATTTATCATTCAATAATATTTTAATAATATTATTCAAAATTTATACTTATTATTGATAATATTAAAGTGTATTTTAAATACACTTTAATATTATCATAGGTTTTTAAAATGTGCAATATAAATACACATTTTATTTATATATTCTATAAATTCTGTTATAATAAGATTAGAATAATACAACAAAGGATGTGGAGATGTGAATTTATCTAAATTTTCAGATTATGCTTTTAGAATTTTAATTTATTTAGCTAAGAATCAAAATAAATTATGCACTGTAGATGAATTAGCAAATAAACTTGAGATTTCAGAACATCATTTAAAAAAAATAGTTCATAGATTGGCAAAAACAGAGTATATAATATCATCTAAGGGAAGAAATGGTGGATTAAAGCTTGGATTAAATCCTTCAGAAATTAATTTAGGTAAAATTTTAATAATAACTGAAGATAGCATAGTTCTATCTGAATGTTTTTCAAGCGCAAATCCAAATTGTACATTAAGATCTGAATGTAGATTGCGTGGTGTACTAAACGGTGCTTTAAGATCATTTGTTAATGAAGTTAGTAAATATACTTTAGAAGACATTATGTAAATTTATATCTGTAAAATTAGTCATGAAAAAAGCGCTATGGAGTATAAATCCATAGCACTTTTTATTTCAAATATTACATTAATATAATTAAAGTAATATTTTATTAATTATTTTCAAGTGGTTTTTTTAACATTCCAAGTATCAACATACCAACTACTGCCCCTACAACAATTGCAATAATATAACCAAAAGGATTAGTTATTGTTGGTATTACAAACACACCACCGTGAGGTGCTCTTAATTGACATTTAAAGAACATTGATAGTCCTCCAGCAACTGCTGAGCCAATTATACATGAAGGTAAAACTCTTAATGGATCTGCTGCTGCAAAAGGTATTGCTCCTTCTGTAATGAATGAAAGTCCCATTATATAGTTAGTAATTCCAGATTGTCTATCTTTAGCTGTAAATCTATTTTTGAAGAATGTTGTACATAATGCTATTGCAAGAGGAGGTACCATACCACCAGCCATAACTGATGCCATTATATCATAGTTTCCACTAGCAAGAGATGCTGTACCAAATACGTAAGCTGCTTTATTAAATGGTCCACCCATATCTATAGACATCATACCGCCTAAAATTAATCCTAATAATATTTTGCTAGTTCCACCCATTGAATTAAGTCCATTAGTAATTGCTGTATTTAATGCTCCTACAGCTGGATTAATAAGAGCTATTATTACACCAATTAAGAATGTTCCAATTAAAGGATATAATAGTACTGGTTTAATTCCTTCTAAACTATCAGGTAATTTTTCAAATAGCTTTTCAAGACCTAATACTAAATAACCAGCAACAAAACCTGCAAGTAATGCTCCTAAGAATCCTGAACTTACTTTAGTAATATCTCCATTAAATGCATTTGCAAAAGTAATACCAGCATTAGCAATTGAACCGCCAACAAAACCTACTGCAAGTCCTGGACGATCAGCTATACTCATTGCAATAAACCCTGAAAGAATAGGTAGCATAAATCCAAATGCTGTTTCACCTATTGTCTTTAAGAATGCAGCAAGAGGAGTATTTTTACCAAAGTTTGCTGGATTTATACTATAATCATCAAATAAGAATGCCAAAGCTATAAGTATACCTCCACCTATTACAAATGGAAGCATATGAGATACACCATTCATAAGATGCTTATATATTTGACGTCCAACACTTTCTTTTTCTTCACTATTATTTCCTTCATCAACCTTACCATTATGATTATAAATGGCCACATCTCCATTAACCGCTTCATTTATCAAGTCCTTTGCTTTGTGTATTCCATTAGAAACTGATGTTTTAATTACTTTTTTACCATTAAATCTAGCCATTTCTACATTTTTATCTGCTGCAATAATTATGCATTCAGCCTCTTCTATTTCCTTCTTAGTCAAAACATTTTTAGCTCCTCCAGACCCATTAGTTTCAACCTTAACTGGAATACCCATTTCTTTTCCTTTTTCTTCAAGACTTTCAGCTGCCATATAAGTATGCGCTATTCCTGTAGGACACGCTGTGACTGCTAGAACTCTATATCCATTGTTTTTAGAAACGTTTTCTTTCTTCTGTTCATCAGGAAATTTTTCAGCCTCTTTTTTATCAATTAATTTTAAAAACTCATCTTTATCCTTGCAATTTATTAAGCTCTTTCTAAAATTTTCATCCATTAATATAGTTGATAATCTAGCTAAAACTTCTAAATGTAAATTATCACTATTATCTGGAACTGCTATCATAAAGAACAGATTAGCTGGTGCCCCATCTAAGGAATCATAATCTACTCCTTCTTTACATATAGCTGCAGCAAGAGATGCTTTTTTAACTGCTTTTGTTTTTCCATGAGGGATTGCAATTCCGTCGCCAATCCCTGTTGTACTTAGCTCTTCTCTAGCTAATATAGCTTTTTTATACTCTTCTTTATTATTTAAATTTCCGGTTTTATCCATCAAATCAACTAATTGATTTATGCAATCTTCCTTAGAAGATGGTTTAATATTTAAATCAATACCTTGTTTGTGTAATAAATCTATAATCTTCATTAATAATACCTCCTAAATCTATAATTGAGCTAATAATATATTTACCTCTTCTTCTGTTGCAAGTTCCTCAGAAAAGGCGCTTGCACTTCCAGTTGCAATTCCCATTTTAAACGCTTCATCCAAATCTTTATTTTTAAGATATCCACATAAGAATCCAGCAACCATTGAATCACCTGCTCCAACAGAATTCTTAAGAATTCCTTTTGGAACTTCTCTTTTTATAGCTTCTCCATTTTCAGGTAAGAATATAGCTCCATCTCCAGCCATAGATATTAGAACATTTTTCGCTCCCATATCTTGAAGTTTTTTGCCATATTTAATAATATCTTCGTCATTATTTAATTCAACATTAAACATTTCAGCCAATTCATGATGATTAGGTTTTATTAGGAATGGTTTATATTTTAGTACTTTTAATAATAAGTCCTTAGTCGCATCAACTATGAATTCAACTCCTGTATCTAGTAAACTTTCCATTATCTTTTCATAAATATCATCTGGTACACTATTAGGGATACTTCCTGATAAAATTAAATAATCACCTTTTTTTAAATGGGATAACTTTTCATACAGAGATTCTAGATCAAACGCAGTAATTTCTGGACCTGATCCGTTGATTTCTGTCTCTCCATCACTTTTAAGTTTAACATTTATTCTTGATAATCCATTTTTAAGTCTTATAAAATCACAGTTAACACCATGATCTTCAACTTGTTTTTTAATTTCTTCACCAGTGAATCCTGCAATATATCCTAAAGCTGTATTCTCTATACCTAAATTTTTAAGTACAATTGAAACATTTATTCCCTTACCACCTGCATAAACTAATTCTTGTTCACTTCTATTTAAAGAATTTATTGTAAAAGAATCAACTTTAACTATATAATCTAAAGAAGGATTAAGTGTTATTGTATTAATCATTTTTTACCACCTCTATCACATTAGTATCATAAGTAATATTATTATCATCTATTTTTATTGTTATTAGTGTAGAATCTGTTATTGCTCCGAAAGTTATAAAACTAACTTCATCTAGTTTAGATCTATCTGCTAGTACATATGACTCAATGCATCTTTTCATTGCTGCTGATTTTACCATCGCTTCATTTATGTCTGGAGTTGTGTATCCATTTTCATTACTAACACCATTGGTTCCGAAAAATCCTTTTGAAAAATTGTATTTTTTTAAATCCTCTACTGTACTACTTCCAATAACTGCTTCAGTAACAGCCTTAACTTCACCTCCTAGAATGAATGTTTTAAATCCCTTTTCTAAAAGCTTTTTAGAATGAACTATGCCATTTGTTACAACTGTTATATTTTCTGCTTTTATATATTCTATTATGAGTTCAGTAGTTGTACCTGCATCTAAGTAGATTACATCTCCATCTTCAATTAGTTCTGCTGCATATTTTGCTATATGGCATTTTTCATCTACATTAAAATTCTGTCTTACATTAACCTTATAATCATGTTTCGAAGTACTTTCACCTATTGAAATTGCTCCTCCATGTATTTTTTTTAAAAGTCCATCACTATCAAGTGCATTTAAATCTCTTCTAATTGTAGATTCTGATGCATCAAGCATTTTTACTAAGTCATTGACTGAAATTATCCCCTTTGTCTTTAGTTCTTGAAGAATGATATTATATCTTTCTTCTGTAAACATTTCCACCACTCCTTGTTTATATAATAACCTATATTATAAAAAAAATCAATCATTTTCAATCAAAAATATTTAAAATAAATCATTTTTATTTTAAATTATATATTTATATGCTTATTTTTGATTGTTTATGCTTTTTTATTCATCTAATTTTTTTAAAGCCAATTCAAGCAAAACCCCTTCTTTAGTAGGATAATCATATTCACTGCTTATTTTAATACATTCTTCAACAAATTCACATGATATTTCAGCACTTTCCATCAATGAATATCCTTTTAGTAATTTTCCAATCAATACTGATGTAAATATATCTCCTGTGCCTGGATATGAATTTTTAAGCTTGTTTTTGACTATTATATTAATCGAATCATTTTTTCCATCATATATAGCCGTTCCGATTTTTTCTTTTACAGGTACGCTAGTAATAACTATATTTTCACAGCCTAAATCATATAATTTTCTAGAAATTTCTAATAATCGCTTTTCAGAACAGTCACTAACTATTTCTGATTCAGATAATATACATGCTTCTGTAAAATTAGGTGTAATTATATCAGAAGAACTTATTAGCTTTTTTAAACTATCTGAATAACTTTTATCAAAGTTGCTATAATATTTTCCATTATCACCAAATATAGGATCAAAAACAACTAAAGTATTTTCTTTTCTTAATGATTGGATGAACTTTAAGCTATATTCTACATTATTAGTACTTCCTAAATATCCAATAAATATTCCATCAAAATCTATATTTATTTCTTTATAGTGATCTAATGCCTCTTCAATATATCCATCTAATTTTACTATTTTAGGAATTTTAAATCCTCCAGTATGTGTTGATAAAATCATTGTTGGTATAGGACAAACTTCTATGCCTATTGTAGCTAAAACTGGCATTATATTGGTCAATGCTGCTTTTCCTATTCCGCACATATCATGTATTGTAGCAATACGTTTTATTGGTTTTCTCATACAAATCCTCCTTAGTGTATTTAGATTAATCATAACATTTTTTATAAAAAAAGTGAAAAATCAAAAAAATAGGATAAATACTATGAATAATACTTATCCCATTTCTTTATTTATCATTATAAAAATAATTTGTATTATTATTAGTAAGTACAACTTATTTTTATATAAATTATGTGTCTATATAATATAAGAATATAATTCGAAAATTCTATCTAACATAGAGATATAAAGTTCCATTCTTTGGTGTTCTTACTATCTTCCCCTTAAACCCTCTACTTTTTAATTCCTTTTGAAGAGTGTACATAAAAAATCCATGAGTTACTATTAATATGTTTTCTAACGAATCATTCATAGATTCATTTTCAATAAGATCAACAAATTCCTTTGCTTTTTTTCTGGTAGAAGTTTTACTTTCTTCTTGTGAATCATGATTAAAATACCAAGCAAGCCTTGCACTAACAGCCCAAAACCAATATGGTAGTTTTAAGTTACTTTCAAAAATTGGATCTATAACTGTTTCTCTAATTAAATTTGTTTTAATAATCTCACCTTTATATACATCTTTAGCTGTTTCTACCGCTCTTATTAATGTACTCGAATAACACTTATTCCACTTTATTTCCATAAGTTCAACATCATTTCTAGTAACATCACTTTCATTATAATTTTTTTCCCATTCTTTAAATTCTTTTGATGTCATAAATGGCTTTTTATAACAATTAACCTTAAAATGTCTTATAATTCCTATTCTCATATAAACACCGCCCCTCCGTAAATCATAGAAGACCTAAAATTTATCATTAGTTAAATTTTAATTATGGAATTATCCTTTGATTTTTTTTATTATTTCCATAAGCATACTTACTCTATTAAATGGTGTTACTAAATATAGACCATCACATATTTCTTTTAATTTCTTTCCTATTTCAACCGAAATATTAACCCCAACATTTTCCGCTTCTTCTTTAGTCATATCTTCCCTAAACATATTCATATACTTATCTGGTATTTTAACACCTGGTAACTCATTATTTAAGAATTGTGCATTTTTATAGGTTACTATTGGCATTAATCCACCTAATATTTTTACTTCTGTTTCACTTTTTATCTTTTTTAAGAATTCTATTGCATCATCATCATATATTGGCTGAGTTAAAAAGAAGTTTGCACCATTTTCAATTTTCTTAAGCATACGCTTAAATTCTGCATCTTTATTTCTTACATTTAAATTCAAAGCACCACCAATAGCAATATTATCATCAATAAAGACATCATTATTCATATCCTTTATAAGCTTCATAAGTTTAAATGAATTTAAATTAAATACACTCTTAGTTTCTACTTTACTTGCATCAGATATTGGATCTCCAGTAATGGCTAGTATATTCCTAATATTTTCAATATGGCTTCCTATTAAAGATGATCTTATTGCATTTGTATTTTTATCTCTGCAACATATATGTGGCATTACATCTATTCCAATTTCTCTTTTAATCTTTGCTGATATAATTGTGGAGTCAACTCTTACTCTAGACATAGGTGAGTCCGGAAATGTAACTAAATCTATATTATTTTCTTTACAAATCCTTGCTCCATCAATAGCTTTTGATATATCTGTGTTCATAGGTGATGAAAGCTCTATTATTGTAACAAATTCATTATTATTTAACTTTTCTAAAAATTTATTTTCAACTTTAATAGTATCTCCCTTTTTTTCTATTTTAGTTTCTATATTACTAACATATGTTTTAGAATTTTCATCAATTAATTTTGATATTTCTTCAATATAATATGGATTTGTACCACAACAGCCACCTATTATTGAAACACCTAATTCTTTAATATTTTTAATTTTTTTTGCAAAGTAAGTTGGAGAATTAGGATAAACTGTCCTTTCATGAATCATCTCTGGATATCCTGCATTAGGAAGTGCTGCAATAATATCTCCATCAATACTTATGTCCTTTATTATTTCGTATATATGTGTAGGACCAGATCCACAATTAAATCCATAAGCATCAATATCTTTATTTTTTTTTACTTCTTTTAAAATTGTACCAAAACTTATACCATCTCTTGTAAATCCATCTGGTTTAATAGCAAATTGAGTTAATATAAAACTATCCTTGTCCCTACTCTTTATATATTTTGATATCTTATCTAGATAAACGTAGCTACTTAAAGTTTCAAATATAAATATATTTATTCCATTACTAAAAAAGCAATCAATAATAAACTTATATTCATTTAAAATATTATTTTCTGATTCTTCAATATTTTCAGGTCTTATGGGGCCAATACTTGCCCCTATAAAAATATCTTTACCTAGTGTAGCAGTTTTCGCTATATTTATTCCTGAAACTATAATATCCTTTAGTCTGTCATAAGAAACACCTAAATCATAGGTATTAGCTGAAAATGTATTTGTTCTAATTAATTTTGCACCTGATTTTATATATTCACCATGGATTTTTTTTATTGTTTCCTTATCATTTAAATTCGCAAACTCACAATAAGATACATCATTTCCTGTTAATTCTGAATAATATGTTCCCATAGCCCCATCACATATTAATACTTTATTTTTCAAATATTCTTTTATCATAATGTCTCTGCTCCCCCAAATAAATTTAACCCATTGTACTAATTAAAAAATTAATAAAACAAAATAGGATAAATAATTGTTTTGACTATTATTAACTAGCACACACGTTAATTTAATATTATATCTAAATTAATTTACATATTCATAATTATATTTTTACTTATTAGTTATTATACTATATATTTCAACTACATTCACTAATTTCATAATTTACTTTTTTATAGAAAAAAGTAGGTCTATCCTTTCCCGAAGATAAACCTACTTTTTCAGCTTACTTAATAATAAGCTAATCACTCAAAATCCGATGTCCATTAATTATTCTTTCCCAATAATAATTACAGACTATTTTCGGCAACAATTAAGTTTTAATTAAATCTTTTTATAAATATCTTTCCAAGTTATAAATAGTTATTTACTATTTGCATTATATAATACAACTTCAATTTTAATTTTGGGTACCTTTTTAATAAATTTTATTTATTTATTTTATCTTTATTAGAAGTACTTTGTGGAATACTTTCTGTTCCCTCATCTTTACCATTTGCTGTATTATTTTCTAAAGTTCCATCAGTTGGTGGTATTAATGTTTCATCGTTTTCTTCTTTACCACTTTCTGGTGGATTAGGATTTTCAATTTGTCCATTAGGAGGTGTTTGTACCTCTGGTGGAACCTCTAATATTCCTCCATCTTCTGGCTCTTCATCTATAGTTGGTTTCTTATTACCATCAACATTTGTATCTTTTGGAGAATCAATTGGAGTAGATGGTATTACTACTGATGGCTTATCAGCTGGTTTTTCTAATGCCGGTTTTTCATTATTTTGTTGTGGTTTTTCATTACTTTGTGTCTCATTAACACTTGTTTCTGGTTTAACATCTTCTGCTTCCCAATGAATTACATTTTCTTTATCTTTAATAAGTGCAGTAATTTCTTTTACTGGTGCTTTTTCAATGTTATTTTTTATTTCTCCATCAGCTGATAATGAAGCCTCATATCTTCCTAAACTTATTCCCTTTGTTTTAGCCTCTTGAACTGCTTCTTTATTACCTTTTACATAAGTAACATTTTCAGTTTTAAAAGTTGTTTGAATTGCTTCCTGTATTTTTTCTTCATAGTTACTATCTTCTTTATTTTTAACTAGAGCAAAAGCAACTAATACTTCATGGTTATCATCTAAATATTTGCTTTCTACTAATTTATCCTTTATAATTACAATTCCTTCATTAATATTTTCTCCAACTGCACCACTGAAATCAATATTCTTTCCATCATCATTAACGCCTTCAACCTTAATAATTGTCTTCTTATTATCAATTTCTATTTGTATACTTGGATTAATATCTAAACTCACAACAGCATATGCTTTCTGAGTTGATATACCTTGAAAGAAAGTGAATATAAGTACAAATAATGCTGCAATAGATCCAAATGTTTTCATAAAATTATAGTGTCTAATTGGTTTACGTGTTTCAATTGGCTTACTATATAAATTCTTAGATTCTACAAATAGATCATCTTCAAAATAAAATATCTTCTGTCCAACTTTCATGTTTTCCTTACGAAGTATTTTATCAAAAATACCAGTATCATTTAGTGCTATAGCATAGTCACCATTAATCTCCATTATTATTCCTTTATTCATTTTATCACCTACTTCCTTATCCAGTTTTTTAAAGCGCTTAGATTCTTATCAATAATTATAACAACAGAAATTATGAATTTCTTACTTCTTTTTATGACTTTTTCAGTAACTGAAAACTTTAATACGATTTTTTTTATTGGTAATCGCTTTTTTAAATACATAAATGAAGTAAATTCCTCTTCTTTACTTATTTTTTCTGACAAGTTAATCGCATTTATTCTAGTCGCTTGTTGCTTAGGCGCCTCATTTACTAAGTCCTCTAAGCTAAAACCAAAGGAGCTTATTTCATCTTTTAATTTATTTATTTCTTCAACTAATAAACTATTGTCTTCTTCTTGCTCAATATATTCATCTTTTATTTCAAAGCCCTTGTCTACTAGTTCCTCAAAAGATGAATGTTGATGCTTATTTTCCCCTTTTAAATAATTCTTAATTCTACTAGATATTACAAGCTTAGCATAAGATAAGAAATGTCCTTTTTCATTGTCATATCTTTCTATTGCTTCATTAAAACCAAGTAAACCCACACTCAGTTCCTCATCATTTTCACATGATACATACCTTCCTGTAACATCAGAAATACTTTTTATTATAAAAGGTATATGATTTTCAATAAGTTCATTAGCTGTTGTGCCTTTGTCAGCATCTAAATCTATTAAAACACTTTCGAGCATAGATTCGCTCCCTTCCCCCCGGCTCATTATTATATACAAAAAAAACTGTCATTTTCGGTACTTTTTATTAAATAAATTAGAAACTTTATGTAAAATCTCTAAATAATGATCATATATATATATGTTTGTATACATGTATATCTTATCATATATTCGTTAATAAAGTAACAATTGCTAATATAAAAATCTATTGTTTTAATTAAACATTTAATATAAATAATATAATTAAGGCTATAAAATATAATCTAATTAATTATATTTTATAGCCTTAATTATCAATTTATTTTAAAATAGATAATTTCTAATATCTATTTCCATCTAACTTTCTGAAAACAATTTTAATATTTCTTCATGATTCAATTTCTTAATTAAATTTTCATATTCTAAATCTCCACTTATAACATCACTAATCAGTGATTTTTTATCCTCTTGAATCTTCAAAATCTTTTCTTCAATTGTATCTTTAGCAATTAATTTTATAACCTTAACATTATTTTCTTGACCTATTCTGTGCGCCCTATCTGTAGCCTGATCTTCTACAGAAGGATTCCACCATGGATCAAAGTGTATTACTGTATCTGCGCTTGTTAAATTCAGTCCTGTTCCCCCAGCTTTTAATGATATTAAAAATATTCTTATATTAGTATTTTTATTAAATTCATCTACAAGCTTTATTCTGTTTTTTGAAGATGTAGATCCATCTAAATAGAAATATTCTATTTCTTCTGATTCTAATTCTTTTCTAATTTTACCTAATACAGATGTAAATTGTGAAAATAATAAAATTTTGTGTTCATTAATGTTTTCTAAAATTATATTTTTAGCAATTTCAATTTTTCCACTTCCACCATTATAGGAATCTATTATAATTGAAGGATCTAAACAAATCTGTCTTAGCTTAGTTAAGTAAGAAAATATAGTTATGGTATTTCTATTATCGCTATTTCGAATTTTTTCATTTACATTTCTAATAAATTCTTTATATAATTTCATTTGTTCATTAGTCATTTTAACCAAATATTTATTTTCTATTTTATCAGGTAATTCTTTAATTACATCTGACTTGAGTCTTCTTAAAATATATGGTTTTATTAACATTTTCAAATTCTTTAATTTTCCATTATCTTCACAGTTAAATTTTATATTATATACTTCTTGAGAATAAAGATATCCAGGCATAATAAAATCAAATAATGACCATAGTTCTTGAAGATTATTTTCAATAGGAGTTCCTGTTAAAATGAATCTGCTTTTAGCCTGTATAGATTTCACAATTTTAGTAATCTGAGCTTTAGGATTATTTATATTTTGTCCTTCATCTAATATTATGTAATCAAATAAAATCTCTTCATAATTTTTAAAGTCATTTTTTAATGTTCCATAGGTTGTAATTATTACATCAAACTTATTTATTTCATTTAAATTCTTTAGTCTATCATCCCTGTTTCCATAGATAATCCCGATTTTCAAACTTGGAGCAAACTTATCAAACTCTTCTTTCCAGTTGTAAAGAAGGGATGTTGGCACTATAACTAATGTTCTTTTATTTTCTTCTGATAAAAGAAATGATATTATTTGAATTGTTTTTCCAAGACCCATTTCGTCTGCTAAAATTCCTCCAAGACCTAAACAAGCTAAAGCTTTAATCCATTTATAGCCTTTAATTTGATATTCTCTAAGATTTGCATTTAGATTCTTAGGTACAATAAAATTATTCTCTAAATCAGTGAGTTTCTCTAAATTTTCACTTATAGTTATTCTAAAATTATTATTAATATTTTCCGATAAATTATCTAATAAAAATAATTTATTAAGCTCTAAGGTATACTCATCTTTTTCATTATTAATATCTATATTTAAGGTTTCAATAAGTTCCATTACTTCCTTTGTTTGATCACTTGTTAGATCTACATAAGTATTATCATCAAGCTTAATGTATGTTTTATTTGATTTATACTCATTAGCTATATTAGTCAATTGATTTCTTTCAATTCCATCTATTTTAAACGATAATTTAAATTTTCCATTTTCATAATCAGCTAATGATAAATCTAATACCCCTATAGAATTAAGTTTAAAATACTTTTCTTGATTTTCCATAACAATACCTTCTCCAAGTATTTTAAGTTCTTCCATTCCATCCTTTAGGAAATCATAGTATTCATCATCTGTCCCATAAAATATAAAAGTATTATCTCTATAATAAAACCTATGTCTATTTAGCTCACTTTCTATAGACTTAATTTTACTAGAATCTTTAAATATATAATTTTTATTCTTAAATATTTCATTATAATTTGTTTTTGCTTCATTAAATATTAAGTCTACATCACAACAAATTTTATCTTCTTTTTTATTGAAATTAAAATCTATTTTTATATTGTTTCCTAAGTATTCAATAATAGATTTATCTATATTTATATTATTAGACATTTCATATAATGACCTAATTAAATTGCTTAGTTCTTCAAACTTAATATCTTTATTAAATAATATCTTTCCTTCTTCTTTTAGTCTTCCATATATAACTTTATAAGAATCAATTTGTTTTGTACTTGATAAATATATTGTTCTATCATAAAGAAAAACATCCATTTTATTATTTAATGGAATAGGGAAAATCTTTTTTGTAGTCAATATATAGTAATCCTTTGAATCTTTAAGAGTAAATGTAAGAGGAAGTTCAGAATTTTGTATATCAACTATGTAATTTTGATATGTATAATTAATCTTAATCTTCTTATCACTTATTATTTTTAGAAATCTCCTTAGAAATTCTTTTTGTATCACTACAATATTTTTTATAAAAGCTTTTCCATTTGAAGCTATACAATATTCATTTAAGTAATCAATCAAATCTTTATCAGAATTTGAAAACAAATGTATTTGAGGATTATAAACAAGTCCTTTTCCTATATAATATTCCTTTGATTTACATATGTTTTCAATAAAATCTTTTACGTCTAATATTGGATACATAGCTTTATTTCCTATAAAAAAGCTAGCTTCAAAGTAATCCTTATTCTTATCCCTAGACTCTTTTAATACAACATCTATACTTAATGTTTCAGTTAAATTTTCGTTTGATTTATTAATATTAAATTTATTTATAGTACATAAGTCTTCTATTATCTTTTTATCTATTCTCAATCTATTATTTTGATTTTTTGAATTTAATCTAATCTTTATTTCTTCTACAAATTTTAGTCCTGTTGCAATTAGATGTTCACATAAATATATGTTATTTTTAGAATTTGACTCTAAAAACATATGACAACTGCATTTACTTAATGTTATCCCCTCATCCTTTAAATCTATTTTTAAGTGAGAGCTATAGTTTTTGGTTTTATTATCACTTTTGAAATTACCATAAATATTATATGAGGTATCAATTTTATGAACATTAAATTTAGTAATACTATTATTTTTTAATAATTCTTTACCTTTTATCAAATTATATTTTGAAGAATTTTTTATAATTAAGTTCTCTAACTCTGATATTTTCAAAGTGATTCACCATCCCATCTGTAATTTAATTTTTTGTAAAACAAAGAAGCCTAGAGACCGGCGAAGGACACTCTAGGCTCCAAATTAGCACATACGTACCAACTGCTTGTTCATAATAACACACATGTTATATAAAATCAATATTAATAATATACTTTTATGAATTTCTTTTTTTATACTAATTAACACATTCCTCCGCCATTATTTCCTCCTCCGCCACATGCATTCACATTATTCGAATTAGGTTTAATGTTTTGATTTGTATATTTTGTGGCATACTCAATAACTCTAGATTGTAATGTATTTAAACTATTAAGATATTCTATGTTTCCTGGGTCCAATTCTACTGCTTTCCTTAAATAACTTAATCCAGTTTCAAACCATCCCTTTTTTACTGCTATGAATCCATGCAAATAGTTCCATTCTGCTGATGTAACATCATTTGCAACATTAAGTCTAGCTTCTGCAGCAATAAAATTCTTATTTTCTATTAATGCTCTTACTTCTTTATATAAGTTTCCATTCATCAATATATCATAAGCCACATTTAGATTATTTATTTTTTCTTGTGTATATTCATCTTGCTCTTTAGTGTATTCATCTATTAATTCCGAATATCTATCTCTAATTTCATCCTTTGATGCCATCATGCTTAATCCTAGTACTTCATATGGGTTCAACTAAAAACACCTCTCTATTATTTCTTCTAAATACTCATTATTAAATATATTTGTTATTTCATATATTATTACAATAATAGATGTGTTTCCTAAATATAATTTGTTACTTTAATATAAAAAACATTATAAAAATTATATTATATACTTTATCTCTTTATTTTCGAAAATAGAGTCTATTTCTACATAAAAAAACTCTTTAATCTCAACTAATTGTTCTTTATTATACACATATTTACCATATCCAAATTGTCCATATTTATATTTTCTTTCATCATCATTCATTGGAAGGGTTGTTTCTGGAAATACCTTTAATATTATGTTTTTAGCCTTTGGTGTATATCTATGAGAAATAACTTCAAAAGTTATTGGATGAATTAAATCTTTAGGTAATTTATTCTTCAGATTAATTAATAAATCTCTATAGTCTTCTTTCCATCCATCATATAAAAATACTGGCGCAATTATAAAACCTATTGGATAACCTGCTTTTGCAATTTTTTCACAAGCATCTAATCTTAACTCAAAAGAAGCTGTTCTATTTTCAAAATCTTTTATTACTTTTTCTGTATTTAATGTAAATCTAACTTCTGTTTTTCCATTATGGTTTATGTTAATTAATGTATCTACATCACTATATTTAGTTACAAATCTAAATCTACCATATTCATTATTACTAAAGAATTCAATTGTTTTTTCTAAAGAATGAGTATATGGTTCAATTGGAATTGGATCCGATGTGGCTGATCCTTCAAAAATTGTTATTTCCGGCTTTCTCTCATCAATGTATTTCTGAGCTTGATTAAATATATCCTCAGTATTAACATTTACTTTTACATAAGGTCTATCACCTAAATTTGTGTTTAAATAGCAATACTCACAATGTCCTGTACACCCTGATAACAAAGGCAGTTGATAATGAGCTGATGGCTTACATGATTGAAATTTAAGTCCTTTCTTTATTCCTACTACTAATGTATTTTTTCCTTCCCTATAAAAATCATATAATTCTTCTCCTGGTATATTTTCTTTTATTCTATTTGATGTCACATTGATTATTTCAACTTTAGGGTTATCTTTGAACTTTTCATAAATTGTTTTACCAATTTCATAATCTAGACTTCTTTTTTCAAATAATATTCTTTTTGGGATAAACATAAATATACACCCCTTTCTTATACTTATAAGTATTTTTTCATTAAAATAAATTATTATACAAAAATATAAAGTCCTATTTTAATATATAATTAAAATAGGACTTTATATTTATTTTTTGATTTGTACTAAGTGCTAAAACTAATGATTATTGTGACATATTAGTTTTATAAATATTTTCAAAAGTTCCATAACATATAGTAGTTCCATGATCAGACTTTAGAATAGGTTCTAAACCAATTCTCTTTGAAAATTCAACTCCATCTTTAGTTACATTGTCTGTTATAACATCCTTTATTGCTATACCATCTTTTACAAATTCATTATAGATATTTAAGTACTCATTTAATAAAAGCTTCACACCTATTTTTCTAAAACCAACATCAACCACTATACATGAAAGAGATTAATTACTTCAGAAAATACTTTTTTAAAATTACAGCTCTAATAGCTTCATATTTAATATAAGAAGGAAGTTCTTTTTTAATCAAACTAATTTTTTCATATCCAGCTTTTTCACAAGCTTCTATAATTAGCTTTTCTTCATCTTTATTATAAAATTCTTCTAAATCAATGTTAAATATATTTTCTCCAAACTCTTTAATATAGTCTGTTACATATCCTAATATTGTAGAAATAGAAAGTTCTATTTTTTCAGATACTTCATGTATGTTTATGTTGTCTTTAAGCATATCTATTGCAATTTGATTATTTTCTCTAATTTCTCCATCTATTATAACTTTCTTTCTCTTTCTTTCTAACCAATTTATCTTTATATTTTTTTCTAATACATAATCATTAACTATGTTAAGTATTGTATCACCATAAGCTTCTATTTTCTTAGGCCCCATTCCTGATATATCCTTTAATTTTTCTAATGTATCAGGATACCTTCCACTAATTTCTTTCAAAGTATTCATAGGAATTATCATCTGTGGAAGTACTCTCTCCTTTTTAGCAAGTTCTTTTCTTGCCTTATTTAGTTTTTCGTATAACTCAATATCTGTTGTTACTTCTATATTGATATTTTCAAGCTTTTTATCTTGAATATTTAAATCAGATGCTAATTCCACATTTTTTTCAAGAATTATATTGTGCTCTTTTACAAATTCTAGTATTGCCTCTTCAAACATTTCACCATATTTACTATATTTTATTTCTCCAACTCCTGAAATATTAAGCATTTGTTCTTTATTTATAGGGTATTTTACTGCCATTTCTTTTAATGTACCATCACCGAATATAACATATGGTGGAACATTGTTTTCTTTAGCTAAATCCTGTCTTATTTCTCTTAATATCTCAAATAATTCATTATCTTCCCTAACTTTCTTTTCAATCTTAAATTCTTTAAATTCTACTTTTTCCTCTGACATTAGAACTTTTCTAGATCTTGAATTTAAGCTAAGCACTGGATAAGTTCCTTCAATAACACTTATATACCCATGTGAAACTAAAGTATTAATAAAGTTTTTTAGTTCTTCTGCTGAATAATCTTTCATTATTCCATAAGTTGATAATTCATCAAAATTAAATTGAAGCACTTTTTTGTTTTTTGATCCTCTAAGAACATCTACAATCATTCCTGTTCCAAATTTATGTTTCATTCTATAGATGCAGGATAGTACTTTCTGAGCTTCTATAGTTTTATCAACAAGATCACCTTCATTTAAACAGTTACTGCAATTATCACAATTTTTACCATATTCTTCACCAAAACATGATAAAACATACTTTCTATAACAATCATTACTATATACAAAATCCATCATTTGTTGAAGCTTTTTGTATTGATTATTTTTTCTTTCTGGATCTTCTACAGATTGCTCTATAAGATACTTTTGAATTTGTATGTCTTGAGGAGAAAATAGTAAAATACATTCTGATTTTTCTCCATCTCTTCCTGCTCTACCGATTTCTTGATAATAACTTTCTATATTTTTAGGCATATTATAATGAACAACATATCTTATATTAGGTTTATCTATTCCCATACCAAAGGCATTCGTTGCAACCATTATATTCGCTCTATCATATATAAAATCTTCTTGATTGATTCTTCTTTTTTCTTCTGATAATCCTGCATGATAATTTCTTACTGAATATCCTTTAGACATTAATATTTCATATACATTATCAACTTCTTTTCTGGTAGCTGCATAAATTATACCAGAAACTTCTTTATTATTTTCAATATAATTAAATAAATAATCCTTTTTATTTCCGCCTTTTACTATGTTTATAAATAAATTTTCCCTATCAAAGCCTGTTATAAATAATCTAGGATCATTTAATTTAAGAAGATTTACTATATCTTCCCTTACCTCTTCTGATGCTGTTGCTGTAAAAGCAGTTATTATTGGACGTTCTTCAAGTAAATTAATAAAATTAGCTACTTTTCTATAACTTGATCTAAAGTCATGTCCCCATTGAGATATACAGTGAGCTTCATCTATAGCAATTTGTGATATATTGCATCTTGAAATCACATCTAAAAATCCATAAGACTCAAGCCTTTCAGGGGCTATATATAAAATTTTAATTTCTCCTTTTTCAAGGCTTTTTATAACTTCACTTTCTTCCGCTTGATTTAATGTACTGTTAATTAATGCTCCTTTTATCCCCATATCTTTTAAACTATCAACTTGATCTTTCATAAGTGATATAAGAGGTGAAATTACTATTGTAAGTCCTTCAAGCATAAGTGCTGGAATCTGATAACAGATTGACTTTCCTCCTCCTGTTGGCATTATAGCTAGTACATCTTTTCCACTTATTATTGTATTAATTATATCTTCTTGACCTTTTCTAAAGGATTTATAACCATAGTACTTTTCTAAAAATTTCAATGCTGAGTTTTCCATTTAATTCTGCTCCTTAAAAATCCATATAACTTAAATATAATAATGCTTGTGCAATTTAAAAATAGTCAAAACAGAAATAGAATAAATTTTTGTTTTATTAATTTTTTAACGAGCACAATGTGTTATGTCCATATAATTATATCATTTTTATTATTGACATAATTATATAATATGAAATCTTTAAAATAAAATATATATTGAACTAATATTTCTTTATTTTAATATTATTTCTCACTCTTAATATAAAAAAATCGCCAAGGCGACTATGCCATAATCTATTTTATAAAAATGAACTTTATAAAACATAATTTTTTTATAAAATTAATTCTATAGCCGTCGATTTTTTTCAGCGTATTCTGGATTTTCTGAGCTTGCC
>ERZ1036424.402-NODE-402-length-18969-cov-3.478693_pt1 | contig 18969 bp, 21 predicted proteins | sample MGYA00514221_ERZ1036424 | MGnify/ENA primary metagenome ERZ1036424 (study PRJEB33795, sample SAMN09464939) | human gut metagenome | host: Homo sapiens | place: USA: Stanford, California | collected 2016-11 | study: EMG produced TPA metagenomics assembly of the... | reverse complement strand
CAACAGGATCATGTAGTGCTGGAGCCGCAAAAGCAGCTACTATGGTACTTTTTAATAAAGTAAATACTCTAGATGAAATTAATATAATATCACCAAAGGGAATAAATATATCAATGCCAATTAACAAAATAGAAAAAAATGAAGACTTTGTTGAATGCTCAATTTTAAAATTTAGTGGAGATGATCCTGACATTACTAAAGGCTTAGAGATAAGGGCAAAGGTAAGAAAAATTTTAAAAAATGAAGAAGCTGAAAACTTAAGCAAGGATTTTAATGAATTAGAAGATATAGATGTAGTTGTTATTAAAGGAGGCATAGGTGTTGGAACTGTAACAAAAGATGGACTTTTTGTCTCTAAGGGAGAGCCAGCTATAAATCCAGTTCCTAGAATGATTATAAGAAAAGAGGTAATGGAGGTAATTCCAAATGGTGAAAGGGTAGAAGTAACTATTTCAGTACCAAAAGGAGAAGAAGTGGCTAAAAAGACTTTTAATCCAAGATTAGGAATAGAAGGTGGCATTTCTATACTTGGAACATCAGGAATAGTTTATCCAATGTCAGAAGATGCCCTTAAAGCCTCTATAAAGTTAGAGATTACCCAAAAAGCTTTAAATAATAAAAGACTTATATTAACTTTTGGAAATTTAGGAGAGAATTATTGTAAAAAGTTAGGATATAAGGAAGAAGAAATAATAATATGCTCAAATTTTATAGGCTTTGCCTTAGGGGAATGTGTGAGTGTAAATATAACCTCTGTTATAGTTGTTGGACATATAGGTAAAATGAGCAAAATTGCTTATGGATGTTTTAATACTCACAGCAGAGTAAATGGAGTAAGACTTGAAGTATTAGGACTTGAGCTTGCACTTCTTGGATATGATATGGAACTAGTAAAAGAAGTATTAAAAGAAAAAACCTGTGAAGGAGCTGTTAAGCTTTTAGGAGATGGGTATTATGAACTATATAAAAATATTGGTACTAAAATTATAAATAAGATAAGAGAGTATGTTTATAATGAATTAGAAGTAGATTGCGTAATGTATTATGGAGCATCTGAACCTAATTTATTATGGAGTTCAGAAGAGGAAAGGAAGCAAAATAAGTGATTTATATAGTAGGATTAGGACCAGGGCATAAAGATTATATTTTGCCAAAGGCATTAGATATATTAGATAAATCTCATATTGTATTAGGATTTAAAAGAGCTTTGGATTCTCTAAATGTAGAAGAAAATAAAAAAGTATATTTAAAAAAATTGTCAGATATAGATAAATTTTTATGTAATAATGATCAAAGCTACAATTGTATAAATAAAAAATTAAGTACTAATGTTTCTATAGTTGCATCAGGAGATCCTACATTTTATGGAATTACTAATTATATAAAGACAAAAGCTTCTTTAGATTTTGAGATAATACCAGGAATAAGTTCCTTTCAATATTTAACTTCAAAAGCAAAGATTCCTTGGAATGATGCATATTTAGGCAGTTTACATGGAAGAAATGAAGATTTTATAGAATGTGTTAATAAAAACCCACTTAGTATTTGGCTGACTGACAATGAAAATACACCTAGGGAGTTATGCAGAAAGTTATATAATGAAAATATTAAATGTGAAGTTGTAATTGGTGAAAACTTATCCTATGAATATGAGGTTATAACTATAGGAATACCAATTGATTTAATGAAGAATGACTATAGTAAATTAAGCATTTTTATAGTTATAAGAAGTTAAATTATTTCAAATAGTAGAAAAGGAGAGCGATTCTATTTTATTGATGAGGAGATGAATTAGTGATTTTTATAAAAGATACGGAATTTATTAGGGGAAAGTGCCCCATGACTAAAGAGGATATAAGAATATTATCCATATCAAAGATGAACTTAAATAATGAGTCATTAGTTTTAGACATAGGCAGTGGTACAGGAACAATTTCTGTTCAATCATCTAAAATAGCTGAGAATGGAAAGATATTAGCTATAGAAAAAGATGAGGATGCCTTTAATGTAACTAAAAGTAATATTGAGAAATTTAAGTGTAATAATATAAAAGCAATTAATAATGAAGCAAGTAAAGTATTAGATGAATTAATAAAAGAAGAAATAAAATTTGATTCTATATTCATTGGTGGAAGCAGTGGAAAATTAGAAGATATAATAGTTAAAACAGATTCAATATTAAATGAAAATGGCACAATTGTAATGAATTTTATCACTTTAGATAATGCATATAGAGCTATTGAGGTAATGAAAAACTTAAATTATAAAGTTGAGGTTTCATTAATTAATGTAAGCAAGAATCGTGAAAATACATTAATGATGATTGCAAATAATCCAATATATATAATTCAATGTGTTAGAAAATAAAAACTTAGATTTTATATTTAGTAAAAAATAATTTAGTACTATTAAAATAGGTTAATTAAATTTCTTTCAATTAGTAAAAGGAATAAAATTAAAAATTTAATAAATAGAAATTATGTATATTGTACATAATATTTTTAGAAGGGGAGACAATTAATGGCAACATTATATGGAATAGGCGTAGGACCAGGAGATAAAGAATTACTTACAGTTAAGGCTGTTAGAATAATAGAGAAGTGTGAAGTTGTAGTTGCACCATCTGCACTAGAAGATGGTGAAAGCATAGCTCTTGAGACAGCTAGAGAATACATAAAAGAAGGAACTGAAGTTGTTATTAAACATTTTCCAATGGGTAAAAAGGATAGAGTTAAAAAAGCTTTAGAAGCCTATGAATTTATAGAAGAAAAACTAAGAGAAGGGAAAAATGTTGCATTTTTAACTATAGGAGATCCATATGTCTACAGTACATATAGCCATTTATTAAAACATGTTAGAGATTGCGGCTTTGAAGTTGAAACAATTCCAGGTATAACTTCTTTTTGTGCAGCAGCCAGTCTTATAAATAGAACTCTAGTTGTAGGCAATGAAAATTTAGTAGTAATGCCAGCGACTAAGGTAAAAGAAATCACAGATGAAAAATATGTAGTAATAATGAAGGTATATAAACATGAAGAAGAAGTTCTTAATGTTTTAGAGGAAAAAGGATTTGATTATGTTTATGCAAGCAGAGTTGGAAGAGAGGGCGAAATAGTTCTAAAAGATAGAGAAGAAATATTAAAACTTAGAGATTATATGTCATTAATAATAGCAAGTAGAAATTAAATAGTTTGAAATTTATGTTTAATAATATGCAATTAATAAGTTCCAAATGCTATATTGTAAATTATAAACTGTTAATTGAAAAAGAAAGGGTGTTAAATATGATTTATTTTATAGGTGCAGGTCCAGGAGCAACTGATCTTATAACTGTGAGAGGCAGAGATTTACTTGAAAGAGCAGATGTTGTTATATATGCAGGTTCTTTAGTATCTAAGGAACATTTAGAATATTGTAAAAGTGATGTTCAAGTATATAATTCAGCTAATATGACACTTGAAGATGTAATGGAAGTTATGACTATGGAAGAGAGAATGGGAAAATTAGTCGTAAGATTGCATACTGGTGATCCGTCTATATATGGAGCAATAAGAGAGCAGATGGTTGAACTTGATAGAGTTAGTATACCTTATGAAGTAGTACCTGGGGTAAGCTCATTTACTGGAGCAGCTGCTGCTATAAATAGAGAGTTTACACTTCCAGGTGTAAGTCAAACAGTAATTTTAACAAGAGTTGAAGGTAGGACTCCTGTACCAGAAACAGAAGATCTTGAAAAACTAGCTTCAATTGGAGCATCAATGGCGATTTTTCTTTCTATATCTATGATAGATAAGGTAGTTGAAAAGCTTAAAAATGGATATAAAAAGAATGTACCTATAGCAGTAGTTGAAAGAGCAACTTGGGATGATCAAAGAATAATAATGGGACATTTAGATGATATAGCTGAAAAAGTAAAGGAAAAGAATATTACTAAGTGTGCTCAAATTTTAGTCGGAGATTTTATTGATAGTGATTTTGAAAAGAGTTTACTATATGATAAGAGTTTTTCTCATATGTTTAGAGATGCAGAGGATTCTAGATAATGGATGAAGTCTATTTAAGCAGTAAGAGCAATTTCAATACAGAGAATAGTAAATTATCTGATAAAGTGAATAACTTAAAAGTAGGTATAATTTGTCCATCTCCTAAGGGGAAAGAAATAGCAGTTAAGCTTCAAAATAGTTTTAAAGGAAAGCTTTATATAAAAGAGTCAAATGTATATAAAATATATTCCTATACAAATGTAGATAACAGTGAAGTTAAAGAAGAATATTATAATGGAATAACTAGTTTAAATGATGTAGCAAAGGATGCAATTGAAACAGTGGAAGGAATAATATTTATATCTTCAACGGGAATCGCTGTAAGGGCAATTGCTCCATTTATAAAAGGAAAAGATAAAGATCCAGGAGTTGTAGTTGCTGATTTAGCTAATAAATATGCAATAAGTTTATTAAGTGGCCATTTAGGTGGTGGAAATGAACTTGCACTTAAAGCAGCTGATATTTTAGGGTGTATGCCTATTATAACTACAGCAACAGATAATTTAGGAATAATTTCACCAGATATGATTGCAAAAGAAAATAATTTGGCTATTGAAGACTTAAAAAAAGCTAAATATATTTCTTCATTGTTAGTTGATGGGAAAAGTGTTGGAATAAAAGATGATTTCGGAATTATAAATATAACAAAAGGCTATAGAAAAATAGATGAATTAAAAGAAAATTCTATTTGGATAACTAATAAATTAGAGTATATTGAGGCTAATACCAATTTAGATTTTTCTAAAGTATTAAAGCTTGTAAAAAAGAATGTAGTATTAGGTATTGGATGCAGAAAAGGTACAGGTTTTGAAAAGTTATATGATTTTATAGAAAGCAGTTTAAAAAAATATAATTATGATATTAAATCAGTAACAAAAATAGTTTCTATATGTGTAAAAAAACATGAAGAAGGAATAATCAAACTAGCTGAAAAACTAGATTGTGAATTCCAAACCTTTGAAATAGAAGAAGTGAAAAAAGTCCAGCATAAATATGAAAAAAGTGAATTCGTATTAAAAACTTTAGGGGTTACAGGTGTATGTGAACCATGTGTAGATCTTGCAGGCGCTAATGTCGTTATAAACAAAATAAAGCATAAAGGAATGACACTATCAATTGGTGTCTTGAATATTTAAACTAGTAAAAGGTAATATATTGGTATTTAATAAATGAATATTAAATGCTAGTTTGAAACTTAGAAATATATATATTTAGATTAAATATAGTATTTAAAAGAAGAATCTGTATAAGGATTAAGTTTATAAATGTTTTTACAAAAGATTAAAAATAAGAATTTGGATGGTGAATGGATATGGGAAAATTAACGGTAATAGGCATAGGTCCAGGATCAATTGAGAATATGACTTTAAGGGCTCTAAAAGCTATAGAAAATAGTGATATTATTGTAGGATATACTAAATATATTGATATGATAAAAGATTTAGTTAAAGATAAAGAATTATATTCAACTGGAATGCGTGGAGAAGAAGCAAGGTGTAAGGAAGCATTAAATCTTGCTAAAGAGAAAAATGTTGCATTAATAAGTACTGGAGATGCTGGAATATATGGAATGGCAGGCTTAATATTAGAGCTTAGAGAAGATGAAGAGGTTGAAATAATTCCAGGAATAACTGCATCTAGTGCAGCAGGTTCAATAGTTGGTGCACCTTTAATGCATGATAACTGCAATATTAGTTTAAGTGATCTTATGACTCCCTATGAAGATATAAAAAGAAGAGTGAAACTAGCAGCAGAAGGAGATTTTATAATATCTTTATATAATCCTAAAAGTAAGGGAAGAACAGAATATTTAAGAGAGTGTATTGATATTATAAAAGAATTTAGAGAAGATAAAACTCCAGTTGCAATTGTAAAACATGCATTAAGGGATGGACAAAGTTATAAATTATGCACAATTAAAGAATTTGATGATTCTATTGTAGATATGATGACAATTGTAATAGTGGGAAATTCAAAAAGCTATTATAAAGATGGTTATTTTATAACTCCAAGGGGCTATGAAACAAAGAGAGAAAAATCATGATAGGCTTTATTCTTGGAACCTCAGAAGGAAAAAAAATTTTATCTTTAGTAAATGAGTATACAGATGAAATTGCAGTAAGTACTGCAACTAACTATGGTGGACAGCTTTTAAAGGAATTTAGAGTTAAAGATCTTAATACTAAGCCATTAGATAAAGAACATATGCTTAAATGGATGGAATTTAACAAAATAGAAGTATTAGTGGATGCTTCTCATCCATATGCAAAGGAAGTAACTCAAAATGCTATAAATTGCTGTGAAGAAACAGGAATTGAATATATTAGATATGAAAGACTTGGAGCATTAGAGGATATAAAAAGCCATAACATTATAAGAGTTTCCAATTATGAAGAAGCTATTAATGAAATTAAAAAAATTAATGGAAATATTTTAAATACTACAGGTGGAAATAATGTTCAGAAGTTTATAGACATAGACTTTAACCATAGAATCATTCACAGAATATTACCATCGACAAAAGTATTAGATAAAATAATTAATTATGGTGTGAAAATAAAAGATATTATTGCACTTCAAGGGCCAATATCCTATGAACTAGAAAAAGCTTTTATACATCAATATGAGGCTTACGCTATATTGACAAAGGATAGTGGAATTGAAGGCGGAGTATTAGAAAAATTCAAAGCAGTTACAGATTGCAATATTAAATTGATAGTAATAGAAAAGCCAAAATTTAATTATAAAATACAATTTAATCATGAAGCAGAATTAGTGGAATTTTTAGTGAAAAATTATAATGTAGATTATTAATTGGAATACATATATAATTTTAAATTTGTTCACGATTTGATTAATTATGGGGGATTAAAATGAACATTGAAGAGAAAAACTTAAGGAATATAATAAATAAAATAGATGATATAGATAAAAAAGCTATTATTGAAGCAAATAACAGAGTTGAATCTTTAGCTAAACCTCTTAGAAGCTTAGGAAAATTAGAAGAAATAGCAGTAAAGCTTGCAGGTATAACAGGAAATATAAAAAATACTATCAAAAAAAGATTAGTTATAATAATGTGTTCTGATAATGGAATAGTAGAAGAAGGAGTTGCATCTGCACCACAGTCAGTAACATTTTCTCAAACTATAAATTTTACAAAAGGATTAACTGGGGTAGCTGTTATTGCTAAGGCAAATAATAGTGACCTTATGGTAGTAGATGTAGGAATAAACTGTGATTTTAATCATCCTAAAGTAATTAATAAGAAAATAAGAAAATCAACTAATAATATTGCAAAAACCAATGCTATGTCTTATGAAGAAGCTATTAAAGGTATTTTAATTGGAATAGAATCTGTGAAAGAGGCAAAAGATAAGGAATACGATATTTTAGGTGTTGGAGAAATGGGTATAGGTAATACTTCAACAAGCAGTGCAGTTTTATCAGTTTTAACAGATAGTGATGTTAATAAGGTTGTTGGAAGAGGGGCTGGAATTACTGATGAAGCCTTTAAAAAGAAAATAAATGTAGTAAAAAAAGCAATAGAAATTAATAAGCCAATAAAATCTGATCCTATAGATGTTTTAGCTAAAGTTGGAGGTTTTGACATAGCTGCTATGACAGGAGTTTTTATAGGGGCTGCATATTATAAATTACCAGTTGTAATAGATGGATTTATATCAGCAGTAGCTGCCTTAATTGCTTTTAGACTAAATCCCAAGACAAAGGAATACATGTTTACATCACATGATTCAAAGGAAATTGGATTTAAGATTGCTATGAATGAAATCGGATTAAGTTCAATTTTAAATTTAGATATGGGATTAGGAGAAGGCAGTGGCTGTCCTCTAGCATTTTCTATAATAGATTCAGCCTGTGCTGTAATGAACAATATGGCAACATTTGAAGAGGCTGAAATAAATGATAGCTATTTAGAAGCACTTAAATCAATGGAAAACAAAGGTGTATAAATGAATTATTTAATAATTGGCGGAGCTAAAAGCGGTAAGTCAAATTTTGGTGAAGGAATAGCTTTAAGGCTAAACAAGGACAAAGTTATCTATATTGCAACTATGAAACCCTATGATAAAGAAGATGAAAAGAGAATTGAAATTCACATTAAAAATAGGGAAGGTTTAAATTTTATAACTATAGAGAAACAAAGAGACATACAAGATCTGCTAGATAAAATTAATAATGAGGATACTGTATTATTAGACAGCATAACGTCTCTTTTAACAAATGAAATGTTTTTGAATAATGAGATAATAAATAAACCTTCAGTTAAAATATTAAATGGGATAAATGAAATATTAAAAAAAGCTAAAAACACAATATTAATAAGCGATTATATATTTAGTGATTCAATGGAATATGATAAAATAACTGAAAATTTTAGAAGAGAGCTAGGCATAATAAATAGAAGCTTGGCAAAAGAATGTGATGATGTTTTTGAATGTAAATTTGGAATTATTAAAAGACATAAATTTAGAGGTGAAGAATATGAAAAAACTTTATAAAAGTTTTATTATGGCTTTAAGCATGTTTACAATACTTCCAACGCCATATGTTGAGTGGGATGATGAAGGTGTTAAAAATATGATGAAGTTCTATCCTGTGATTGGACTAATAATAGGAGGAATTTGGAGCTTAATATACTATTTATTGAGTTTTTTTAATATTTCTATTATTTTAAAAAGCATAATTCTTATGATTATACCTTTTATAATTACAGGTATGCTGCATTTAGATGGATTTATGGATGTGTGTGATGCTATTTTATCAAGAAGAGATAAGGAAGAGAAACTTAGAATTCTAAAAGATCCAACTACAGGAGCATTTGCAGTTATATCAGTAATAATGCTTTTTTTTATTCAATTTGGAGGAATTAATTCCTTTTTAGAAAAAGGATATTCTTTTTACATACTACTTTTGATACCAATAATCAGTAGAAGTTGTGCTGCCTATTTTTTATTAAGTAAAAGAACAATTAAAGAAAGTTCTCTTGGAAGTTACTTTAAAAAGGGTACAAGTGTAGAGGATATTGTTATTATGATTTGCTGTATAATTATAGCCACAATAATTTCGCTAATTGTTATTGGATATAAGGGGGTAATAGTTTGTGCAATTATGGTCTTAGGAATAACTTTTTCAGTTCATAAATGTATTAAAGAATTTGGAGGAGTATCTGGAGATGTTGCTGGCTTTGCACTAGTTATTGGGGAGCTTATAGGAATTTTAACAATTTCTATAATTTAATAGTAACATGAAAATTATATAGTTTTTAATGGTTATAGATTAGAATAAAGTTATTATTAATTTATTTTATAAAGAATAGAAATCTAGTAAATTTGGAGGATATGTTTTGATTTTAATTTTTGGTGGAGCCTATAATGGAAAATTAGAATTTGTTAAAAGAAAGTATAAAATTAATTCTGATGATATATTTTATTGTAGAAATAATGTTTTAGAGTATGATAAGAAAGTTATTTGTGGATTTCACATATTTATAAAAGAATGCGTATTAAACAACTTAAATCCATTAGAAATTTTAGAAGAAAATATAAATAAACTAGAAGACAAAATAATAATCTGTGATGAAATTGGATCGGGTATAGTTCCAATAGAAAAAATAGATAGAATATGGAGAGAAGAAACAGGTAAGGCTTTACAGTATTTAATTGGAAAATCAGATTATATTTATAGAATATTTTTTGGAATCGAAGAAGAGTTAGGAGGAAACTAGTGGATAATAGAATAACTGTGTATTTAATTAGGCATGGAAAAACATATTGCAATGAACAAAATTTATATTATGGGAAAAGTGATGTAGATTTATGTGAAGCTGGAATTATAGAATTAAAAGAAAAGAAAAATAAAATTAATTATAAAAATAGTGAGTTCTATTTTACAAGTGGAGCAAAAAGAGCTAATCAAACACTAGAATTAATATTTCCACAAGTATCATATAAAACTTTACCAAAACTTTTTGAATATGACTTTGGAGATTTTGAATTAAAATCTTATAATGAATTAAAAGAAATTAAAGATTATGTAAATTGGATAAATGATGAGGAAGGATTACTTAAATGTCCAAATGGAGAGAGTAAAATAGATTTTAAAAATAGAATCAAAGAAGGATTCTTAGAGATTATAGAATATTTAAATGAAAATAAAATAAAGACTGCTTTTGGAGTCACTCATGGTGGAACTATAGGAATGATACTTGAAACTATGTATAATAGCAAAAAAAAGTTTTATGAATGGCAGCCTAAAAATGGAGAGGGATACAAGTTAACTACTGCTATAAAAGAAAATGGTGACATAGTTATAGAAAATATTGAAGAAATTAAATAAATGATTACTATATTTTTTATTCTTATATATATTTATTATGTTACTGAAATAAAAAAATATATTGTATATATGGGGAGTACTTATGATTGAATTAACACTTGGATTTATTTTAGATTTAATAATAGGAGATCCAGAAAATCCATTTCATCCTGTAAGAGGAATAGGATGGCTTGCAAGTAAATTAGAAGTATTAGCAAGAAGGATTTTTAAAAATTTATTAAAAATAGGTGGACTTATAGTATGGCTGTTTACAATTTTAATAACATTTTTTGTTACTTTGGAAATAGTAAATATAGCTAAAAAGATTAATATTTATTTTGGAATTATTATAGAAGGAATTCTAATATATTTTTGCATATCTTCAAAGGGACTAGTAGTTGAAGGGAAGAAAGTAATATCATTTCTAATTAAAAATGATATTACTGGAGCTAGAAATCAATTATCATTTATAGTAGGTCGTGATACTAAAAGTTTAGATGAGCAGGGAATAATAAGAGCTGTAATTGAAACTATTGCTGAAAATATGTCAGATGGTGTTATAGCACCGCTTTTTTATGCTGGAATATTTGGAGCTCCATTAGCAATGGCATATAAAGCTGTTAATACTTTAGATTCAATGTTTGGATATAAAAATGATAAATACAGGGATTTTGGATATTTTCCAGCTAAACTAGATGATGTTTTTAATTATATTCCAGCTAGGATAACAGGAGTTTTAATAATAATATCATCATTTATTTTAAGGTATAATTATAAAAACAGTTATAAAATATATAAAAGAGATAGATATAACCATACAAGTCCAAATAGCGCACATCCAGAATCTGCAATGGCAGGAGCTCTTGGATTAAAATTAGGAGGAGCAAATTACTACTTTGGAAAACTTGTAGAAAAGCCAACAATAGGTGATGAATTAAAAAAGATAGAAATTAGTGACGTTTATAAAACTTCAAGTATCTTATATGTATCAGCTTTAATTGGATATGTATTATCAATGCTTATTAGTAAGCTTATGAGTAGTTTTATATTTTAATAATTTATACTTATTTTAAAAACATTATTATTAGTAGTATGTAACTATAATTATGGTTATATCATATAAATATATTTAGTCAGGAGGAAATATATTATGCCAAGTTTTGGACATGGCGGAAACGGAAAAGAGATAAGTAGAAAAATGGGTATCAATTATGAAAATATAGTTGATTTTTCAGCAAATATAAATCCACTTGGAATGCCAAAGAGTGTAAAAGATGCAATTATAAATGGGATAGATCAAGTTGAAAAATATCCAGATATAACTTATTTTGAACTGAAGCAATCAATCTCAAAATTTGAGAATATTAAAGAAGAAAATATTATATTAGGTAATGGAGCAGCAGAAGTATTATTTAACATAGTTAGAGGAATTAATCCTAAAAAGGTTTTAATTTTAGCACCAACTTTTTTAGAATATGAAGAAGCTACTAAGTCTATTAATGGTAAAATATATTATTATATATTAAAGGAGTCAAATGATTTTAAAATACAAGAGGATATATTAGATTATATAGATGAAGAACTAGATTTAATATTTATTTGTAATCCCAATAATCCAACAGGATTAATAACATCTAAAGAATTATTGTTAAAAATATTAAATAAATCAAAAGCTAATAATGTGAACTTATTAATAGATGAATCCTTTTTGGATTTTATTGATGAAAATTTATCAATGATTCTTTATGTAGATGAATATAAAAACTTAATAATAATAAAATCATTAACAAAATTATTTGCATTGCCTGGAATACGGATTGGGTATGGATTATTATCAAATGAAATATTAAAAGATAGGATAAATAAAATCATTCCAGCCTGGAATATAAATATTTTAGCTGAGATAGCAACAAAACAAGCTTTAATTGATAAGAGTTTTATAGATAAGTCAATAAAATTTATACATGATGAAAAGGAATATTTAATTAAAGAACTTAGATTGATTAAGAATATACATACATATAAATCTAGTGTGAATTTTATATTTTTAAAAGTGATTAATAAGATTAATTTAAAAGAAGAACTGTTAAGAAGAAATATATTAATAAGAAGCTGCAGTAATTATGTGGGATTAGATGAAAATTACTATAGATTAGCAGTAAGGACTAGGAAAGAAAATTCAGATTTAGTAAAGGCTTTAAAAGAAATTTTTAAGTAATTTTTTAAATAGTTAAAAATTTTATGATAATATTTAATAAATAATAATTAAGTCGGTAAAGGGTTCCGCTAAATAAAAACTTGTATTATAGTAGAGGTATAGAATTATGGATAAAGAAAAAGTTGTAGTTTCATTCAGTGGAGGAAAAGATAGTACACTAGCTTTATATAGGATGATTAAAAGTGAATATAAAATAATAGGCTTAATAGTTACTTTTGATAATCCAGATAGTTCATGTTTTCACAGAATACCTAAAGAAATATTAAAAGAGGTTTCTAAAAATTTAGAGATTCCATTATTTGAAGTAAATTGTTACGAAGGAAAGATATATGAAGAGGAATTTGAAAAAGCACTTATTATGGCAAAAAATAAAGGCGCTGAAATATGTGTTTTTGGAGATATAGATATAGAGAAACATAAAAAGTGGGGAGTAGGCAGATGCTTAAATGCAGGTATTAGAGCTGAATTTCCTTTATGGCAAGAAAATAGGGAAAGTATAACAAATGAATTTTTAGATTATGGATTTAAGGCTTTAATAAAAAAAGTTAACTTAAAATATTTAGGAGAAGAATTTCTAGGTAAAGAACTAACAAAGGAATTAATTGAAAAAATAAAGAGTCTAGGTTCGGATCCATGTGGAGAAAATGGAGAATATCATACAATAGTAATTGATGGACCTATTTTTAAAAAGAGGGTACAATTAAAAATAATAGATAAAGACATTATTGAAGATTTTGGGTATTTAACAATAAGTAATTAACTTAACTACTTATTCAAAACTGTTTTTATATGAAAATTATAATAAGTTAAGCACTACTAAATTAAAGAAGAAAGCTTATTATGAGGAGGTATGTAATGGATAAGAAAAGTATAATGTTTTTGGGTACAGCATCTTCTGTTGGAAAAAGTACTTTAGCAACTGCTCTATGTAGATTATTAAAAAAAGAAGGAATAAAGGTAGCACCTTTTAAAGCTTTAAATATTTCATTAAATTCTTATGTCACAAAAGATGGATTAGAGATGGGGAGAGCACAGGTAGTTCAAGCAGAGGCTTGTAAAATTGAACCTAGTGCTTTAATGAATCCAATACTACTAAAACCAAGTGGAGATTATACACAAGTTATTGTTGAAGGAAAAGTTTATTGTAAAATTGAGCCTTATAAATACAAAAGTTTAAATAGAAAATTAAAGCCTATAGTAAAAGAGGCATATAATAAATTAATTAAGGATCATGATGTGATTGTTCTAGAAGGATCAGGAAGCTGTGCAGAAATAAATTTAAAAGATAGTGATATTTCTAACATGTCAATGGCAAAAGTTGCTGATGCACCTGTTATATTAGTTTCTGATATAGATAGAGGTGGTGTTTTTGCATCTATTGTTGGAACAATACAGTTACTATCTAAGGAAGAAAGAAGCAGAGTAAAGGGAGTAATAATTAATAAATTTAGAGGAAACAAAGAATTATTTAAATCTGGGATAAAGCAATTAGAAGACATTATAAAAATTCCAGTTATAGGAGTTATGCCTTATGAGAAATTTGATATAGATGATGAGGATAGCGTTACTGAAAGAATAAAAAACCAAGAGAAAGATGGAACATTGGATATTGCAGTTATTAGGCTTCCTCATATGTCTAATTTTACTGATTTTACAGTTTTAGAGAGAATTAGTGGAGTGACAATCAGATATGTTTCGGAGGAACATGAATTAAAAAATCCAAGTTTAATAATAATACCTGGAACTAAAAATACTATAGAAGATTTGAGGCATATAAAAGAAAATAATCTTTTTTACAAAATTAAGGAATTAAAAGAAAAAGGAACAATGATATTTGGAATATGTGGTGGATATCAGATGCTTGGGAAAATGGTTCTTGATCAATTAGGAGTTGAAGGAAAAATATCACAAGAAGAAGGGTTTGGATTCTTGGATGTTAAAACAAGATTTAATGAAACGAAAATAACTAAACAGACTAAAGCTAAAATTTCATGTAATCTAATGAATATAGATGATATTGAAGGGAAAGATGTATGTGGATATGAAATACACAATGGTATAAGCAAGATTGGTAAAAATGCTGTATCTTTTATTAAAGATTATGAAGGTAATGTTGCAGGTGTTTGCAATAAAGAAAGATCAGTTGCAGGTACGTATCTTCATGGTATATTTGACTCAGAAGAATTTATAAAAGTATTCATAGATAAACTTAAATTAAATAACAAAATAAATATTTCAGAGGATGATATATTTGAAAAAATAAGTGAATATAAAGATAATGAATATGATAGACTGTCGAAATATTTTGAAGAAAATATAGATGTTGATAAGCTAAAAGAAATAATTGGAATTTAAATATTAGGGGTATGAAGAAAATGATAGAAGATCCAAAAGTAATAGAAGATCCAAATGAGAAAATATTCAAATATATAGAAGAACGAGCAAAAGAAAATATTAGAGGAAAAAGTTTTTTTAGATTAACAGATGTATTAGAGGAAGCATTTATTCTACCAGAAGATAAAGCATATGAAATTTTAGAAAATATAATGTCAAGGAAAGATATAGGCAATAGACCTAGGGATATTGTAGATGAATACATTAATATGCTTAAAAAGGGATATGGATCTATCCAAGATCAATTAGAGTTATTGGGAGGAAATAGAGTCTTAAAAGTATCATTAAAAGCAGAAAGTAGATATAAAAAATATAAAGGAGAAAACTTCATTGATGTTTTAAGGGAGATTTATCTTGTTCCAGAAGATGAAATCATAGCTACCATAGAAAAGTATTTAAAGTTTTTAAAATCGCCTAATTTTTCTTTTAAGATAAATAAAGAAACTTATCACAAATTTTTAGAAAATGATTTTGAAGAATTGGATAAACAATATGATAGATTTTATTCATAAATAGATATAAATATATGTAATTTAATTTAAAGGGGGAAGTTGTTTTGGTTCTAGATAATGAGCAACTGTTTAGATATGTAGAAAAGAGGGCTAAGTACAACGTTAAAGATAAAAAATTATTTAAGAATACAGATATATTAAAGGAAGCATTCTGCTTATCAGAAGAAAGAGCATATGAAATTCTAAAAGATATAATGGCTAGAAAAGCAATCAAGAATACCAAAGAAGCTGTTATTGAAGAATATATGAATATGTTAGGTGATGGATATAGCTCTTTACGGGAACAAGTTGAACTATTTGGAGGAAATAAATTGCCTGCAATAATTAAAGAAGCAGAACGAAGAATGAAGAAATTTAAAGATGGAAGTATTATAGATATATTTAGAGATGTTTATGATATATCTGAAGAAGAAATAGTCCCAACCATGGTTAAATATATGGGCTTTTTAAAATCTAATGAATTTTCATTTAGGGTTAATGAGAATACATTTTATAAATTTTTAGAAGAAAATTTTGATGAATTAGATAAACAAGCTGATAGATATTTTTTATAATTAAGGAATATAAAATTATCAGTTTAACATAAAGCTTAAAGATTAACATATGTATTTTTGAGTTAATAGACACTTTACGCTAGTATTTACAGGAAAACTAGCGTAAAGTGTTTATTTTTAATTTAAAGCTGAAATTATTTTATAACTCTAACTATTGCTAAGATTATTAAAAGTATTCCAGAAAGCCAAGATAGTTCTAAGTTTAATTTTTCAGCAAATTTTCGGCCTAGAAATACTCCAATAGACACAGCGAGAATTCCTATTATAAAACATAAAATTAAAACTTGTAAATAATTTATATTAACTAAACTTGAACCAAATCCAACTGCAATACTATCTAAAGACAGTGCCAAAGCAAGATAGAATGATTCTTTTGAATTTAGAGATTTAGATTTATCAAAGTCGGCTTTAATTTCATCTGCATATACTTCCAAAACAAAATTAAAGTCAAATATTTTAAAAGTTAAGGGTATATCTGACCTTGATTTTTTAGTTATATAAGACTTAAACATGTATTCAAATAATCTATACACTCCAAGTGTTATTAGAAGTATAAATCCTAGAATTGCAGGTATATTTCCAGGAAGAAAATTTTTAACTACAGATCCTAAAAACAGAGAAAAGGCAAGTGTAGAAGTACATACTAAATTAATTATTATTGTAGATAAAGGAGGAATATTAATTTTAGATGTACCATAAGCAATACTTGCTACAAAGGAATCTATACATAGTGATGATACCAGCAAAAGTGATTCGAGCATAAAAATTACCTCATAAATTGTTATATAGCATAATATGATTTATAAAAATTTAAGTTACAAATTCAAAACATAATAGATGGTATTATGACACTCTCAACAGCTTGAGATTTATAATTAATTTATAAATATATTTTAGAATTGAAAATAGCATGAATTTGTTATAAACTATAAGAAAGAATATAAAATAAGAAAAAAAAATATACAATAAGAAAAAGGGAGGATACCATGGAAAATAATAAAATCAGATTTGGAATTATAGGGACAAGCAACATAACTAAGGAATTTTTAAAATCTGCTAAAATAGTAGATGATTTTATACTTACTAGTGTTTATTCAAGAAACAAGGAAACCGCAGAAGAATTTGCAAAAACTTATGGAGCAAAAAATACATTTACTGATTTAGAGGAAATGGCAAAAAGTGATTTAATTGATGCTGTATATATTGCTTCACCAAATGGATTACATTATAAACAAGCAAAAATATTTTTAGAAAATAAAAAACACGTTCTTTGTGAGAAATCCATGGGATCTAATGTGGCTGAAGTTAGTGATATGATAGAAACAGCTATAAAAAATAATGTTCTTTTAATGGAAGCTATGAAGACTACTCTTTTACCTAATTTTAAAATAGTTCAGGATAATATTCATAAGATTGGTAAAATAAGAAGATACTTTGCAAGCTATTGCCAATATTCATCTAGATATGATAAATTAAAAGAAGGCATTGTATTAAATGCTTTTAAGCCAGAATTATCTAATGGAGCTATAATGGATATAGGAGTATATTGCATTTATCCAATGGTTTGTCTTTTTGGTGCGCCAATTGAAATAAAAACTAATGGATTTATGTTAGACACAGGAGTAGATGGTCAAGGAACTGCTGTATTTAATTATGGTGATATGGATGGTATTGTAATGTATTCTAAAATAGCCAATTCATATTTACCATCTGAAATTCAAGGAGAAGAAGGATCAATAATAATAGATAATATTCATGATATGGAAAATATAACTATAAATTATAGAAATGGCGCAAAAGAAGCGATTTCTATAAAACAGGAAGAAGAAAATATGGCACCTGAAATTATAGAATTTATTAGTCTGATTAAAAATAATATGTTAGAATCTAAAATAAACAGTCATAATAATTCTCTGGAAACTAGTAAAATAATTCAAGAAATTAGAAAGCAAGTAGGAGTAGTATTTCCAGCGGATAATAAGTAAAATTATATTAAAAAATTTTAAATAAAGTGTATTACATGGAGGAAGGTATGTACAAATTAATTGCATTAGATATGGATGGAACATTGTTAACTAGCGATAAAACAATATCAGATAAAACTAGGAAGGCAATAAAAGCAGCAGAAAACCAAGGAGTAAAAGTAGTATTAGCTTCTGGAAGACCATTAAATGGATTAACTAGATACTTAGAAGAATTAGACTTATTTAAGGGAGATGACTATGTCCTTAGTTATAATGGCGGATTAGTACAAAACACTAAGACAGAGGAAATAGTATCTAAAGTTGTTATAAAGGGATCAGATTTAAAAAATATATATGAAGTAAGCCAAAAATTAGATATAAATATTCATGGCTTTTCAGCAGAAGAAGGACTTATAACACCTAAAAATAGCAAGTATACACAATATGAAGCTGATATGAATGGAATTGATATTAAGATTAAAGACTTTAATTTGGTAGAAGATGATGAAGACATTATAAAAGTAATGATGATAGATGAAGCAGAAATATTAGACCCTGCAATTGAAAAATTGCCTAAAAATCTTTATGAAAAATATAGTATATTTAAAAGTGCCCCATACTTTTTAGAATTTACTAATAAGGAAGTAGATAAGGGATTGGGATTAAAAAAACTTGCAGAGTATCTTGGAATAAAGAAAGAAGAAATAATTGCATGTGGCGATGCAGGAAATGACTTATCAATGGTTAGGTATGCAGGACTTGGAGTTGCGATGGGAAATGCTACTGAAGAAGTAAAAGAAGCAGCTAACTATATTACTAAAAGTAATGATGAAGATGGAATAGCAGAGGTTATAGAGAAATTTATTTTAAATAAATAGAATAAATAATTGTTTTATAAAACTAGAAAAATAAAGAGGAAACTCGACTCATATTCATTCGCTGAGT
>ERZ1036424.401-NODE-401-length-18992-cov-4.211808_pt1 | contig 18992 bp, 16 predicted proteins | sample MGYA00514221_ERZ1036424 | MGnify/ENA primary metagenome ERZ1036424 (study PRJEB33795, sample SAMN09464939) | human gut metagenome | host: Homo sapiens | place: USA: Stanford, California | collected 2016-11 | study: EMG produced TPA metagenomics assembly of the... | reverse complement strand
TCAAGTCACCTTGACTGGACGTTATCCAGCACCCTGCCCTATGGAGCTCGGACTTTCCTCTCCTAGATCAAGTCTAGCAGCGATTGCACGTCTTACTCGCAAGATATATCTTATCACATTTTTTTTAATTATACAAATAAAATATTATTTATATTAAAATAAATAATAGTATCAACAATATTATTATTATCAATCCATAAAAACCTACACCACATAGTAATAATGTTAAAATTATAAAAGCTCCAACTATTAATTTAGGATAAAACAAGCATACTAAAGGTGATCTAAAAGGTGAAAATGGTGGTCCCCAAAAACCTGGTTTTCTTCTTACTGGTCCACTGTTTCTTCCCCTAAAAAAACCTCTAATCATCTTTTTTGTATGCTTAAACATATTTTTAAAATCATTTTTTAAATTATCACCTGCATCTCCCATAAACTCCTCCTTAATTATGACTTGCCCATTAATTTCATATATCAAAATATTATATGCAAGTCATATTAGATTTAGTTAATGTTTAATGCTAATAAAGGATTATTTAAATGAAAGTTATCTATACTTATAATAAATCTTATTAAATATTTTCATATTATTTTTATACAAATTTTAGTTATTAAAACATACAGAAAATTCTTTTCTATATAAAATCATATGGATCATCATTCTTTTTAGATGATATAAATTCTATATCTTTAAATTTTTCTTTTAAAAATTCTAAGGTTTTTAAAAAAACTAACCATTCTGTTGAAAAATGTCCTGCATCTATTATACTTATTCCCATTTCTTTAAAGTCTGATGCAAAATGATATGTTGTATCACCACTAATTATACAATCTGCTCCCATACCTTTTGCTTCATAAAATAAATCTTGGCCACTTCCATTTATTATAGCTATTTTCTTTACTTTTTCATTACTTATAACAGCTCTCATATTTTTAATATTCAGTTTGTTTTTAATTAAATCTACCAACTCTGTTAATAAAACTTCTTTTTTTAAGTCTATAATTCTTCCAATACCTTCATTTTCATGTCCAGCAATATTACTTGGCTCAATTATCTTTTCATACTCAAACCCAAGCATATTTACTATAGTTGAATTTAATCCTAATTTTGCTGAATCTAAATTAGTATGGCATGAATAAAGACTTATATCATTTTTAATTAAACTAATGACTTTATCACCTATAAGATCACCTTTAATAATATTTTTAGGCTTTTTAAACAATAATGGATGATGACTAATAATTAATTCACATTTATTTTCTATAGCTTCATTAATAACCTCTTTAGTACAATCTAACGTTAACAATACTTTCGTTACTTCTTTATTATAATCCCCAACCATTAAACCAACATTATCATAATCTTCTTGGAGAAATTTGGGCGCTATTTTTTCAATTTCTTCTGTAATTTCTCTAACTTTACTCATAAAATCACCACTTATAAATTTTTCTTTAAATCTTCTAATCTTTTAATTTTTTCCTTTAACTCATTCTTTCTACTAATTGCATGTTCTGTATTATCCAAAATAAAATTTGAAATTTTTTTATAATTTCTAATTTTATCTTCTATATACTCTTTTAATATATCAGATTTTTTATTCAAAAGCACAGGACTTATTTCATAAAATATAGGTTCTAAATTTATATAATCTCCTTTTTTATATCGTACTTTAAATAATTCATAATATTTTCCTTCATCAAAACATAAATCCTCATCTAATATCTCATAATTGTTTTTATACAAATATTCTCTTAATACTTCTGGATTTTGAGCTGGTTGAAGAACTAGATATTCTAAATTATTAACTTTATCTATATCATTCTCTAATATATCTCTAATTAGGTTTCCACCCATTCCTGCTATTATCACAACCTGTGCTTCATTTAAATTTAATGGTTCTAATCCTCCACCAAGTCTTAAATCGATTTTATCTGAAATATTCTCTAATTTAGCATTTATTTTTGCTTTTTCTAAAGGAGATTTGTTTATATCTGATGCAATAACTTTTTTTGCTATATTATTTTTTATTAAATAAATAGGTATATACCCATGATCTGTACCTACATCCATTATAGTTTCACATTTATCTAATTTGTTTATAATCCAATTTAATCTATTGCTTAATTCCATCTTAATCCTCACTTATAGTTTCCTTAAATTTCAATTATATTCTTACTTGAAAAATAAGCACCTATATAGGTGCTTAATCTAAATAATCCTTTAATTTTTTACTTCTAGATGGATGTCTTAACTTTCTCAATGCCTTAGCTTCAATCTGTCTTATTCTTTCTCTTGTTACATTAAATTCTTTTCCAACCTCTTCCAAAGTCCTCGCTCTTCCATCATCAAGACCAAATCTTAATCTTAAGACCTTTTCTTCTCTTGGAGTTAATGTATCTAAAACATTTATTAATTGTTCTTTTAACATTGTAAAAGCAGCTGCTTCAGCTGGTGCTGGTGCTTCATCATCTGGAATAAAGTCTCCTAAATGAGAATCTTCTTCTTCTCCAATTGGAGTTTCTAATGAAACTGGTTCTTGTGCGATTTTTTGAATTTCACGAACTTTATCAACAGGAAGTTCCATAACTTTTGATATTTCTTCTGGGAACGGATCTCTCCCAAGTTCTTGCAACAGTTGTCTTTGTACTCTTATAAGTTTATTTATTGTTTCTACCATATGAACAGGAATTCTAATAGTTCTAGCTTGATCTGCTATAGCTCTTGTTATTGCTTGCCTAATCCACCATGTTGCATAAGTAGAAAATTTATAGCCTTTTCTATAATCAAACTTTTCTACAGCTTTGATTAACCCTAAATTTCCTTCTTGAATTAAGTCTAAAAATAACATCCCTCTACCAACATATCTTTTAGCTATACTTACAACTAATCTTAAATTGGCTTCTGCTAATTTCTTTTTAGCTTTTTGATTACCTTCTTCTATTTGTTGTGCGTATTTTATTTCTTCTTCTGAAGATAATAGAGGAACCTTACCAATTTCTTTTAAATACATTCTAACTGGATCATCTATAGCTATACCTTCTGGAACTGATAAATCAATTTCTTCTTCTACTTCTTCTGTTTCATTTCCATCACCTATAACTTCAACGCCCATAATTTCTAAGGCTTCATATATCTTTTCTATTTGTTCTGGAGTTAAGTCAATATGATCCATCGCTTCCATAATTTCTTTGTATGTTAATGAACCATTCTTCTTTCCTTTATCTAGCAATTCTTTTACAGCTGCCATTTTAACAGTTTTATCCTCTTTTTGCTTTGATACTTTTGCTTTTGCTTTTTGTTCCATATAATTTCCTCCTTCCGTCACAACCTTTAACCTCTCTTCCCCATTTTAAGCTGATTAGTTAACTTACTAAGTTCAATTGCAATCTTTATGGATTCCTCAATCTCTCCATTTTTCTCCAATTCACTTTGTTTCTTTTTTAAATCATCAATTTTACTTTTTAATTTAAAACTTTTAATTTCATTTAGATAATCGTTAATCAGCCTCTCTATCTCACTATCATTTAAATTTAAAATTTTATGTTCTTGTATTTCAATCAATTCTTTTGAACTCTCTATGTCGTCACATCTGCTTTCTAAATATGATACTATATTATTAGTATCTGTCTTTTTGCCTTCTAATATTAATGAATAAATTTTATTATGAGAATCTAAAACAAATTCTCCCTGCTTTATATATGAACTAACAATATCAAAAAATTCCTCTTTTAACATTAATTTCATTAGTCCTCTTTCTGCTTTTAAATATCCAGGTTCTACATATAATTTTGTTCCAAAATATTCCTTTTTATTCATAAAATTATTTTCTTTTTGTTTTTTTGCCATTACTTGTGAAAGTAAGTCATATAATGCCTGTTCTTTAATAGAAGTTTGTTCAGAAATTTTCTTTATATATACATCTTTTTCTATAGGATTCAAGTCTGCCAAAATTTCAGCAAATTTTTCTCCATATTCTATTAAATCTGTTCCATTCTTTAGATTAATTCCTAAGGCTGCCCTTTTTATTCTATAATCAATTAGTGGCAATGCCTCTTCTGCTAATCGTAAAAATGCTTCTTTTCCATTTTTTCTGACAAATTCATCTGGATCCTTACCTTGTGGTACTATAAGGACTTTAACATCAAATCCAGCATTTCTTAGAATCTCTAATCCTCTCATAGTTGCAGTTTGACCTGCCAAATCAGCATCATAAGAAATAATAACTTTGTTAACATATCTTTTAAGAAGTCTTGCTTGATTTACAGTTAACGCTGTTCCTAAAGATGCCACTACATTAGTTATGCCAGATTGATGCAGCGCTATTAAATCCATATAACCTTCCACTATAATAATGTAGTCTTCTTGTAGCTTATTTTTAATTGCAAAGTTTAAACCATAAAGATTTATGCCTTTATGAAAAATCATTGTTTCTGGTGAATTTAAATATTTTGGTTTTGAATCATCTAAAACCCTGCCTCCGAATCCAATTACATTTCCTTTAACATCAAATACAGGAAACATTACTCTATTTCTAAATTTATCATATATGTTTCCTTTTTTCTCACTTTTAGATACAAGACCTGCTTCAATCATTAAATTATCTTTATAACCTTTTGATTTTAAATAATTAATTAATCCTTGCCAGCTATCTTGTGAATATCCAAGTCCAAATCTCTTTATGGTTTCTTCTTTAATTCCTCTGTTTAAAAAATATTCTTTTGCATTCTTATTTCTTTGTAAATTTGCAAAATAATACCTTGCAGTTTCAACATTTAACTTATAAAGAATATCTTTCTTCTGAGAAATCAAATTATTTTCTTTTCCTTTTATCTGTAATGAAATATTAGCTTTATCAGCTAAATACTTTGCAGCCTCTAAAAAAGTAAATTTTTTATATTTCATGACAAATGTAATTACATTTCCAGCCTCTCCACAAGAAAAACATTTATATATTTGCTTTTCTTGAGAAACACTAAATGATGGCGATTTATCATTATGAAATGGACACAATCCAGTATAATTCCTACCTGATTTTTTTAGTCTTACATTTTCCGAAATAATATCAACAATATCATTCTGTTCTTTTATTTTTTCAATTACTTCTTCTGGTATCTGCAAGGAGTCATCTCCCTCCTTACTGCTTTTTTCAGCAATTATATATTATTCGACATTATAATCAAATTTCCTTCTAAATATTATAAAAAAATTATAACTATATAGAAATTATAATATTAGAAATATTATTCCTAACACTATTTCTAATAATTCTGTTTTTTATTATAAAATCCTCTTTTTTATTTATAAATTTTATATATATAATTTTAATATATTACAACCTTGGGGACAAATAGATTGTTAAATACTGAGATACAGTAATCATCACTCATTCCTGCTATATAATCAGCTACACCTCTTTCAACCCCTTCTTTTTCGACTATTTCATAATATAATTTAGGCATTTTATTTGGATTTTCAGAAAAATATTTTAATAGTTCTCCTAATACAAACTTTGCTTTATTTCTTTCGACCTTTAATGTATCTCCTAAATATATATTTTTAAACATATATTTCCTAAGTTCTGTCATTGCTTCATTTATTTCTTTACTTAATCCAATTTTTTCTATATTATTATCTAAATTATTATTTGATGTTTTTATAAAATCTTTTATTAATATATTAAGTCTTTCACTTGAAGTGCTTCCTAAAACTTTAGTAATATCTTTGGGTATATCATCTTCATTAAGCAATCCAGCTCTTATAGAATCATCAATATCATGATTCAAATACGCTATTTTGTCACTAACTTTAACTACTATTCCCTCTAATGTAATTATATCTTTTATAGTACCAAGACCACTATGATTAAGTATTCCATTTACTACTTCTTTACTAAGATTTAATCCTTTTCCATCATTTTCAAGTTTAGTAACAACTCTCACACTTTGTTCATTGTGTCTAAATCCATCTTTTAAATACTCATTAAGTACTTCCTCACCATTATGTGCAAATGCAACATGGCCTAGATCATGCCCTAAAGCTATTGCTTCAATAAGATTTTCGTTCAATCCTATTCCAACGCCTATACTCCTTGCAACCTGAGATACTTCTAATGTATGGGTTAATCTAGTTCTATAGTGATCTCCATAGGTTTTAATATATACTTGTGTTTTATGTTTAAGACGTCTAAACGATTTGCTATGAATTATCCTATCTCTATCAATCATATAGCAAGTTCTTATGTCATCGTCCTCTTCCTTAATTTCTCTTCCAAGAGATTTAGATGAAAATGCTGCTTCCTTTATAAGTGTCAAGTTTTCAAAACCTTGAATTTTTTCTCTTATACTCATATATTCTCACCTCACTTTATATATTCTATATATATCACCATATTCCTCTATTTAAAACCCTTATTTATTATTTGTAATATTATTAAAATAATATCCTTAATTAATAAATTTTATATATCTTATTTTTATTTTTCTTTAATTATTAATGTATATTTGTCAATTTACTTTAATATCATTAATAATGAATAAATTTATAAGGAGATATTTATGAGTAGCCAAGTTCTATCTATAGAAAAATCTAATCTTTCATCAGAAATGATAAAGCAACATGTTTTACCCCATTACAATTTACAAAATGGAGTAATTTCTATAATAAAATTTAAAGATACAGATAAACAGCGAGCTGTTTATAGAGTTGACTTTAAGAATAAAAGTTATTGTTTAAAAAAAGTATATTATGACTTAAAAGATTTATTATATGTATATTCAGCTAATGAATGGCTTTATAGAAATGGTATCAAAGTACCTAAGCTTTTACCTACAATTGATAATAATAGATTTGTGTACTATGAAAATATGCTTTTTATTTTAACTCCTTGGATAGAAGGTGAGAAATGTAATTTTGATAATATTAATCATGTTTTATACTCAGTAAATAAACTTGCTACAATTCATAAAATTTCTCATAATTTTTATCCAATAACAGGAAGTTCATTAAAAGAAGGCTTTGAAGATTATTACATATCTACACTAAAACATTTTCAAGATTTATTAAAAGCTTCAAATGAATCTTTCAAATACAAAGATAAATTTTCAAGAGAGTTTATTTTAAACTTTGATTTAAATTTACGCCTAGCAAAAATATCTTTAGATATGTCCAATAAAATCGATACTAAAAACTTAACAAAATCTCTATGTCATGGAGATTTTGTTAATAAAAATATAATTTTTCCTCCTGATATGGAACCATGGATCATTGATTTTGATAAGTGCAAAACAGATTATTGTGCAAAAGATTTAGCATATTTTATGAGAAGACTTCTAAAACGTGAAAATACAAAATGGAACATTGACTTAGCAATGTCAGTAATAAAAACTTATACTAATATTTCTCCCTTAACTATTTCAGATTTTAGATATCTAGTCTCTTATATATGTTTTCCTCAAAAATACTGGAAAATCTCAAGAGATTACTATAAAAACATTAATAAATGTAATAAAACCGCTTTTATGACATTACTAAAAAGTGCAACTTCAAAAACAGATCTTCAGTATGACTTCGCAGTAAACATAATAGATAAAATACAAAAAGATTTCAATATAATTCTTCTTTAAAAAAGAAACATCTTGAGTAATCAAGATGTTTCTTAAGCTTATTTTCTATCTTTTATTTTTTACTTGAGCTTGTGCTGCTGCAAGTCTTGCAAGTGGTACTCTAAATGGTGAGCAAGATACATAGTCAAGTCCTATATTATGGCAAAATTCTATTGATGATGGATCTCCACCATGTTCTCCACATATTCCAAGATGTATATCTGGTCTTGTAGTTTTTCCTTTTTCTGATGCTATTTTAATTAATGAACCAACACCAGTTTGATCTAATTTAGCAAATGGATCTTGTTCATAAATCTTCTTATCATAATAAGAAGTCAAGAATTTAGCAGCATCATCTCTTGAGAATCCAAATGTCATTTGAGTTAAATCATTAGTACCAAATGAGAAGAATTCTGCTTCTTTAGCTATTTCATCAGCTGTTAAAGCTGCTCTTGGAATTTCTATCATTGTTCCAACTTTATATTCTAAAGTAACTCCTTTTTCTTCCATAACTTCTTTTACTGTTTCCACAATTACATCTTTAACATATTTTAATTCCTTGATTTCGCCAACTAAAGGAATCATTATTTCTGGTACAATATTGAAGCCTTTATTCTTTTTAACTTCTATAGCTGCTTCAATGATTGCTCTTGCTTGCATCTGTGCAATTTCTGGATAAGATACTGCAAGACGGCATCCTCTATGTCCCATCATAGGATTAAATTCATGTAATTCATTAACTGTAGCTTTTAATTCATCAAAAGTTATTCCCATTTCATTTGCTAATGCTTTAATATCAGCATCTGCTGATGGTAAGAATTCATGTAAAGGTGGGTCTAGCAATCTAACTGTAACTGGTTTTCCTTCAAGAGCTTCATATATTCCAATAAAATCTTCTCTTTGCATTGGTAAAATCTTATCTAATGCAACTTTTCTTTGTTCTAAATCTTTAGCTGTAATCATTTGTCTTACTGCCATTATTCTATCTTCAGCGAAGAACATATGCTCTGTTCTACAAAGGCCTACACCTTCTGCTCCAAATTCTACAGCTTGCTTAGCATCTTTTGGACTATCAGCATTAGCTCTAATTTGTAATTTTCTTATTTCATCAGCCCATCCCATAAATGTTGCAAAATAACCTGAAATTTCTGGGGTAACTGTCTTTATCTTTTCTCCATATACATTTCCTGTAGTACCATCTAATGAAATATAGTCATCAGATGTATATACCTTTCCATTTACTTCTACAGTTCTCTTCACTTCATCAACTTTAATAGTTCCACAACCTGCTACACAACAAGTTCCCATACCTCTAGCAACAACAGCAGCATGAGAAGTCATACCACCTCTTACTGTAAGTATACCCTTAGCAGCTATCATTCCCTCTATGTCTTCTGGTGAAGTTTCAAGTCTAACTAAAACCACATCTTCATCTAAAGCAGCTCTATCTTTCGCTTCATCAGCCGTAAATGCAATTTTACCACATGCAGCTCCTGGAGATGCTGGTAATCCTTTAGCAATTGGTGATGCGTTCTTTAAATCTTCTGTATAAAATGCTGGATGAAGTAATGTGTCAAGTTGCTTTGGTTCAACTTTTAATATTGACTCTTCTTTACTCAACATTCCTTCTTCAACCAAATCAACTGCAATCTTTAATGCAGCTTGTGCTGTTCTTTTTCCATTTCTAGTTTGTAAGAAGTATAGTTTTCCTTCTTCTATTGTTATTTCCATGTCTTGCATATCTTTGTAATGATTTTCTAATGTATTAACAATTCCTACAAATTGTTTATATATTTCTGGGTCTTGTTCTTCTAACTTAGATATTGGAAGTGGTGTTCTAATACCTGCAACAACATCTTCACCTTGTGCATTCATTAAATATTCACCATAAATAGCTTTTTCTCCAGTTGCTGGGTTTCTAGAGAATACAACTCCAGTTCCTGATGTTTCTCCTTTATTACCAAATACCATTTGTTGTACATTAACTGCTGTACCCCATGCTCCTGGTATATCATTTAATCTTCTATATACTATAGCTCTAGGATTATCCCATGATCTAAATACAGCTGTTATAGATTCTATTAATTGAGCCTTTGGATCTTCTGGGAAATCCTCACCCTTTTCTTTTTTGTAAAGTTCTTTAAATTCAGATACTAGAACTTTTAAGTCATCAGCAGTCAAATCTGTATCAAATTCAACACCTTTTTTCTCTTTAAGTTCATCAATTTTATTTTCAAATAATCTCTTTTCTATTCCCATAACTACATCAGAGAACATTTGAATAAATCTTCTATAAGAGTCGTATGCAAATCTAGGATTTTTAGTTAGTTCAGCCATTGCTTCAACAGCAACATCATTTAATCCTAAATTTAAAATTGTATCCATCATTCCTGGCATAGATGCTCTTGCACCAGATCTTACTGAAACTAATAAAGGATTTGTATTGTCTCCAAATTTTTTACCTGTAGCTTGTTCAAGTTTTTCTAAGTTCTCATAAATTTGACTTATTATCTCATCTGAAACAACTCTACCATCATCATAGTACTTATTACAAGCTTCTGTTGTAACAGTAAATCCAAATGGTACTGGAATGCCTAGATTAGTCATTTCAGCTAAGTTTGCACCTTTACCTCCTAGTAAATTTCTCATTGAAGCATTTCCTTCACTAAAAAGGTATACATATTTGTTTGTCATCTCAATACTCCCCCGTTCATTCTGAATCTCTAAATATATTTACTATCGATGCCTATTAGACTTCGTAGTTACCCGATTAATTTTTTTCACTTTCTCCAAGTTTAACAAATAGCTTTGTTATATTAGTCTTAGAAACCTTACCAATAATTTTTACTTTTTCCTTATCATCTGTTTTTTCAATTATTTCAACAACTGGTATACTATCAATTTCATGCTCAATAATTTTTTTTGCTAAATCATAAGCATTGTCATCTTTATTTGCACAAATTATATTAGGCATTCTTGTCATTATTACGCCTACTGGAACTTTATGTATATCAGTTCCTCCTATTGCAATTTTAAGAAAATCCTTTCTTGAAACTGCTCCTGTCAAAACCCCATTATTTTCCACAAATAATGTTCCCACATCATTTAAAAACAAGAATACGATTGCATCATACACCATTGTCTCTTCTTTAACTGTTATTGGCTTTGACATTATTTCGGATACCTTAATCTTACTGATATATTGATAAACTAAACCAGTGGATGATTTTCCTAAGTATACATATCCAACCTTAGGTCTAGCATCTAAAGTCCCTATCATTGTTAAGACTGCCAAATCTGCTCTAAGAGCGGCTCTTGTGACTCCCAGTCTTTCTGCTAAAGCCTCACTTGTTATTGGTTGATTTTCTTTTACTAAGCATATTATTTCTTCCTGTCTAGGTGATAATTTCAAATTTATCCCTCTTTCTATAAATACAAGAAATATTTAGGTCATATGCCTTATTTTTAATTACAGTACTATTATATCATGTAATTATTGTTTGACTATACTTAATTTTCAGAAAAATCAAATAAATTCGCTAAATATTTCTTATATATTAATTTTATCTTTTATTGATATTTATTTTTCTTTATTTTTCTACTAAATTCACTTTAATTTTCATCATTATTTTTTTCTTTATCATCATCAAAATTAACTGTATAACTATATACAGTTTCGCTTCCTGAATATACTTTTTGCTTTGAATCATCTTTAGTATTTTCATTCTTCACTTCATTTACCTTAGATTTAACTTTTTCTGCAAAGTCATTAGCTTTATTTTTAACATCACTTGCTACTTTACATACGTATTTATTTACAACTTCAACAGAACCATCTTCTTTTGTAATTTCTATTGTGATTTGTGTTGCTATAGCTGCTATAAATGCTGCTGCAAGTATTGGTGGAATTATAATAGCAATTACTCCTGCTGCAATTCCAGCATTAACTGGTATGTCTATTAACTCTGTATCATCTTTTTTTATTTTAATTCTTGTAACATTTCCTTTTTCTATTAATTCCTTAAACCAAGATTTTAATTCTTCTATAGATATTGGATTTTTACTTTCATCTGTATTATAATTAGTATTTTCTTCTTCTATCATTTCATTTTTTTCGATATAGATTAATGCATCAAGAACATTACCATTGCATAATTTAAGTGCTGCCTTCGCTTTCTCATAAGTAACTCCTGTTCTTTCCCTAATCATATCAACTTTTTCTAGTGTTATACTTTCCATAAATCATCACTCCTTAATATATTTTAACATTTCTAAACTTTTTGGTTTTTTAGAATAATTATTTGATATTAAAAAAGTTGTTACTTTTTCTATTTCTTTCTTTATTTCTGATGTCAAATTCAATCTGTATAATTTATCCATATTCATGTTGATTAAAAATTTTAAAGAATTATATGTTCCTTTTGAAATATATAATCCATGTTCTTTTGGGCATTCATCACATACTCCTCCATAATGTGATAAACTCACATAATTTGAGGAAGATATTTTTTTCCCACATATACTGCAGTTCTCTAAATTCAAACTATATCCTGTAGATCTTAACAGTTTAATTTCAAAGGCCCTAACTAACAATTCATAATCCAAAGCATCTGTATTTAAAAGATATAGCGTAGTTACTAAATTTCTAAAAATATTCTCATTAACTTCACCATCAGTACATGCAATATCTATTAACTCACATAAATATGATGAATATGTTAGTTTATCTAAATTATCTAATAATCCTTGAAATGAATTTAATATTTTTCCTTCTTGAATGTTATATAAATTTTTACCTTTATACAATAAATATTCTCCATAGCATAGAGGTAGCGTTAGTGATAGAAATTTACTTTTGCTTTTCTTAGCTCCCCTAACTATTGCTGTAATTTTCCCAAATTTTTCAGTATAAAGCCAAACTAGTTTATCATTTTCTTTATAATCTTGTGTTTTTATAATTACAGCTTTGCTTTCAAAAACTGACAGACTAATCATCTCCTATTTATTTTTCTTATATCCTAATTCCTTTAAGAGAAGTTGATTGTCTCTCCACTCTTTTCTTACCTTTACCCATATTTTTATATTAACTTTAGCTCTTAAGAACTTTTCTAATTCATATCTTGAGTTTTCTCCGATTCTTTTAAGTGTCTGACCATTTTTCCCAATTATTATACCCTTATGAGAATCTTTTTCGCATATTAGATCTACCTCTATATGATATGTTCCTATATCATTTTGTTTCATCTGAATTACATCAACTGCTATTCCATGAGGAACTTCATCACGTAAAGTTCTTAAGGCTTTCTCTCTAACTATTTCAGATACCACAAATTTTTCTTGAACATCTGTTATCATATCATCTGGATAATATTTAGGTCCTTCTGGAATTGCATTTTTCATAAGTTTCAATAGTGTGTCAACATTTTTGCCTTTTATAGCAGAAATAGGTATTATTTCATCAAAAGCAAATTCATTTGAATACATTTCTAAACTTTTAGCAACCCTATCTTGTGTGTTCTCATCAACCTTATTTAATACAAGGAATACTGGACATTTCCTATCTTTTAAAGTTTCTAGTATAAACTTATCTCCTCTTCCTATTTCCTCATCAGGATTAGTTAAAAATAATACTAAATCAACATCCTTCATAGATTCTTTTGCTGAATTAACCATATATTCTCCAAGTTTATGCTTTGGTTTATGTATACCCGGAGTATCAACAAATATCATTTGATAATCTTCACCTGTTAATATTGTTTGAATATTGTTTCTAGTTGTTTGTGGCTTATTAGAAACTATTGATAGTTTCTCTCCCATTATATAATTTAATAAAGTTGATTTTCCAACATTAGGTCTTCCAACAATTGTTACAAATCCTGATTTAAACATTTTTTCCTCCTTGAGTGTTTTATATTTTCGAATTATTAAATTCTTTTTTATCTGTGCTAATCATGTATAATATTATACAATTAAAATTTCACTATGATTTAATTATTATACTAGTTTACAAATAGTATACTCTATTTATCCTTCTCTGTACATAATTCTAGTTCAATCTATTACCTGTAATAGTAATTTTATTTAAAAATTTAGAATTAGGATTAAAATCCTAATTCTAAATTTAATTGCTATATTATTATAGTAGATTCTAGATGGTAATGATATAACCTATCCCAAATTATATTATTTGTGTTAATTTTAAGTAAATATATTTATAATCTAAAAACTGTGAAGATTAGCAGTGTTAATAGTATTCCAAATACAGCACCAACTACTACTTCTAAAATACTATGAACTTCTGAATCAACTCTACTTTGTGCTGTTATAAATGCCATTAAAAAGCTAAGTAATATGCATATTGGCTCTTCAGTAATTAATGAAATGGCTGTTGCAATAGAAAATGATAAAGCACTATGTCCGCTTGGCATACCACCTTTTAAAGGAGTGCCTTCTCCAAAAATAGCCTTTACTATTATTGTTGCTATGCATACTATTACTAATACAATTAAAATAGTATATGGCTCTGAGCTTTTCACCTTAGCAATTAATGTATAAGAGAAATGAGATAATTTATCCCAAAATATAACATACCCAACTATTAATGCATTTATTGCTGTTATTAAAACTCCACCTGCTGCTGCATTCTTTGCTATTTTAGCTAATGGATGATAATAATTTGTAGTCATATCTATAGCAGCTTCAATCGATGTATTTACCAATTCTGCAGCTATTACCATTGTTATAGTAACTGCTAAAATAAGAAATTCATATTTTGTTATATCAAAGCAAAAACATGCTATAAATACCGCCAGTGCTACTATTAAATGTATTTTCATATTTCTCTCTGTTCTTACAGTATCTATAATCCCATTTATTGCATTATTAAAACTATCTAAAGTTTTCTTCAGCTTCACTTATCTTCACCTACTTTTATGTTATTAAATAAGCACACTATAATTTATTACACTTCCCTTGTTATGTTGAGCTTATTAAGTATTTCTTCTTCTCTAGCTCTCATATTTTTTTTCTCATCTTCTTCCATATGGTCGTAACCCAAAAGATGTAAAATTGAATGGACAACCAAATAAGATGCCTCTCTCTCAAAAGAATGATTAAATTCTCTACTTTGTTCTAACGCTTTCTCTAAAGAAAGAACTATATCACCTAAAACTAATTCTTCTCCATCAAAATCACTTTGAGAAAACTCATAGTCTTTATATACTTCTTTAAATACTTTTTTGCCCTCATACTCTAACATAGGAAATGATAAAACATCTGTTTCTCTATCAATTCTTCTTGTATCATTATTTATTTCTTTTATTTCATCATTATCTACAAATAAAAGTGAAATTTCACATTTCAAATTTACCTCTTCTTCCTTTAATGCAAATTCAATTACATTTGTTAATTCTTCTACTAGTTTCTCAGTGACTTCTATTTTATTTTGTCTATTATCAACATAAATCATATTTAGTTTTACTCCTTAGTATTAATTTCTTTCTTTTCATTTCCTAAATCTTTAATTTTTTCTTTTGGATATTCTATTCTATGATGATATATACCATTTAAAGTTGTTAAAAAACATGTTCTTATTTTTTCTATATCCTTTAACGTCAAATCGCAGTTATTTAACTGTCCTGATGATAATTTATCATTTATTATATTATTTACCATATCAGAAATTTTTTCTTTTGTAGGTTCTTTAATAGACCTAACTGCTGCTTCTGTACTATCTGCAAGCATTACAACTCCTGCTTCTTTAGAATTTGGTATTGGACCTGGATACCTATAATCATTTTCATCTATATCATCAGGATTTTCAGAATTATTTTTCATTGTATAGTAAAAATATTTAACTAATGTTGTACCATGATGTTGTGCTATTATATCTTGAATTACTTGTGGTAAATTATGCTTTTTAGCTAATTCAAGACCATCTTTTACATGTGATATTATAATCATAGCACTTAAATTAGGTGTTATTTTATTATGTGGATTTTCTCCTCCCATTTGATTTTCTCCAAAAAAATACGGTCTCTCAGTTTTTCCTACATCATGATAATATGAGCCAATTCTAGCTACTACAGGATTTGCTCCCACCTCTTCTGCCGCCATCTCTGCGAGATTGGCAACTAGCATACTATGATGATAAGTTCCAGGAGCTTCCATCAATAATTTTCTTAAAAGTGGATTATTAGGATTTGATAGTTCTAATAATTTTAAAGTTGTAACTTCATTAAATGTACCTTCTAAAAATGGAAGTATACCTAGTGCAAGTATTCCAGATAATAATCCTCCTACAATTGCAAATGCACTTTTAATCAATACATCTTTTATATTACTAGATACAAGTATACCTGTTGACAGTGTAAGTATTGCACTAATAATAGAAATGTATACAGTTGAATATAGCAATTCATTCCTTTGCTGCATCTTCTTTAGCATAGTAGCACCAAGAACTGAATTTACTATACCTAAAATGAGTACTTCTGCATCAAATCCACTAGTACCACTTATAATAAGAACATTCAAGCTACTAATTACAAGTGATATTTTATAATTTGTAAGCAAAGTTAATAACATAGGTGCACACGCGAATGGTATTAATAATGGTGATACAAGTCCTATGGTTCTAGCTAATATTAATGACATTATATTTATCACACTAATTAACACTAATTTTTTTGTGTTTCTAAATAGATCTTTATAGTTTAAATATATATAGTTAAACTGAAGAAATAATACTGCTACTAAAAACAATGCAAGAACTAAATATACATAAATATATCCTTTTGAATTTGAATCGTCTAAAAGTCCTAGATCAGATAAAATCGATAACTGATCTTCTGTAACTGGTTCTCCCTCTTTTACAATAAGTTGATTCTTCTTAATTATAACTTTAGATACATTTTTTTGTGCATCCTTTATTGCTTCATCAGTCTTTTCTTTATCATAAAATAAATTTGGATTTATTTGTGATGAAACAATACTTTTTACTGTGCTTGAAACTTCTGAATTTAAATTTAAAGAATCTACTTCACTTATAGCTGCTTCTCTTGCTGATTTAAGAATCTCCTCATCATCCTCATATATCTTTTTTTCATAAGTCTTATCAATTATATTTAATATAGAGTTTTCTAAACCTGCCACACTTTCTTTATTTATACTTAATAAATCTGTTATTTGAGTTGATGTTAAATTTATTCCTGATATCTTTCTTAATTCTTTAGCATTATCTTCTGCTGAATTTCCAGTTGAATTTAATTCAATAATTTTATCAAATAAATTTTTTATATTGTCATCTGCTTGTTTCTTTATTTCATTTTTAGATGTATATTGCTTATCTACTTTCTCAATTGCTTGATTTTCTTTTTCTTTAGTTGCCTTTTCGTCTATGGTATCTCTAGGGGCTTTTATATCAGTTCTTGGAATATCCCCCTCTTTTAAAGTAAATTGTTTAGGTGCCATTGTTGTTACTAACAATAAATATCCTATAAAAAATACAATTCCAAACAGAATTAATCTTTTAAATCTATTACTTTTTTTATTTCTTTCAATTTGTTTCCCACTCATGCATCTCACCTTCTCATCCGTTAAGTAATTATGATATTTTATTAGCAATATCCTGTTCTACAGTAAATATAACTCTAATATAGATTTTACCATTACCAATATCATCAACATTTACTTTGTCATCTAGAATTTTGCTATCATTACTAAGTGTTTTCTTTAATGAATTTTTTAACTTTTCTATTGATTCTTGAATTGCTGTTTCTTTATCTATACTTATCTCTTTTCCAGCTCTTTCAAAATATATTACTTTATTAAAAAATCCTCTTTCTTCTTCTATTTTATCATAAGATTCAAATCCATCTACAGCTTTTTTTAAGTAAATTTTTTTTCCCCATAAACTTAAATAAATATCTGAATTTTTCTTTCCTGTCCTTTCAAATTTTTTACCACTTATTTGAACTTCCATAGCTTTTTCATAAAATGTATTAGCTATAACTGTACCACTTGGCTTCACTTCTCTCTCAAACCCTTCTCTTCCCTGTATCGGTGAAATTAAAACATCTCCAGTTTTAACTATATCTCCCGGAACGACCGCAGGATTTCCAGACACTGTAAATACTCTTTTAACTTCTCCATCCATTTTAGCTATCACTTCATTAGGTAAAGCTTTTTCTGTTGCTGGAGGATTAACCTTCTCTTCTATTACAAGCTTTAAAGTAGATCCCTCTATTCTAGTTCTGATCCACATTATTTGATCATTCATGTCTTCCATTTTTCTTTCAATCTCATAAACATTTAACTGTGATTTTTTCAATCCTGGCTTAATTCCTATTTCAGTTAGTTCTTTTCTAACTTCAAAAGGTGTTAAATTTTCTTTAGTTTCTATATCTATAGCCCATACGTAATTAGAAAGAATATATAATACTACAAAAAACAATGCTCCCCCAATAACTAGTGACATTTTTCTCTTCATCTGCAATAAAAGAACTATCAATCCACTTTTACCAATTACCTTGAATTTTCCTTTTCCTTTTTTTATTATAGCTTCAGCTTCTTTGTAATCTTCATAGTTAATTTTAAATCTTATTGTTGTTAAATCCATTTTAATAACTTGTGATGTATAGATTCCATGATGCCAAAGTATGTTTAAAATCTTTTCTGGAATAATTGCATTTACTTCCATAGTTATTTTGCCTGACTTTAATTTATTAAATATCATTATTTTTACCCCTCGTATGAAATTCCTTTAAAATTTCCACTTATAGCAATTGTGGTTTCTCCAATAAATAAAATTTCAAATTTCTCACCTTTTATTGTAATAGCCCCAATTCTTGAATTTATTTTAACCATATTAGTTTCAAATGCAATAATCCCCCTATGATTTTCAATTGTTATTTCTCTATTTCCAACAACTATTATCTTAGGTAAATCTAGTGAAATATCACTTGGAAAATCTAACTTATTTAATATTTTTTCTCTTCCCTTTTGGACCTTCTCCTCCATAATATCACTCCCAACCATAAATCTCTTCTTTGTAATTTATGATAAGTTTATCAAATTAATTCTTGAATTTAACAATAATATAAATTATGATTTCTTTCTAAATAAATATAAGCATATAAGATTTATCTTCTAAATAATTCTTATATGCTTATATCTATAAAAAGAACTCAGGCTAACTGAGTTCTTTTTTATTTATTATTTAAATATTCTTTTACAATCTCACTAACAAGTTTTCCATCTGCTTTTCCTACTACTTTAGGTCTTACAGCTGACATAACTTTTCCCATGTCTTTAATGCTATTTGCACCCACTTCTTCAGCCGATTCTTTTACTATTTGTTTTATTTCTTCTTCATTTAATTGCTGAGGAATGTA
>ERZ1036424.400-NODE-400-length-19020-cov-3.210757_pt1 | contig 19020 bp, 16 predicted proteins | sample MGYA00514221_ERZ1036424 | MGnify/ENA primary metagenome ERZ1036424 (study PRJEB33795, sample SAMN09464939) | human gut metagenome | host: Homo sapiens | place: USA: Stanford, California | collected 2016-11 | study: EMG produced TPA metagenomics assembly of the... | reverse complement strand
AATCACATTCAATATTAAAAAAATCATATAGTATAAATATTATATTTATTTTCGTATTATTTACTTTATCATTTGGGATCTTTAGTTTTTATCCCAAAATTAAAGATTTAGATAAGGGTAATACAAAATCTGTATATGAAAATTATTCACTTTTAAATAATCTTAATAAAAGTTGTTATGTTCTATATAAAAATGCATTAGAAAGACATATGAATACAGAACTTACATATGAAGAAGTATATTTAAAATCTGTAGATAGTGATAATTATGAATATGAAAGAAATAATTTTAATAAGGAATTAGAACAATGGGAAATTTATTTAAAAGAAAATTTAAAAAATCTTGATTATACAGTTATTGATAAGGATGGAAATAAAGTATCATCCAATAGGAAAAATAATTTAGAAGCATTAATAAATAAAGGATATAATGAAGATCTTATAAATAGCTATGACTACTATATGGTTGTTAATTTTGATGAAAATGGAAGAGTATCTGTAAGTAATGTATATGGAGCTAATGAATACAATATAAGAAATATTTTTTCGGAATTTAGTATGAGAAGAAAATTTAATTATTTATTAAATGATAGTAATATTAAGCTTAATTCTATCGAGAATTCGACCTTTATTTATGGAATTCCAAAAGAACTAGCTTATTCTGATGATATAAGTGATATTATTAACTCACCAGAAAACAATGCTAGTTGGAGCGTAATAGTAGCTTTTGTGGCAATATTATTTGGAGTAATATTTTTAGTATCTTTATTGATCCCATTTAAAATAGGTAGCAAAGTATTTGGAATTAAAAGATTCTTTAGAATACCTTTTGAAATAAATTGTTTTATATTTTTATTAGGTGCTAGTTTAATATCTCTAGGTGACTGTAGTGCTATTCTACAAACTTTAGAAGGTAAATTAGGCAAAGGTATTATAGTTTTTGGTCTAAATAAGCAAATAGATTTATTTTTAGGATTCTCAATAAATATGGGTTTGTGGATTCTTACAATATATTTAATATTTGCAGGAGTAATGATTATAAAGTATATTTTTAGAACAGGATTAATAGAGTATCTTAAAGAAAATCTTCTTATAGTTAATATTTATAGAGTTTTAAAAAATTTTATTAGTAAATTAATTTATTATTTCGGTAATGTGGATTTGAGAGATAAGTCTAATAAAATCATATTTAGAATTATTCTGATTAATTTTTTGATATTATCTCTAATTTGCATTATGTGGTTCTTTGGAATAGGTTTGGCTTTTATTTATTCTATAGTGTTATTTGTTTTAGCAAGAAAATATTCCCAGGATATTAAGAATAAGTTTGAAATATTATTAAATTCAACTAATAAAATTGCAGATGGAAATTTAGATGTTACTATAGATGAAGATTTGGGATTATTCAATCCTTTTAAAAGTGAAATAGGAAAAATTCAAGAAGGATTTAAAAAAGCAGTAAATGAAGAAATAAAAAGTCAAAAAATGAAAACTGATCTTATATCTAATGTTTCACATGATTTAAAAACACCTTTAACATCAATTATAACTTATGTGGATTTACTTAAAGATGAAAATATAACTGATGAGCAGAGAAAATCTTATATTAATACTTTAGATAAGAACTCTCAAAGATTGAAGTTTCTAATTGAAGATTTATTTGAAGTAAGTAGGGCAACTAGTGGAAATATTAGCCTAAACTTAGTTCAAGTAGATATTGTGGAGTTAATGAAACAAACTCAAATAGAGTTAGAAGACAAATTTAAAAATATGAATTTAATTATTAGAAATAGATTTCCAGAAGAAAAAGTTAGTTTATTTCTAGATAGTCAAAAGACATATAGAATATTGGAAAATTTATTAAATAATGTTTGTAAATATTCAATGAATAATTCAAGAGTTTTTGTAGAAATATTAAATGAAGAAAATCATGTTATTATAAAAATAAAAAATATTTCATCTACAGAAATTGATTTTACATCAGAAGATATAGTAGAAAGATTTTTTAGAGGAGACAAATCTAGAAATACAGAAGGATCAGGTTTAGGTCTTGCAATTGCAAAAAGCTTTACAGAAGCTCAAGGAGGAGTTTTTAAAATAGAAATAGATGGTGATTTATTTAAAGTTGAAATATCTTTTAATAAATAGATAATATTTTAAATTATAAATAATTTAGACTACTCAAAGTGAAATTATAAATTTATTTTGAGTAGTCTTTAATTATTAAAAGCATAATAAATTGATGCGTTGTGCTAGTAAATAATAGTCAAGAACAAAAATAGAATAAATTGTCCTATTTTGTTTTATTAATTTTTTAACTAGCACAACACGTTAAATTGATAAAAGTATATGTATATATTATAATTTACAGAGATAAAAGTTACTTTGAATATATTTTACTTAATGATGCTATAATACTTATTGTGATAGTGTTTAGGGATAAAATATAATATTTAATAAATTAAGATTGGAGATTATTATGAATAAGTTGTTTCAAGTTAAAGATCTAATATTTTATGAAGAAGAGTTTGTAGATGATATAAATGATTATGAGGATCTAATTCCTATAATACAAGAATTAAGTCCAAGCTTAACTTATGAGTTAATAGAAGTAGCAGGTTCAAATGGATGCTGTGATAAAACTAAGAAGAATAATTTAGTAGAAATAATAGGATATATTGATGAAAATGATGAATTTATAACTAAAGAAGAGAGGGATTCATTAGGAATATTAGCACAAAACAAGAAGTTTGATTTATTTGTTATAACAATACACAAATGTACTGCATGTAATAAATGGGCAATATCTCTATTGGAGGATTAATATATTTATTACATAAAAAAGTAAATGATAAAAAAATTGCAAATATAATTAAATCGGATTTAGAATTTATTTAATTATGCTTACACAACCTATAGATATAATATAAGTTAAAATATCAAGTAATATTTGTTTAATTATTATTGAATAGTTTATTTGAAAACTAAGAGAAAGGTTGTGTTAAGATGAATAAGAAAAGTATATATATTAAATTATTATGTATTATAATGATTAATATATTAATTTTCGAACATTATAAGATTGTCCAAAATAGAAAAATTAATGGAAGCATTATGGTTAATTCAGCTTATGCAAGTGAAAGTATAAGTAATATATATATTTCTGAAAAAGATTATTGCGAAGATATGAAAAATATAGTTGAACCATATATTAATAATAAAATTGATACAGGTTATATATATGGCGATGAGAATAAGAAGATATATTATGAAAAATATTTAGTGGAAAATTCAAAGGCTAATATTGTTATTTCTCATGGGTATACTGAATCACTAGATAAATATCATGAAATAATTTATTATTTTCTTAAAAATGGATATAATGTTTTCGGAATTGAACATAGAGGACATGGACGTTCAGATACACTTGGTCTTGAAGACAATACTCAAATAGATGTAAGAAAGTTCAGTCAATATGTTATAGATTTGAAGAATTTTATGAATGAAATTGTCATGCCAAATAGTAATGAAAAAAAGATGTTTTTATATTCTCATTCAATGGGTGGAGCTATTGGTGCGAAATTTTTAGAAGATTATCCAGAATATTTTGATGGAGCAGTATTAAGTTCACCAATGCTTGGAATATACACAGGCAAAATGCCTAGTTTTTTAGCAGAACTTATAGTAAAGATATCTGTCGCATTAGGCAGAGGTGATAATTATGTAATTGGTATGAGAGGCTATGCCCCAGATTATAAGCTAGATAGATTAGCAACAAGTTCAGTAAATAGATATAATTATTATCATGAAATAATAGAAAATCAAGAGACATTTCAATGTGGTGGAGCATGTTATAATTGGACAAATGAATCAATGAATGCAATTAATGAGATTATTAAATATGAAAATGTATCAAAAATAGAAATACCAGTTATTATATTTCAAGCTGGAAATGATACTTATGTTAATGAAAAAGGACAAAATAAATTTGCAAAATCAGCAAAGCAATGTGAGCTAAAAATAATTAAAGAATCTAAGCATGAACTTTATAGAGAAAATGATCACATACAAAAGCCGTACTTAGAAACTGTATTTGGATTTTATAAGAATTTAATTTAATAAGGAGGAATTAAAGATAATAGAATTTATTATTTTATAGATTTTATTATTGTATACAATGTATGGAAAAAATAATTTTAAATAAAAAAAATGGAAGTAAAATTGAAGGAAAACTAAAATTTTTGGACATAAGTTATATTGATAAGATAATGAAATTACAAGAACAAGTATATAATGAATTAGAAAAAAAAGAATTTTATTTCTGCTCAAGTAAAGAAGAATTTATAGATATTTTTAATGGAAAGGGACGAATAGTAGGTTGTGTTACATCTGATGACGAACTTATAGCTATTGGGTCTTATGCAGAATTTGGATATGATAAAAGTAACTATGGATATGATGTAAATATTAAAGGAGATGAACTTTTAAAAGTAGGGCAGCTAGAAGCTACAATAGTTTCAAGTGATTATAGAGGAAATAGATTACAAAAAAAAATGTGTGAAATGCTTGAGGAAATAGCTTTAGTTAATAAAATGAAATATATATGTGTTACAGCAGCACCAGACAATATTTATAGCGTAAATACTATAAAAAATCTTGGATATAAAACAATATTAGAAAAGTTGAAATATGGTGGCTTGAAAAGGTATGTGTTTATGAAAAAAACAGAAGTATAATAAAAAGATTTATTGGACTGTATATGAAAATATATACTTTTTATAATAAATATTACAAAAAATAAATTAAATTTTGAAAAAAAGTATTGCATTTTAGTAATTTCTAAAATATAATGATAAAAAAGCTTAACAATGATGTTTAGCTTCGTAATCATAAAATAATTAATATATGCTATGATAAAGAAAAGTAAATTCTATTGATGATTTTTAGAGAGCAGAAGATGGTGGGATTTCTGTATGAGTCTTGGATTGAACACTTTGGAGCAATTAACCGAAATTTTATTTAAGAGTAGGCTTAGTCGGGTTCACGCCGTTAAAAGTGAAAGGTATAGAACAATGGGGTTCCGTACTGATAAAGGTGAACTTTTGATTAAGTTAACTAGGGTGGTACCGCGGAAGTATATCTCGTCCCTATGCATTTTGCATAGGAACGAGATTTTTTTTATTAAAATGAATTATTAGGAATATAAAAATTAAAATTGAATATTTAAATTTATTTAGAAGGACTTAGTAGTATAAAAATTTTTTATAAAATTTTAATGTAATAAAATACAAAAAATAGAAAAATATACAAAGGAGCAATAGCAATGAAAAGAGTATTTATTAAAGATTTATATTTGCACATGGAAAAGAAAGTTATTATTAGGGGATGGATTCACAAAATTAGAGATCTAGCTCATGTATCATTTATTATGCTTAGAGATAAATCAGGAATAATACAACTTGTATGTAGTAAGGATCAGATTAAAGGTCTAAGACTTGAAACTTCAATTGAGGTGGTTGGAATTGTAAAATCAAATGAAAAAGCACTAAAGGGAATTGAAATTGAAGTAGAAAGTATAGATATAAAAGGTAAAGTATATTATGACAAACTTCCTTTTGAAATAGAATCATATAAAAATAAAGCAGCACTTGAAACACAACTTGATTATAGAACAATAAGTCTTAGAATTCCTAAGAAAAAGGCTATTTTCAAAATTCAAAATGAAGTGGAAGAAGCATTTAGAACTTATTTTAAAAATAATGATTTTGAAGAAATTCATACTCCTAAGATCATAAATTCAGGAACAGAAGGCGGCTCTGAAATGTTTACTGTAAATTACTTTAATAAAAGAGCATTTTTAGCACAAAGTCCTCAGTTCTATAAACAAATGATGGTTGGAGCAGGATTTGAAAGAGTATTTGAAGTTGGATATGCCTATAGAGCAGAACTTCATAATACATGGAGGCATTTAAATGAATACGTAAGTTTAGATGTAGAAATGGGATTTATAGAGGATGAAAAAGATCTAATGAATATAGAAGAGGACTTTTTAAGATATATGTTTAAACATCTAAACAAAACTTGTAGTGAGGAACTTAAAATGTTTGATGTTGAGCTTCAAGATGAATTAAATATACCAAGAATTCCTCTTGCAGAAGTACAAGAAATACTTTTAAAAGAGTTTAATAAAAAGTCTCCAGTAGGAAACATAGATAATGAGGGAGAAACGCTTTTCCATAAGTATGTAAAAGAGAAGTACAACTGTGATTTTGTATTCTTAACAGAATATCCAACAATTAAACGTCCTATGTATGCTATGGAATGTGAAGATGATAGTAGTATGACTAAAAGTTTCGATTTGATATATAAAGGTGTTGAAATAACAACTGGAGGTCAAAGAATACATGATTATGAAATATTGAAAGGAAAAATGGAAAGGTTAGGATTAAATCTTGAAGATTTTGCATTTTATTTAGATACATTTAAGTATGGAATGCCACCACATGGAGGATTTGCTATAGGACTTGAAAGAATTACAATGCAAATATTAAATCTTGGAAATATTAGAGAGGCATCCTTATTCCCAAGAGATATGAAGAGATTAATGCCATAATAAAATTATGTAATATTATTTAATGAGGTGATTTATAAATGAAAGTAAGTATTAATGAAGTACAATATATTGCAAAACTATGTAAATTAAGATTCTCAGATGAAGAAGCTTCTGAATTTGCAAGTGAATTTGAAAGTATACTTGATAACTTTAAATATTTAAATGAACTTGATTTAGATATAAAAAATGAAGATTCTGATAAAAAAGAATTAAAGCCAGTGTTCAGAAGAGATGAAATAAAGGAATTTGAGTGTAAGGATTTATTTAGAAATGTTAAAAGTATGAGGGAAACATATATAGAAGTACCTAAGATTATCGAATAGGGTGGTGAAGTTTATGAAAATGACTATATTAGAAATGGTAAATAAAATTAAATCTGGAGAATTAACTAGTGAAAAATTAGTTAGTTCATATATTGAAGAAATAATAAAAATTGAACCTGAAGTAAATGCTTTTTTGACTCTAAGATGTGATGAAGCTTTAGAAAAAGCGAAAGAAATAGATAGAAGAGTTAAAAATGGAGAGAGTGTAGGAAGGTTAGCAGGTATTCCAATTGCAATTAAAGATAATATTTGTACAGAAGGAGTAAATACAACTTGTGCATCAAAAATGCTTGAAGATTTTATTCCACCTTATAATGCCACAGTTGTTAAAAAATTAATAGAAGAAGATGCAATTATTATAGGCAAAACAAATATGGATGAATTTGCTATGGGATCATCTACTGAAAATTCAGCATTTAAGAAAACTTTAAATCCTAGAGATATTACTAGAGTTCCAGGAGGATCTTCAGGTGGATCAGCAGCAGCAGTAGGTGGTAAAATGTGTCCTATATCACTTGGATCAGATACAGGTGGATCTATTAGACAGCCAGCAGCATTTTGTGGAGTTGTAGGTCTTAAACCAACTTATGGCTTAGTATCAAGATTTGGGCTTATAGCTTTTGGATCTTCATTAGATCAAATAGGACCTTTTTCAAATTCAGTTGAAGATAGCGCCTATATTTTAAATATAATTTCTGGAACAGATGAATTAGATTCAACTAGTATAAGAGATTTGAAGGATGTTGATTATACAGCTAATCTTAAGGATGGAATAAGTGGAATGAAGATTGGTGTTCCAAAAGAATTTTTTGGTGATGGTTTAAATTCAGAGATTAAAGAAGCTGTTGAAAATAGTTTGCAAATTTTAAAGGAACTTGGAGCAGAAATTGAGTATTTTTCACTACCAATAATTAAAGATGGATTAGCAGCTTACTATATAATATCTTCTGCAGAAGCTAGTACTAATTTAGCAAGATATGATGGAATTAGATATGGATATAAAACTAAAAATTATATTAATCTAGAAGAATTAATGGAAAATAGTAGAACGGAAGGCTTCGGAGAAGAAGTTAAAAGAAGAATAATGATGGGAACTTATACATTATCTTCAGGATATTATAACGCTTACTATAATAAAGCAGATAAATTTAGAAAAAAATTAAAACATGATTTAAAAAATACTTTTGATAAATATGATTTAATTGTTGGACCTGTTTCACCAGTACTTCCTTTCAAAATAGGAGAAAAAAATTCTGATCCATTGTCTATGTATTTGGCAGATATATATACTATAAATGTAAATTTAGCAGGAAATCCAGCTATTTCTATACCATCTGCAATAAGTAAAGATGGACTGCCAATTGGAATACAAATTATGGGTGATATATTAGAGGAAGAAAAAATATTTAAAGCTGCCTATAGTTTAGAAAAAGCTTTAGATATTGATCTATAGGAGGTAATGAAGATGAACTTTGAAACAGTAATAGGACTTGAAATTCATGCAGAACTTAAATCTAAAACAAAAATATTCTGTTCATGCTCTACTAAATTTGGAGCAGAACCTAATGCAAATACCTGTCCAATATGCACAGGCATACCTGGAACACTTCCAGTTCTTAATGAAGAAGTAGTAAATTTAGCTATAAAAGCAGGTACAGCATTAGGATGTACTATAAATAAATATAATAAAATGGATAGAAAGAATTATTTTTATCCAGATCTTCCTAAAGCATTCCAAACATCACAGTTTGATTTACCAATGTGCTCTAATGGACTAGTTGAATTTGAACATGAAGGAAAGCCGGTTAAAGTGAGAATAAATAGAATTCATATTGAAGAAGATGCTGGAAAACTTATTCATTTAGAAGACGAAGAAATATCTTTAGTTGATTATAATAGAGTTGGTGTACCACTAGCCGAAATAGTTACAGAACCAGATATGAGAAGTGTTGGAGAGGCAGTTGCGTTTATGAAAAAGCTTAAGGCTGTTTTAGAATATGGCGAAATCTCAGACTGTCGAATGGATCAGGGATCATTGCGATGTGATGCTAATATTTCTCTAAGACCTGTAGGGCAAAAAGAGTATGGTACTAAAGTTGAACTTAAAAATATAAATTCATTTAGAGAGCTTCAAAAAGCATTAGAAAAAGAAGAAAAAAGGCAAGCAGAACTTTATAGTTTCGGTGAAGGTCATAAGGTTGTTCAAGAAACAAGAAGATGGGACGCAGCTAAGGGAAAAACAATATCAATGAGATCAAAAGAACAAGCTCATGATTATAGATATGTTGTTGAACCTGATTTACCACCAATTATTTTATATGATGATCAAATTGAGAAGCTTGGAAATTCATTGCCAGAAATGCCTGATGAAAAAAGAGAAAGATTTTTAAAAGAATATGATCTTTCAGAAAATGAAGTAGATATTTTAATATCAGATATAAACCTTGCAATGTTTTTTGAAAAATTGGTTACCTTTGGGTCAACTCCAAAGATTTCAGCAAATTGGATTTTAGGTGACATACTTAGAATATTAAAAGATAGAAAAATCGAATCTGTAGATATGAAGTTAGAGGCTGAAAATCTTGCTAAGATTTTAAAATTAGTTGAAGAAGATAAAATAAGCACTAATATAGGTAGAGAAGTTCTTGAAGAAATATTTGATGAAAATAAGGATCCAATAAAGATAATTGAGGAAAAAGGACTTATGCAAATTAGTTCAAGTGATGAACTAGAAAAAATAGTAGACGAAGTAATAAGTAAAAATCCACAATCTGTAGAAGATTATAAAGCTGGAAAAACACAAAGTGCAGGATTTTTAATGGGGCAGGTAATGAAACTTACAAAAGGAAAAGCAAACCCTAAACTTGCAAAAGAACTTGTTGATAATAAACTTAGTAAATTTTAGTCTCATATGATTTAATAAAAATGGGCTATCTAAAATATTCATTAAAAATATATTAATATTTTTAAATTTAATTAATATATTCTTAAGCTTATTTCAAAAGATAGTCCATTAATATTTGCTTAAATATGTTTCTTAATAAATAATTATAATACGCGTTGTGCTAGTTAAAAAATTAATAAAACAATTATGTATTCTATTTTTGTTTTTGACTATTATTAACTAGCACAATGCGTTTATAATACAAATTTTTTAATATATAGATTGCTGCTATTGAGATCTATAAATTCGTCATCTACTTGGATTAATGGCTTATCCAAATTATCAGGATTAATTTTAATTATTTTTCCGATTTTTTTATTGGATAGCAAAACATCTTTTCCAATATAATAAATAATAATATGTGATATAAAAACATTTGAATAATTATAATCTAAAAGGCATATACTTTCTTTTTTTATTGTTTCTATAGCCTCAAATGGTTCCATCTTATGTCTATAAGATCTTTCTGAATTTATCGCATCAAATACATCAGCAATAGCAATTATTTTTGCAAATTGAGATATTTTATCACCTTTAATTCCTAATGGATAACCACTACCATCAATTCTCTCATGATGCATTAATATTCCTTGAGATACAGATGCATCAAATTCTGAAATTTCTTTTACTATATTATATCCTAAAATAGGATGTTCTTTAACTTTTAAATAATCCTTAGCAGTCAGGCTATAAGGTTTATTTAAAATATTTATATCAATCTTTGTTTTTCCAATATCGTGTAGAAGTGCAGAATATGTTAATGAAATAAGTTTTTCTTCACTAAATTCAAGCCATTGACCAATAAGATTACTTATTATAGCAACATTTATGCTATGTCTATATATAGTATCTTCACCGCTACCATAAATTGCAAGATTTTGAACAACAAGATCAAAATCTTTAATTTCATCTTGAAGTTTTTGAGATAAAATTTTTATTTCTTTTATTGTTGAATTTTGAAGATTATCAAATTTTGCAAATGTTTTATACAAATTTTGAGATATAGAATTAAGATTTTTTTCAAGTTTTTCAATATTTGCACGAGCAATAGCTTTGATTTTATCCTCAGGATTTATTTTTTTTGGAGTTCTTTTTTCTTCATAATATATTGGAAAGTTATCATTTTCTTTTGTGTTAAAATTATAAACTTTAACTTTATTAACGGTTCTTTCAAATCTAAGCTGTTTTAATATATTATTTGTAATACGATCATTTTCTAAAGCTAAAATTTTATTATTTGCCCTAAGTTTTTCAGCCAATATCATTCCAGGTTTTAATTCTGAAATTTTTAAATTAACTATAGTTTCTAACATTACAATCAACCCAATCATATATAATTTATTAATACCCTAATATATATATATTCTACATTTATTCTGCTAATCCTTCAAAATATTAGAAACTATAGGTATTTTAGACAATGTTTATTTATAGAAAATTAAATAATTTCTTTGCCAAAAGGCATTAATGATAGATTGGCAAGCTTTAATGATTGAATGGCAAATGGTATTCCAACTATACTAATACATAAGAAAAATGCGCTAATAAGGTTTGCTATACATAATTCTAATCCACCAAATATAAGCCATATTATATTTAATAGTAAACTGGTTGTACTAGAATTTGTTTGAACAATTTCTTTTCCAAATGGTGCAAGTTGTAAGCGCGCCATTTTAAAGCATTGAAGTCCAACAGGAATTCCAATAATACTTAAACACCATAATATACCAATAAAGAACCATCCTATAGAATTAAATAAACCTCCCAAAATAAACCAAATTATATTTCCTAAACAGCTCATATATCCTCCTATAATATTTAATTATTCAACTATAATACATTATTATACTAAAATTATTATCAAATGGGGTAAAGAAAAAATGAATTAAGGATTTATTAAGAAAAAGTATTGTAAAAATATACCAAATAATATAAAATATAACATGTGATTAATTAGATTTAAATGGGGTGAATTTTGTGGCATTTTTCAATATTGATGTTGAGCATTCTAATATATATTACGAGGTTTATGGCAAAAGTGGAATACCACTAGTATTTATTCATGGACTTTTAACTTCTTCATCTATATTTTATAAGCAAGTAGAATATTTTAAAAAATTTTGTAAAGTAATTGTAATTGATTTGAGAGGTAATGGAAAATCAGGAAGTATTCTAGGAAATAAAGATACAATTATAGATTCTCAAGTAAATGATATAAAGATGTTATTAGATTATTTAAAAGTTGATAATGCAATATTCTTAGGTGTTTCTTATGGAGGAATTATTGCTCAAAAAATTTTGATTACACATAAAGAGCTAGTTAAGGGACTTGTAATCGTTGATAGTCTATGTGATTCGAAATCAGAATCACTAAAAGATAAGCTATATTTTAGTGATATATTTAATACATTGAGAACAGTAGTTCCTAAAAAAATTCATGGATTTATTATAGAAAAAATATACAAATCTTGGCCAATAGCATCTAATGTATTAAAAAATTCAATTTTTGATATTAGAGTAAAAGAAACTTTAGCTCAAAAGAAGGCTGTAAAGAAAATAGATTTAAAAGATGAATTATTAAATTTAAGTGTTCCAACACTATGCATTGTAGGTGACTATGGAGACTCTTCGCTTATGAAAATGATGCAGATAATTTCAATTATTGATAAATCAAAGCTTTATGTATTAGAAGAAGCATTAGAGCCAAGTAATCTTTGTCAGCCAGAAAAATTTAATCCATTAGTTGCGGACTTTATTTATAGTTTGAAAAGGAATAAAATAGCTCAATAAAATTGTTTTATATAAATAGAGTCTAAACTAAATAAGTAGTTTAGACTCTATTTATAATAAATAAAAATCTTATTTATTATCATACAAATGACAAGCAATCTTATGTCCAGATTCTAATTCAACAAGTGGAGGTTCAGATTGTTTGCATATATCAATACATTTAGGACAACGAGTGTGGAATCTACATCCAGATGGCGGATTAATTGGACTTGGAACATCGCCAGTTAAAATAATTCTTTCTTTTTTCTTCTCAGGATTAGGAATTGGAATGGCTGATAAAAGTGCTTGAGTATATGGATGCATTGGACTATTATATAATTTATCTACATCTGCAATTTCAACTAATTTACCAAGATACATAACGCCAACTCTATCACTTATATGTTTAACTACATTTAAACCATGAGCAATAAATAAATAAGTAAATCCCAATTCTTTTTGTAAATCATCTAAAAGATTTAATATCTGAGCTTGAATAGAAACATCAAGAGCAGAAACTGCCTCATCACAAACTATAAGCTTAGGATTAACAGAAATAGCACGAGCTATTCCAACTCTTTGCCTTTGACCACCACTAAATTCATGTGGATATCTATCTTTGTGATATGAAGCAAGACCAACTTGTTCTAAAAGTAAATCTAATCTTTTTTCTAGTTCTTCACCACTAGCAATTCCATTTATTTTCATTGGTTCTCTAATTATATCACCAATTGTCATTCTAGGGTTTAAAGATGCATAAGGATCTTGAAAGATAATTTGTATATTTTTACTTATGTCTTTTCTATTATTTTTACGGATGGAGTTTATTTCTTTACCTTCAAAAAGAATTTCTCCAGAAGTTGAATCAAGTAAGGTAACAAGAAGACGTCCCATTGTAGATTTACCACAACCTGATTCACCAACTATTCCTAAGGTTTCGCCTTTATATATGTCAAATGTAACATCGTCAACAGCTTGAACATAATTTGCCTTTTGAAAAAACTTTGAGGATGCTACAGGAAAGTATTTTTTTAAGTGTTTAATTTCCATTAATTTATCCATTAGCTTTATCCTCCTTATTATCATTTTCATATAAGAAACAACGAACTTCTCTGTCACCTATATTTATTAAATTAGGTGCTTCATTTTTACATTTTTCGAAACAATGAGGACATCTATCTCTAAAAGCACAGCCAGAAGGTAATTCTAATGGATTAGGTACTGTACCAGGAATAATAAATAACCTATCAGCGTCTTCGTCTATTTTAGGAATTGAATTTAGTAGTCCTTTTGTATAAGGGTGCTTAGGCTCTTTAAATATATCTTTTACAGTTGCTCGTTCAACAACTCTGCCACAATACATTACAACTACTTTATCTGCAACTTCTGCAACAACACCTAAATCATGTGTTATAAGAAGAATAGCAGTACCAAATTTATTTTTTAGATCGATCATAAGATCAAGTATTTGTGCTTGTATTGTAACATCAAGAGCAGTAGTAGGTTCGTCTGCAATTAAAAGTTCTGGACTACAGCTAAGTGCCATAGCTATCATAACCCTTTGTCTCATACCACCACTTAATTGATGTGGATAATTATCAACTCTAGTTTCTGGTGATGGAATTCCAACTAATCTTAACATTTCAATAGCCCTTTCACGAGCTTCTTTTTTGCTTGCACCATCATGCTTTATTATTGATTCTGAAATTTGTCTGCCTATTGTAAAAACAGGATTTAATGAAGTCATAGGTTCTTGAAATATCATAGAAAGTTTTTTTCCACGCATTTCCTGCATTTCTTTTTCAGATTTATCAAGTAAGTTTTCACCTTTAAATAAAGCTTCACCAGTAACTGTAGTTTTATCACTTTTTGCAAGAAGTCTCATTATAGATAGGGAAGTAACACTTTTACCACTACCAGACTCACCAACAATTGCAACTACTTCACCTTTATCAATATTAAAATCAACTCCGTTTACAGCAGAAACAATCCCTTTTTTAGTTTTAAATTCTGTCTTTAAGTTTTTTATATCAAGTAGCATATTAATTTCCCCCTTATGCATTTAGCTTAGGATCAAGTGCATCTCTAAGCCCATCTCCGAATAAGTTAAAAGCAAGAACTGTAAGTGTAATTGCAAGGCCAGGGAATAAAATAATATAAGGAGCATTATAAAAATAGCTTCTACCAGAACCTAGCATTGTTCCCCATTCAGCAAGTGGTGGTTGAACTCCAAGACCAAGGAATCCAAGTGCAGCAGTATCTAATATTGCACTTGATATACCTAAAGTTGCACGTACAATAATTGGAGATAAAATATTTGGAAGTACATGTTTAAAAATAATTACTAATTCATTATTACCAATAGCTTTTGCAGCTTGAACATATTCGCTTTCACGGACTGATAATACACTTCCACGTACAATACGAGCATATTCAGGTATTGTAACGATACTTATTGCAATAACAGCTTTATCAAGGCCTTTACCTAAAGCACTCATAAATGCAATTGCAAGTAATAGAGATGGGAAGGCTTGTATTATATCCATAACTCTCATTAATAACATGTCGAGCTTACCGCCAAAATATCCACATATTGAACCTATTATAGTTCCAATTGTAAGTGCAATAGCAACAGATATTATACCGACTCTTAGTGATATTTTAGTTCCATCAATTACTCTTGAAAATATATCTCTTCCTTGTTCGTCGGTACCGAAAAAGTGGGCAGCAGACGGACTTTGAAGGCTATTTGATAATTCACCAGTATATGGGTCATATTGAATTAAAAATTTACCAAATAAAGAAATAAAAATAAGCAATATAATTATTATTAATCCTATAAGAGCTGCTTTATTTGATATTAGAAGCCCAATAAAATTTTTAAATCTTTTAGTTAAAGTATTTTTTTCATAAGATACTTGTGATGAAGTTGAAGTATCTTCTATAGTTACATTAGTATTCATAAATTTTATCCTCCTTTAAGAATATTTGATACGAGGATCAATAAGACCATATAGTAAGTCTACTAGTAAGTTTACTAAAACAAATACAATAGCCATTATCATTACTGCACCTTGTACAACAGGATAATCTGATTTTAATATAGCATCAATTGTGTAGCTACCAATACCAGGCCATGAAAAAACTGTTTCAGTAAGGACAGCACCACCAAGTAGTGAACCAAGTTGAAGACCAATTACAGTAGTAACTGGAATTAATGCATTTCTAAGTCCATGACTTTTAATAACAACATTTTCAATAAGTCCTTTAGACCTTGCTGTTCTTATGTAATCTTGTCCAAGTACTTCAAGCATAGCAGAACGAGTCATACGAGCAATAATTGCTGTAGAGTAGGATGCAAGAGCAATTACAGGTAGAACTAAATGTTTTAATGAATCCCAAAATGCACTCATATTTCCTGTCATTAAACTATCTAAAAGATATAGTCCAGTAATTTTTGCAGGCTCCATACCAATTGTTGCTCGGCCAGAAACTGGAAGCCAGTGAAGACCAACTGAGAATATAACAATTAAAATTAGTCCAAGCCAGAAAATTGGCATTGAAACTCCAATTAATGATCCACCCATACAAAGATAATCAATAATTGAATTTTGCTTTACAGCTGAAAGAACTCCAAGTGTTACACCAACAATAGAAGCAACAATAATTGAAACAATAGCTAGTTCAATTGTTGCAGGAAATCTTGAGAAAATTTCTTTAGCTACGGAACTTTTTGTAATTAGTGAAGTACCAAAATCACCTCTAAACATTCCACTTATAAAATCCCAATACTGAATATATAATGGATCGTTTAATCCTAATTGTTCTCTAAGGGCAAGAATTTGATCTTGACTTGCATGTTGTCCTAATATTATTGATGTTGGATCAGTAGTAAATACATGCATTATTAAAAATACTAAAACTGAAACTCCAAGAACGACTGGTATAAGGAGTAGCAGTCTTTTTATAAAATATTTAAAAATAAATTCACCTCGTTATAAATGTTAATTGTAAGGCTCCGATATTAATCGGAGCCCCAATTTAGATATTCTTATAAAAGTTAAGTATAACTTTTATAAATATTACTTATAAAGGAATATTTATTCTTTATCAACCTTTTGGAAGAATACTGAACCAGTTGGGTGAACGCTAAAGTTTTTAACATTTGAACCTGAAGCAGCCATTTGTTTAGCGTAAGAAATTGGAACCCATGGAGCTTCTACAGCAAGTTTATCTTGAAGTTCACCATAAATTGCATTTCTTTCATCACCATTAGGTGTTGTTTTACCTTTAGCTAAAAGTGCATCAACATCAGGATTTGAGTACCTAGCGACATTTAAACTTCCAGCTATTTCTTTACTATCAAGTAATGCCATGAAGTTATCAGCATCTCCATTATCACCATTCCAACCATAGAATACTATATCACCTTCACCTTGTTGAGTTTTATCTTTATACTCAGTCCATTGATAAACATCAATAGTAGCATTAACTCCAACTTTGCTAAAGTAATTTTGAATTGCTTCAGCTAGCTTTTGACCACCTACAGAGTTATATGGTCTTGGGTTAGAATAAGTAATCATTTTAACATTAAGATTTGACATACCTAATTCAGCAAGCATTGATTTAGCTTTTTCTGGATCGTAGTCATATGCAGAAACACTATCTTTATATCCAGGAATAAAACTTGGTAATTGAGTTTTAGCTGGATCTGCATATCCTTGGTATAAATATTGAACTAATTCTTCTCTATTAATAGCATGAGATAAAGCTTCTCTTAACTTAGGGTTATTAAATGGTTCTCTTTCACAATTGAAAGCCATATAATTTATATTCATTCCAGGTTCTGAGAATATGTTTAGACCTTTTTCTTCTAATTTAGAAACATCATTAGGATCTAATCCATCCATTGCATCTATTGAACCAGTCATAAGTTCACTAGCTCTAACAGAATTCTCTTTAGTTATTTTTATTACAACTTTATCAAGTTTAGCTTTTTCACCCCAATAATCGTTGTTCTTTTCAATAGTAACTTTTTCGCCTTTTTCCCATGATACAAATTTAAATGGTCCAGTACCGACTGGTGCCTCATTTAAGTTTCCATTATTTTTTTCAAGTGCAGTAGGACTTACAATTGGTGCTGCAAGTGTCATTGCAAGATTTGCTAAAAATGGTGTATTTGGAGCAGAAAGAGTGAATTTAACTGTATTTTCATCAACTGATTCAACTTTTGTAACTCCATTAAATGTAAATGATGCATATGGCATATCATCAGTTGCATTTGGAGGTAATTGTCTTTCTACAGATTTAACTACAGCATCTGCATTGAAATCAGTACCATCATGGAATTTTACTCCTTTTCTTAAATGGAATATATATTCTGTGCCATCTTCACTAATATCCCAGCTTTCAGCTAAACATGGCTCTATATCTGTATTGTCATCGCCATACTTAACTAAGCCTTCATATATATTACACATTACTTTAGCTGATTCACCATCATCAACATAAGCTGGGTCTAATCCTCTTGGATCAGCTCCTTGTGCAAATATAAATGTTTTTCCTCCTGAACTTGATGTGCTTCCAGCTTGTCCACCACCACAGCCTACAAGAGCAGTTGCTGCAAGTAAACCGGACAAAAGACACGCTAAAACTCTTTTTTTCATAAAGTAGCCCCCTCGAATTTAATTTATTTTAAAATATATAAAAAGAGGAAAAGCAAAATTATAATATTTAGGTATAAATATTATAAATGGCTCTTCTTCTTTGAATAGCACATATTTTAATAATTATATTTTTACTTGATTTAGTATATTGGTATTATAGCATAGGATAAAACAAATGTATACAAAAAAATGATAAATCAGTAATAAAATCCACAAAAAGTTGATTTTTTATCAATAAAAATAATATAAATAGTATTAAAGTGATTATTGATAAAACACGTGTATTCGACAGGAAAACATGCAGGAATATATTAATGGAATATTGATACCTTCTAAATAAATATAATTATTATTAAATAGAAGTGGATTAATTGACTTTTAACATATTTATATATAGTATGTTAAAGAAAGAAAATATTATTTAAATAAACTGGAGGTATTTATGCCAACAAATAGAAATATACCAGAAAATTTTAACTATGATAATGCTGAAAAAACAAATAAGAACTTTATGTATAAAAATTTAAAGAGAAGTAAGTGTTATAATTGCAATTTTTCTAATTCAAATTTTAATTTTTCTAGTTTAAGGGGGGCACATTTAAAAAAATGTAATTTTTTTAGATGTAGTTTTAAGGAATCAGAGTTTATAGGTAGTAATTTAAAAGGATGTAAATTTAGAGAGGCTAAATTTATAAATTCTATATTT
>ERZ1036424.396-NODE-396-length-19268-cov-6.228908_pt1 | contig 19268 bp, 20 predicted proteins | sample MGYA00514221_ERZ1036424 | MGnify/ENA primary metagenome ERZ1036424 (study PRJEB33795, sample SAMN09464939) | human gut metagenome | host: Homo sapiens | place: USA: Stanford, California | collected 2016-11 | study: EMG produced TPA metagenomics assembly of the... | reverse complement strand
CGATCTCAGGGATCACCCCCATATACATGGGGAGCACGCGATTTCTGAACTGGACGCAGACAAGCTAACGGGATCACCCCCATATACATGGGGAGCACCAACTCGCTATGATGATTATGTAGGGATTAGTGTTAGGATCACCCCCATATACATGGGGAGCACAGTGCTGTTAGACCCGCACTGGCGTGACTGGTGGGATCACCCCCATATACATGGGGAGCACTATCTGGTACTCTACTTCGTCCACGTATTGACAGGATCACCCCCATATACATGGGGAGCACTTGTCAATAGATTCGCCATCGCTATCCTCCTCAGGATCACCCCCATATACATGGGGAGCACACAGTTTTACTTACAATTTCGCAGACGGCCAAAGGATCACCCCCATATACATGGGGAGCACATTAAAAGATCCCTGTAACCAAGCGATTTTCAAATCTTCAAAAACCCTTTTTCAATCAGTTTGGTCATGAGCTTGATCGATGCCTCGGCGTCCGCTAGTGAATTATGTTGATCCTGATTCTCAATTTGGTAGTATTTTAGAACCGTTTCAAAGCGAAAATTATCCAAAAAGACTTCCTTTTGCCTAACCACTTTAAGTAAATCAATAATTCGATTACCTAAGCGATCTTGTCCTATTTTATCATACCCTCGTTCGATAAATTCCCAGTCAAATGCAACATTATAACCAACCACTATTGCGTGCCCAATAAAATCTTTGAAATCCGTAAGGGCAGCTTCTAAGCTAATTCCTTCTTGATTAACCTTTCGTTGGTTAAGTCCCGTTAATTTAACAATTTTAGGAGGAATTTGCTTGCTAGTTCTGACGATCCGATAAAATCGTTCAAGCCCTCTCCCCTTGGTTGACTTAACTGCCCCTATCGATATTATTTCGTCAGTCGCTGAGTTTAGTCCGGTCGTTTCAATATCCAATGCGACAACTGTCCTAGTCATCCCAGTTTCTTTTCCCTTTCGCGCTTGCTTAGCATGATGGAACTTTGCTGCATCGCTGAAACCATGCTTAATGTCGGAAGGCGGTTTCTCCAGGTGCATCAATAATGGAATCCCATCATAATTAACGACTTCACGATCTTCCCTTGTTGAGCGGAATGCGTAACCTAATTCGTTGTTTGTTGTGTACACAATGGTCGCTTCACCGTTACCAATGTTTTTCTGAATACGTTCCCAAAGGAGGTCTCTAATTCGTGCACTGAAACGTCCAACATAAATACCCGTTTGAATCTCCTGGCACCACTTAGTAAGATCCCCTCGTAATGAGGCCGGAACCTTTGAAAGAGCAATTACAATCATAACTTACTCCTCGCTTATTTCATGGTATTGGACACCGAACTTTTGCATTCCTTCTTTATCGTCCCAGAGGCTCATAAATTCTGGGTCTTGGTCATCTTCAACCTCGAATAAGAATTTCAGGTCATGGACCATTTGCTTTAGCAACTTACCATCCCTAAACGTATCCCTCATTGCTTGTCTTGTTCTAGTAGCGATATCTTCGTCGCCATACTTGGCGGTCATCTCAAAAGAAATCGGGATTGAATAATTGGCCTTATAAATATCGGCAAAGTCATAAATGAATGCCAAATCGTGTCCAGTGTGAATAAACCCTAGACCCGGGGAGGCACCTAATGCGGCAACGACACTGTAACTTAAACCATAAAGTGTTTGATTGGCGGCTGTTAGAGCCTTATTGATGGGAGTACCCTCATCAAAATTATCAACGTTGTACTCGCGGCCGTTCCAAGCGACCCCCGTCTCATTAGAAAGTTTACGATAAACCTTCCTCACCCGGGAGCCCTCTTTTCCCCGTAGCTGTTGCATTGTTAACTTAGTTACATCTTCATTTGGAAATCGCATCTGGTACATTTTCCGGGCAACCGCTACCCGTGACCTTACATTTGAGACCAACTTAGCTTGTTTTTCCAGTAGCTTTGATGAGTGATTGAGCGCCCTACCATGGGCATACTGTCGGACACCATACTCACCAACCCAAACGACCGCTAAGCCGGAATCACCCATTAATTCCATCGCCCGATGGGTAACATCTACCCCAGGACCTAAAAGAAGAACGCTAATCAATGCGACCGGAACGAAAACTATCCCTCTGGCATCCATCACTTTAATCGCGCTGTCTTGTCGATTAATTTTAGCGTGTTCGAGGTACAGAAAGGAGATTCGGTCACTTGTCCGGCTTAACTCAGTTAGTTTTGGCTTCTCAGCCCCCATCCCACTTTTCATGCTTTCTCGTGAACTGGGATCACCGTCATTAGGCCCATTCCGTAAGCTTTTTCCTTCCCGATCCCATTGACCAAAAGTTTCTTAAATAGATCTGCATCACTAACCTTCAGCAGTCCTTCGTAACTGACCCGATTCAACTTTACCCGCCGTTGCCCCTTGTGTAACAGTTGTGGTCGATCGCGACCAACCACATCAAACTGATACCCATCAGCCGTCGTTAACAATGTAAAACCATTCTTTTCTGCCCGATCAATCAACCACTTTTCTTGCTGAGCAATAGTAATGTGGGGGTAAACCTTTCCTGCCTTCTCTCCCGGCTCGGTAACCCGATGCACAGGATTGGCCGTTAACCGAAATCGCATTACCCTTCCAGTTTGGATTTGGCTCAGAAACTGATCATATGTTTTTGACTGAGCACTACCAGGAACACCATACTTTTCAAGACGGTTCATATTAGGTTGATCATCACTCAACACTAACAGGTACTCCTTCCCTTGAACTTGATCAAGTCGCCAAAGGTGTCGTTTACGCTCACCCTTCACTACTTCCTGCGGAAAGGAATCTTCAACCCAGCTATGGTAGGCCCCTAAATGTGTTAGATCACTAATCTTTTGACGATTTTTAGTGTCAACTTCTACTCTTGATAGATACATATTTTCCCCCATCTAGATTGACGACCAAACGTCATGTTCACCACTATTTTCTTGATACATATTATTTTTTAGCGTCACGAAGGTCCGAATCGCTGGACGATACTTATGGTAACGGTGCTGGACGTTAAACGATCCCACCTGATCTTTAACCTGGATCAAGTTCCTGTCCGCTCCTTTTTCCAGCCCCCAATCAGCAACTACCTCAGCGGAGTAAAGTTCCTTTTTCATCCGCTTCTTGAACCAGTCACTTGCTTGCCAAGGCAACTCCTTAAGTACCGTCATTGGATCCGTATCAAACTCCTCAATCCAAAGTACGCCCGCCGGAACATTTGCCCGTCGTCCTAAAAATAATTGAAACTTCGGGTGCCGCAAGGCGTACTTGATTTGACCGATGAGATTGTCATCCCCACTCCCAATTGCCACTACGAACACCGCATCTTGTAGGTAATCACGATAGGTTAACTTACTGTTTTTGGCATTCTGGGGACGAACAGTATGGAAATCCGTCATTATTTTCCCGCGCTGATCTATTCGAACGGCAATCCCTAATTTATTAAGTGATTCAATCCGCTGGTCATCCCGACGGTAACCTAGCCCCGCCGCAATCATCCCGATTACAGCACTCTTAGAAGGATAATGGTAGGTCGTTCGACGCTCAAAAGTCGCTTCATTCCCGTATGACTGAAGCGGTCCCGTTAAATTAACCGTTAACGTTTTCATCATCAACTACCTTCTCACTCACAAATTTAGCCACTTGGTCCAGTAATTCTTCCGTATTAGCTACTTGGTTTAAGTTGGATTGCTTAGTCGTGAGCACGCCCGTGTAAATTGGTTGTTCAACTAATTTAAGGGTATCAGAGTACTCTTTTTCTAAGCGTTCAATTGACTCTTCAACGTACCCGTGATTTGACTTGACTGGTTCTTCGAAGGCAGAAACCAGGTTAACCGGTGTGTCTTCACGTAACGTTATCATTACGTATTGTGGCAGTGTTTTGTTAGCAAAGGTGTTTTCCTTCCCGGTTGGCATCGTCAACATAAATTCCTTAACAAAAAGCTTGACCCCTTCAATCGTCAGCTCAGTCGAGCCTAGATTATGCATTAGTTCATTAATGTTGACGTTAGCGTAGCGGTACAAAGTTGATGAATTATAAGCCAAAGTTCCCATCATTGCACTACCGGCTTGGCTATCTTCTTTATCATCATCAATAGCAGTATAGAAATCATACTCTGGGACAATCGCATGGGTTGAGATTGCATGGGCAACTTGTGAAGCAGCATCAACATTTAATTCGGGATTGTCTGCAACCATTCGACCAAAGAGCGCCAAATCTAATGACGACTTTTCCATAAGTGTTTCTTTAATCTCTTTTGTGTCTAGCTCATCATGGCTAAGAACATAGTGGGCCAACTTATCTAATTGACCATTACTTAATTGCAACAGCGCCCCGGTTAAGTATTCGCCAGTCTTCTTATCCTTCTTTGGCTTAACCTTCGTTGTATTAAAGGCTTCCAGTGCCTTTTCTAAGGCCTCTTCATCACTCAAACCATCAGAAAGCTTCTTAATCCGTCCTGCTAAAAGCTTAGCTGCATGCTTAGTCCGGTGGCTGTTTAACCATTCTGCACCCTCACTATCAGTCATAAATGCTTGCCGCATCACCCGCTTCCAGCTTTGTGAAGAAACTCGGCTCCGCGTTACCCCACCGTAGATGGCCGTTTTCGGCGTTCCCGTATCATCACGGTTAATATTAGAAGATGGAACGGTTTGCAGTACGTTAATGTCTAAGTATAAATTCTTCATGATTTACTCCCCTATTCTTGGTTGTCTTTTAAGTTATTCCAGTAGTAATCTTGTCCCCACTTCAGAGTGACCTGACGAGCACTCTCACTACTGAATTGGAAACGATACAAGTCTTCGCCTAGCTGAGCAAAGTCAATTTGCCCTCCTTGCCCCTTTGACTTCAATATCCTGACGAGTTGGGTGATTGAATTTTCAGCGCTTTGGAAATTCAGGCTGGTTAAAACGTTACTTACCCGTTTATCTAGTGAATCCGTAAAATCCGGATCACTTCGTAACCGACCGAAAGCTTGGAATAGTGAATGATTCTCTCTCCAGTTATCTGAGTGCTTAAATACGCTTTCTTCGGTCCCCTGCTGATAGATTGCGTATGCCCTTAAAGCTGCAAAAATGGCGGTCTCTGCGAAAGATGGCTCCCCAGTTTGGCTTAAGTCTTGCTTATCTTCAATGTTTTCAAAGAGTAATGGCCAAATTGCGGTCGCATCACGACTCAAAAGCGAATTCGCCGTCCTGAGTTTTGCTAATGTCCCCTTATCAAGATCGCCATCGTTATATAACTGATGGATGATCTTGGCGACAGTCTTGCTGATATGTGACATCCTCTTTCATGCCTCCTTAACTTAATTGCTTTCGAATCTTCAGTTGCGTTGCATTATAAAGAGTGAAGATGTTTGTCGAATCCTTTCCTCGCATCTCCGTAGGTGACGACTCCTGGACTAGTTTCCTTGCTGTTTGCATTACGAGCGAGTGCAATGCCTTTTTCCACTCCAAAATCTTCTCATCACGGTCTTGGTCATTACGCAAACTAGCTAGCCAACCTAAGAATGGCTCATTTAACTGGTCATAAAATTCAGCGCTGATTCGATTAGCAAACGAACCACTACCGTTTGAATCCCGTAGTTCTGCAACCTCCTTTGCAAAATAGTAAAGCGTTTCTCCGACCCTTTTGGTCAATTCAATTACCTCCTCAATTCGCCGTGGCCAGCGCCGTGCCGCTAGCGGATCCGGATCGAATAAAACATCCGCCCTGATCGTAAAATCATCAAAGAATTCCGCAGCTGGCATTTGTGATTTTTTATTATCACCTACTATCATTCCGGCACTTGATAAATTAATATTAGTTTCTTGGGTGAGGAAACCTTTATCAGTAAGGTAATTTAGCCACCAAACGATCCCTGGGACTCGGGTTTCTCCATCGTTGGTTCCAACGTAATCACCAAAATTACGCCACATTGCGATTCTTAAATCAGATAGTTGCTTTGTTCTCGGCTTATACCCTTTCTTGTCTAGACGCCATGTTATCATTGGTTCGATAAACGCATTTACTTCATCGAATCTTGATAACTTTCCTTGGATGGTTGTCGGATAATCTCCATTCCATTCTATATATGTGATTCGGGATAAAACCGTATATAATTCTGGTAAATTATCTGGGACTAGACCTTCAACACGATGATCGATGTAAATTTCCAAATTCCACTCCCAAACTGGCTTTGGATACCTATACTTTTCTTGATCATCTTGAAAGAGGGTTAGATTGAGCATTAAGGTCTCAAAAAGATTAGCCCCTTTAACATAAACGGGACTTATACTGTAAAGCCATCCCTTTGAAACATCATTCATACCATTAACGCTTGTTTTCCCAGAGACCCCAGTATAATTTTGATACGTTATCACCCATCGTACAAATTCATCTAAACTAAGTCTGTTCTTGAACCCATTCGATCGTGGTGAGAAAATAGCAGCACTGTTATTACTTTCAGAAACTCTCCTGTTAATTTCCTTTACTGCAACCTTCCCATTTCCTGTTTTAATCCACTTTTTTGCCGGGACATGTGCATCATAAAATTCCCGACCGACTTGGTAGAAGGCATGTTCACCAAAGAAATCAAACCGATCTTCGTATGCCTTCAAATAGTCAAAGACCGCCTGTGAGAACTCTCCACCCTCATAAAGGGTTTGCCAGGTTTCCTGCATTTCCTCAATTAGGTCTTCAAAATCTAGATCCGGATCTACCGTCACCTGCCAACGGTCGTCCATTGTTAGGCCTTCATAAGGTTCACCATCTGCGTTAACCCGTTGGTACACGGATAGAAGTACCGCCAATAGTAACCGCAGAATTACCAAGTCCTGTGATCGCATCTCCCCAGCAAGTTGACGGTAATGGCGAGCGTTTTTTAAAACCTCCTCCATTGATACCGTTAATTCCTGATAATTCTCATCGAGGACCTTAATCCAAGGCTCGGTGATTAAGTTAAAATGCCTGTTTTTCATCGTCATCCGCCTTTTCGTAACTTAAACCAAACTTTCGTGAATAATGAATTCGCCAGTTCCCTAGCTCTGCACTATTTTGCTCATCAAGCACTACCACTAACGCTCCCTTCAACCAAGGATCTGCTTGCCAATCCGGAAAGCTTTTAGCAGTTTGCGTCTCCAGAAGTTCAATTGACTTGTCAATCCTCGGGGTAACCGCCGCCGGGATTCGAATCAATTGCTGAGCGATCGTTTTTGAATCAACCTCTTCAAGTTGCTGCCCATCAAGGAGGTAGTAATCACCCTTGACTTGTTTTACCATCAGGACTTCAAGTGTTTCTTGTATGTCGCGAACAGCTGCCTGAGCACGAACTTCATCTTTGTTAGCATCAACCAATTCACTATCTAGCCAGCCATGAAGCGATTCCCGTTGCTTAGGTAACTTAATCTGAAACTTTTTGGCCTTGTCCAGCTCTTCTTTATGCTTAACGTCGAAGACCCTTTTCGCCTCTCGTAAGTCAGGCTCCATTTCACCGTCATCCCTGTACGTTGCCTGAACAAGAGGAGAAATGTCATCCGGAATTGTAAGTTGTTCAGGAAGGTACTGGTCTGTTTTCATCAAAAGATACTTAGAATAAATTGCCTCGTTGGCACTCCCATAGTCACCATAGTCATTGATCCCCATAATCTTGACCTGCGGAGTCACCAATTTTGAAGGGCGTTGAATATCGTGACGATGCAAACGCCCAATTCTTTGAATCAAAAGGTCCATTGGCGCAATGTCCGTAAACATTATGTCAAAGTCAATGTCCAATGACTGTTCTAGGACCTGGGTTCCAATGATAATCATCTTCTTTGGTCGCTTACCGTATTTGCCAATTAAGCCTTGCAGTTTGGTTTCAATTTCAGCACGATCGGGGGCTAAAAAGGCTGAATGGAGTATTAATTTAGGGATCCCTTTAGGAATTTGGCTCGCAATCATTTGCGCTCTTTTAACGGTGTTGACGATTACTCCCGCAACGCCACCATCTTCCACCGCTTCAAGAACAGCTTTAATCAGCCCCTCCTCCTCGACTGAAAGGCGCTCCACCTCAACAACACGCTTTTCTGTGTTCCGCATGAAGTCTGATTTCTGAACCAACCTCTTTCCATCAAGAACACTGATTAACGGATAGGCTTGATTCTTGTCCCAGCTTGGTGCACCTTCGACCTTCTTTTTCCCGTATTTTCCCTTACAGTAAGCCTCGATCAGTGCGCTCCTAGTTGCAATCGGTAAGGTTGCTGACAATGCAATAACTGGCACGTGATATGCCCCTAACCATTCCAACGCCTTAGTTAAATACGAATCCATGTAAGCGTCATAGGCGTGAACCTCGTCGATCACTACCACTTTTCCGCTCATCCCCAAGTGCCGAAGGAAGAGGTGCTTTTGCTTTAGCCCCATTAACAAGAGGTGATCAATCGTTCCAATTGAAAATTCTTCCAAAATCGACTTTTTCCCCGAGAACCATGAGTTTACGGTGACAGATCCTTCCCCTTCAACGTTATGGGCTTGAGGAATCTTTAAATCAGCGTAGGTTGGGTTGAACTCCGCTTTTGAATGCATCAGTTTAATTCCTAGTTTTGCATCATCATCTTTTGCAACCTTAGCAAGCCAATCGGTAACTCGATCAAACATGGCGTTGCTTGTTGCTTGAGTTGGAAGACCAAAGAACAGCCCTTGTTCGCCATTTGTGTAGGCGAGTTGTTCAACGGCTTCTAAGGCAATTTCCGTTTTCCCCGCCCCTGGTTCTAGCTCAATAATAATTATCCCTGGATCGGTTGCATCTTGAATTACTTGATCCATCTGACGCTGAACTGGGCGTGGCTTAAAGCCCCACCGCTTTTGAAACTGCTCATCGATGTCTGTAATTTGTTCCGGGAACCACTGGTCTTCCACCCGCCATGTCAAGATTGCCCGTTGGAACCTTGTATCAAGATCTAAATCTTCCATCGAGTTATGGAGTGGGATCAACGGAAAGAGCGGTTTCGACTTGTCATCGCCCAAGTACTCCGTTGAAGCCATCCAATCCGCCATTATCAGCAGTCCCTCTAAAAGAACCGCTTGGGACTGGGTTAGGTTAGTAGGAACATCAGAAGCGCTTTGGTAACCACATTCCTGTAAGCAAAAATTGAATAATTCTCGTTGTACTTTTAACCAGTTACCCTCCCGTGCCTTTACGAAATTATCAACTTGCCAATAGTTTTTGGTGTGGTCATTAATTTCTTTCCGGGGAACATTTGACTGGGGCTTACCGTGGTGACCGCCAATAATCGCTCCCACCGTTTGATCGATTCCAAACTGCTCTAGCAAGGCTTCCCCCGCAAGAGCATGCGGGGACTCCCTTGGAGAAGCCAAAATTAAGTCCCCTAATTGATCAAAGCCGACTTGAATTAAATGTTCCATCAGTTGATCATCTAGGTCCTGATCCCCGTTGTAGCTCTTCTCGATCTGAAAAACCGGGGTTGCCTTCCCAAGGTCATGAACCGCTCCCAAAAAACCCGCCAGTTGTTGACCGGCTTCTTCTGAAAGATCACCTTGGACAGCCTTCCGTTGCCCATCCGTTAGCCAATGACCATATAGCCAATTAATTACGTTTTTGGTGTCAAGTAGGTGCACCACTAGTGGTTGCCACAGTTCTTGACCATCAACGTTGCTCTTCTTCCCCCAGAGTGCCTTAACTTGTTTAGATAGTTCTTTCATTACTCAATTCCCAATATTTTTAAAACCGCTTTCACATAACTTTTGTATTATATCAAAATTTGTACTAATTTTCATTCCGCCTTTTCTTTACTACCACCTCTCTTAATGACTATTCTCCCACATCACTCGGACATATCATGTCGCTAGCCAAAAACAGCCCAAATTTCCATAAAAAAAAGAGACTGGAACAAATTCCAGTCTCTTTATTAGGCATTGACCTAGTCAAGAGTTTACTTGTCGCGACGACGTTCAGCAATGCGGGCACTCTTACCAGTCCGTTCACGGAGGTAGTAGAGCTTAGCACGGCGTACACGACCGTAGCGTACAACTTCGATCTTTTCCACCCGTGGTGAGTGAAGTGGGAAGGTCCGTTCAACACCAATCCCGTTACTGATCTTACGTACCGTGTAGGTAGCGGAGATGCCAGCACCGTGGCGCTTGATAACAACCCCTTCGAAGATCTGCACACGTTCGCGGGTCCCTTCAACGATGAGGGCGTGTACCCGAACGGTGTCACCGGCGCGGAAGGCCGGAATGTCACTGCGTAACTGACCAGCAGTTACCTTTTCGATTAATTGATTTTGACGCATAATATTTCTTTCCTTTCGCCGACATTCATTAATTCCCTTGGAACCAGCGGAATACCGTTTATGCGGCTTACATAGCCAACAACTAATGTACCATTTCTCCCGCTAAATTGCAAACGGAATTTAGCCCTTCTTAGCCAAGGTGGAGTGGCGAATCCCATACAAGAAGTATACTAGCAGGCCGATGGCAAACCAACCGACCATCATCCACTTGGCATCGACGTTTAAGTTCCAAAAGATAACGGCCGAAAAGATCACCGATACCGCCGGCAAGATCGGGTAACCCGGCATCTTGAACTGGGCTTCGGGTAGGTCCTTCCCTTCGCGGCGCCGCAGGGCGTAAATCCCCAGCGAAACGAAGATGAAGGCCACCAAGGTTCCGGCCGACACCAGGGTTGCTAAGAAGGTGAAGGGGAAAATCGACCCCAAAACCATCGCCAACACGGTGATCGTCCACAGGGCTCGGTTTGGCACCCGCTTGGCGTCGACGTGACCCAAGAAAGACGGCAGGAGCCCGTCGCGGCCAAAGGCGTAAATTAGCCGTGAGGAGGCCAGTAAAATGGCAATCAAGGCCGAGAAGATCCCGATCAAGGCGACAACGGATAAGATGTTGGCGGTCAGGTAGTGGCCAGACTCGCGCAAAGCCCAAGCAGCTGGTTCGGCATTGTTGGCGTAGCGCGAGTACTTAAACATCCCCACCAAGACCAGCGAAACGACGATGAAAAAGCTAGTCCCCAAAACTAAGGTGCCGATCAAACCACGCGGCATCGTCTTTTGGGGATTCTTGGTTTCAGCGGTATTGGCCGCGATTGCATCGAAGCCAACGTAGGCAATGAAGATCTGCGAGGCCCCGGCCATAATCCCGGTCCAGCCGCCAAACGTGGTCCCCGGCCGGTGTGCGGGAATAAAGGGGTGGTAATTTTGGGTGTGAATGGCCGTCGCCCCGACCACGATGAAGAGGATGATCACCAAGAGCTTAATGGCGACGATCGTGTTTTCAATCCGGGCGACCTGGTGGACCCCGTGGGATAAAAGCCAACCAACTGCTAAGATTGCGATGGCAGCGAAAATATCGACGTACGAACCACTGGCAGGGTTAAAGCCCCCGGTCAGGGCGGTGGGCAGTTTAATCCCAAACGAAGCGAGAAAGCCCTGCATGTAAGCCGACCAGCCGGAGGCGACAAAGGCAACTGAGATAAAGTACTCGGCTAATAGGGCCCAGCCGGCAATCCAACCAAAGAATTCGCCGAACAAGACGTTCATCCAAGAAAAGGCCGAGCCGGCAAAGGGCAGTACCGAGGCGGTTTCTGCGTAGGCCAGGGCCGACAGTCCAGCCCCGATGGCCGCCACGATGAAGGCTAACGGCACAGCCGGGCCGGTGTGTTCGGCAGCCACGATCCCGGGCAAGGTGAAGATGGCGGTTCCGACCACCATCCCGGTCCCTAGGCCAATTAAGTCGATGGTGCGTAGGGTTGGCTCCAGTTGGCCGTCCTTTAATTGGTAGACGCTGGGGTCCTCTTGTTTTAAGAGACGAGCGATTAATTTTTTCACGCTGGGCCCCCTACTTCGGTGCGTCCGGATCCAAGTCGAGCTTGAGGTCTTGCAAGATGATCTGTTGTTCCCGACTCAGCTTGGCGTTTTTTAATAAATCGGGGCGCCGTTCTAGCGTTCGTTTCAATGATTCACGCATCCGCCACTCCCGAATCTTTTCGTGGTTACCGCTGGTCAAGACCTCCGGCACCTTCATCCCCCGGAAGTCAGCCGGACGGGTATACTGCGGGTATTCGAGCAGCCCGTTGGAAAACGAGTCGCCCATCGGAGAAGACATGTTCCCTAACACCCCGGGAACAAAGCGGACGGTAGCGTCCACCATCACCATGGCGGCCAATTCACCCCCGGTCAAAACGTAATCCCCCAAGGAGGCCTCGTCGGTCACCAGCTGGCGGATTCGTTCGTCATAGCCCTCGTAGTGACCGCAAATAAAGGTCAGGTGTTCTTCTTGGGCCAGTTCCATAGCAAAGTCCTGGTCAAAGCGCCGCCCGGCCGGGTCCATCAGGATCACGCGGCCCTTGGGATAAGTGTCCTTGGTTTCTTGTTCAATGGCGTCCATGGCGTCAAAGATTGGCTGAGCTTGCAAAAGCATCCCGGCGCCCCCACCAAAGGGGGCATCGTCAACGTGACGGTGCTTATCGGTGGTGTACTGGCGAAAATCAGTCACCTTAATATCAACAAAGCCATCGTCTTGGGCCCGTCCCACGATCGATTGACCCAACGTAGCGTCAAACATGTCCGGGAAGAGGCTTAAAATATCAATCCGCATTATTCCAATCCCTCCAAGAGTTCCACGATCACCTTGCCACCAGCTAAGTCGACTTCTTTAACCACGTCATCGATCACCGGCAACAAGAGGTCGGTCTTTTGTTCGCGGTCGACCACCCAGACGTCGTTAGCACCCGGGGCCAGGATTTCCTTGATCTTCCCCAGCACCCGGCCGTCAACGGTTTCCGCCGTCAAGCCGATGATTTGGTGGTAGTAGTACTGCCCCTCTTCTAATTCCGCTTGGTCTTGATCCGCCACCTTTAACTCGGCGTCACGGAAGTGTTGGACTTCGTTGATGTTATTGAACTGCTTAAACTTAACCAACACCAGCCCCTTGTGCATTCGGGCGTGTTCCACCGTCAATTCGACGGGCGCTTGATCCTTTTTCACCAGGTATAAAGTGGCGCCATCGGCAAAGCGTTGATCAACGAAGTCGGTGGTTGCGACCACCTTGACTTCCCCCCGAATGCCGTGGGTATTAACGATTTTTCCAACCGTATAGAGTTCCATTCGCTCGTTCCTCTTTCTTTTATCTACCTTAATGTACAAAAAAAGGCAATTCATCACGTCCTTAAAAGAACGTGTTTCCTTGCCCGCTTTCAAAAAAACTCCCACAAAGGCTTGTGGGAGTTTTCTAATGACGGTGGTCATGAATGATCAGCCGAATTTTCTTGTCATTCACCCGCTTATCACGAGCCCCTTCGACAATGGTCCGCAAGGCTGCGGCAACGTGTCCTTGACGGCCAATCACCCGGCCAGTATCCGTAGACGCAACGGTCACCCGGAACTGATGGTAGTGAGAAGTATTTTCTTCTTCTACCTTGACCGCCTCAGGGTGTTTCACTAGCGGTGCCACTAAGGCAACCACTAGCCCCTTAAAATCAACCTCTTTCATGACCGATCACACCATTACTTCTTAGCGTACTTGGCTTCGTGGTACTTCTTCATAACACCGGCCTTTTGCAGCATGTTGCGAACAGTGTCGGAAGGTTGCGCACCCTTTTGTAACCATTCCATCACAGCGTCCTCGTCGAACTTAACTTGCTTTGGCGTGGTCAGCGGGTTGTAAGTACCAAGAGAAGTGATGAAGCGACCATCACGTGGTGAACGTGAGTCGGCAACAACGATCCGGTAGAATGGACGCTTCTTGGAACCCATCCGCTTTAAACGAATCTTGACTGACATAGTGACACCTCCTTAACCTTTTTTCTAACAGGTAATAATATACCAAGTTTTCCAAGGATTGTAAAGTAGTTTTTCTTGACAGCCTCGGAAATTTTTCTGGTTAATGGTTAGGCGCCCCTACGACATTGCCTACTTAGCTTCACCTAGCTTACGCTTAACCAGGTCCGGGTCGGTCTTGCCGGGATTTAATTCGACTAACTTCCCAGCGCCGATGTAGATGACCCACTCGGCCAGGTTAACGATGTGGTCGCCGGCCCGTTCCAGGTTCCGAATAACGGTCATGTAGGTTTCCAGGGCTGGAATCGCCGCCTGGTTTTTCATCATCGCCGCTAAGAGCCGCTTTTGTTCGGTCACGTAAATCATGTCGACCTTTAAGTCCTGGTCCGCCACTTCGTAAGCCGCCTTTTCGTTGGTGTAAACGTAAGCGTCCATCACCTTTTCCAGCATCTGGCGCACAATCTCAGTCATCTTTTCAATTTCTTTTTCGATCTCACCGTTGTGGTTTTTCTTGTCGAAGTTGATGGCGGAGCGGGCGATGTGGGTGGCGTAATCCCCCAGCCGTTCGACGTCGTTAGAGGCCTTTAAAATCGAAATGATCTTCCGAAAATCGCTGGCCAACGGCTGTTGCAGGGCCATTAGCTTAAGGGCCCGCTTTTCCAAGCTGATTTCTTCGTCATTGATCTGGGCGTCCGTGGCCAACACTTCCCGGGCCAGGGCGCTATCGTGATCGGTAAAGGCCTTAGCCGCCTTATAAATCTGCTCGGAAGCGTCGATCCCCATTTCCATAAAACGGGTCCGCAGTTTCTTTAATTCCTCGTCAAAAATTACACCCATTGTTATTTCCCCCTTTAGCCAAACTTCCCGTTGAGGTAGTCATTGGTTGCTTGTTCGTGTGGATTCATAAAGATTTCCGTCGTTTGGTTAAATTCTATCAGCTTTCCTTGGTGCATAAAAGCGGTCCAGTCAGAAGCCCGTGAGGCCTGTTGCATGTTGTGAGTCACGATGATGATGGTGTAGTTTTTCTTGAGGTCCATCATCGTGGCTTCAATCTGGGTGGTTGAAATCGGGTCCAGGGCGCTGGTCGGTTCGTCCATCAAGATGATCTCGGGCCGGGTGGCCAGCGTCCGGGCGATGCACAGCCGCTGTTGCTGACCCCCGGAAAGAGAAAGGGCGCTGACTTTCAAGCGGTCCTTAACTTCTTCCCACAAGGCGGCCTGCTTTAAACTCTCTTCGACCCGCTGGTCTAGCACCTGACGATCCTTTTCACCGGTCAAACGCAAGCCGTAGATGACGTTTTCGTAAATCGACATCGGGAACGGGGTCGGCTGCTGAAAGACCATCCCGATCTCTTGGCGGACCTTGTAGACGTTAACCTTGGGTTGGTTGATGTCGACGTCATGAAAGAGAATTTGCCCGGTGACGTTGGCAATCCCATCGTTCATCCGGTTAATGCTCCGCAAGAGGGTCGACTTCCCAGACCCCGAGGCCCCGATCAAGGCCGACACCTGATTTTTCTTGAACTTCATTGAGACGTTGTGAACGGTCGGTTCGGCCCCGTAGGCCACGGAAACGTCCTTTAATTCAAGTGCAATGTTTTCTTCCATTACTGTTCCTCCTTATTGACGGAAGTGCTTAGCAACCAGGCTACCGGCGAAGCGGGCCAAGAGGTTGAATGCCAAAATGGCTAGGATTAAGACGGCGGCGGCTCCGGCCGAGACCGCCGTTGCGTCTGGAACCAGTCCCTCGGTGTTGAGCTTCCAGATGTGGACGGCTAGGGTTTCGGCCGGGCGCATCGGGTTTAGAAAACTCGTTTGGCTGAATGGGTTCCAGTTGCTGTAAGAAACGTTGATCGAGCTCTGCCCGGCCGTGTAGATTAAAGCGGCGGCCTCCCCGAAGATCCGGCCGGCCGATAAAATCGCCCCGGTCATGATCCCCGGCAAGGCAGCTGGCACCACGATCCGGGTTGTCACCCGCCACTTGGCCATCCCCAGCCCCAGACCCGCTTGGCGTTGCAAGAAGGGCACCTGAGACAGGGCGGTTTCACACGAACGGGTCAACAACGGTAAGTTAATGATCGTCAAAGCGAGTGCCCCGGCCAACAGGGAGAAATCCATCTTCCACTGCAACACGAAGACCAGGTACCCAAACAAGCCAACTACCACCGATGGCAATGACGAAAGGACTTCGATTGCCAACCGCAGGGTATTGGTGAGCCGGTTTTGCGGCGCGTACTCACTCAGGTAAATGGCCGCCCCCAAGGATAACGGCACCGAAACGATCAGGGTTAAGACGACCAGGTAAAAGGAGTTAAAGAGCTGGTCGCGAATCCCCCCGCCGGCCGTAAAGGAACTGGCCGGGCTGGTCAAGAAGTGCCATGAAACGTGGGGCAACCCAATCGCCAGCAGGTAAACCACCAGGGTTAACACGATCAGGCTCACAATGGCGGCAAAGAAAAGGATCACGCCGGTTGCCAGCCGGTCACTTTTTTGTGGGTTCATGCTAGCCCTCCTTATTGCGGTTGACCAGGCGCATGGCCAGGTTAAAGAACAGTGACATCACTAACAGTACCAGGGCCAGGGACCACAGGGCGTCGTTGGCCGCGGTCCCCATGACCGTGTTCCCGATCCCGGTGGTCAAGACCGAGGTCAGGGTGGCCGCCGAGCTCATCAGGCTAGTTGGCATAATCGAGGCGTTCCCGATCACCATTTGCACCGCCAGGGCTTCCCCAAAGGCGCGGGCCATCCCGAAGATCATCGCCGTCAAGACTCCCCCGGTCGCGCTCGGTAAAATGGTCCGGTAAATGGTCTGCCACCTGGTCGCCCCGAGGCCCCGCGAGGCCATCCGGTAGGATTCCGGTACCGCTAGCAGGGTGTCGATCGTCATCGAGACCATCGTCGGGACAATCATCAAGAACAAGACGACCGTGGCCGCTAGCATCCCAAACCCGGTGCCGCCAAACCACTGGCGCAAGACCGGGATGATCACCGTCAAACCGACGAACCCGTATACAACTGACGGGATCCCGACCAACAGTTCAATCACCGGCTGGGTGACCTTGCGGAAGGTGGCTGGCAAAATTTCCGTTACCGCCAACGCTACCATCAGGGATAATGGCAGGGCTACGACCCCGGCCATCATCGTCACCCCAAAGGAGGTTACAATCATCGGCAGGGCGCCGTAAAAGCCCTTCTTCGGTGACCAATCGGTGCCGGACAAGAAGTCCCACACGTTGACCCCGTACTTAAAGAATAAGGACAGCCCCTTACTGCCTAAAAAGACCAGGATGGTCACCACCAGCAAGCCAATCACGGTGATCGACAGGGTCGTCAACACCCGCCCTAGCCGCTCCTGATTGGTTTCTTTGGAGGGACCAGTTAATCGCTTTTCCCAATCGTTCATTACTTCTCTCCAATCTTTGTGACGACCCCGTTAGCATCCCGTTGGACCTTCATATCGTGAATCGAGATGTAGCGGGCTTCTTTGACCAAGTGGGATTGAACATCGCTGGACTGCAGGTACTTGATGTAATCCAAGGTCGCCTTTTTGGCGTGTTTAGTGGTGTACATGTGCTCATAAGACCACAGTTTCCACTTGTTATCGCTGATGTTTTCACTGGTGGCGATGACGTGGTCAATCGTCAGGGCTTTGACCTGGTCATTTAAATAGGCCGAGGAAACGTAGGAAATCGCTCCGGGGACGTTAGAAACAATTTGCTTAACCGTCCCGTTGGAATCTTGTTCCTGGGCCTTCATGGTTTCCTGCCCGTCCATCACCACTTGCTCGAAGGCCAGCCGGGTCCCGGAACCGGAGGCCCGGTTGATGACGGTGATCTTTTCGTCCGGGCCACCGACCTCTTTCCAGTTAGTAATCTTACCAGCAAAAATATCGCGCAGCTGGCTCATCGATAGGTTGTCCACCCCTAATTTAGGGTTCACAATCGGGACAATCCCGGTCACGGCCACAATGTGGTCAACCAACTTGTTGGCGTCAATCCCGTTTTGCTGGGCGGCAAAAACGTCGGAGCTCCCGATGTCAACGGCGCCGGCCTGAACCTGGGATAAGCCGGTCCCCGAGCCCCCACCCTGAACGGTGATGTTAACGTCCGGGTTGGTCTTATTAAAACCAGGGATCGCCGCTTCTGCCAAGGGTTGCAAGGCCGTTGAACCCACGTCAGTCACCTTGGTGATGGTGGCGCCATTGCCCCGGGCGGAAAACCAGCCCCAACCGAGCAAGAGCACCAATATGACCCCAAGGCCCCCAATGATCTTCTTCATTATCAAAATCCTCTCGTTTGGCTTACAACCATCACCCTAGGCGGCAAATCGGACGATTTCCCCCCGCCGGGTAAGCATGGTGCTATAATGACAATTGTAAACTTTTCTTAGTCTAACTCTGGGCGCCCTGCCTAACCGTGCCGGGTTACGCGACGCCTCGGGGGCTGACGGGTGCCGGCCATCCGCCCTCGCATTTCTACTATAATTTAACAAGGCCATGTAAACCTTCCACCTTCATCGTGTAAAGCTTTTGTAAATTCAGGGGGGAACGATCATCAAAAACTTTCTGCTCATGACTAAGGATCAAACCTTTGCGACCGATTTAGCCCACTTTTGCCACCACCAGCACTGGGACCTCAACCGGGTCACCACCGCTACCGCCCTGGTGGTTAACCTCGAGCAAAACTCCTACACCGGTATTTTGTGGGACCTGGCTGCCACTAACTTAGACACCACCATCGCCACCATGACCCTGATCCGCCACCAGCAAAACGGCCCGCTGCTGGTTTTCTCACCCAACCTCGATGACCGGCAGCGACGCAAGCTTTTCCGGGCCAAGGTCGACGACGTATTGGAAAAAGACCTCGCCCACGACGTTTTACGACCACTAATCGAACAACGCTGCTGGCTTTACCAACACGCCACGGTAGCCGATGAAGACGCCACCACCAATGATGATGACGATGAACCAATCATTGAAGACCGGATTAAGATCGGCGACTGGGAAATCGACCCAAAAAAAGTCCGGGTCACCAAGGCCGGCCAAGAGGTTAGCCTGACCCGCAAGGAATTTCAACTCTTAGCCTTTTTGGCCGACCACCAGGGCCAAGTCTTGTCCCGCGAGCAACTACTTAACGGGGTTTGGGGCTACGATATCCTGGGGAGCTCACGAATCGTGGACATCCACGTTTCCCACCTCCGCGACAAACTGGAGGACGATTCGCAAAAGCCCGTCCACCTAACGACCGTCCGCGGCTTTGGCTATAAGTTGGAATAAAAAGGAAGTGCGACCCAACCATTAAGCAGGCCGTGGGCTAAGCTAAGACGAACGGTTGTACATCCATCTAAACAAAAAACGCTCCCCCAGTGGCGAGCGTTTTTTGTTTAGTTTAGTCTTTTCCGTAGAGTTCCTTATAAGCTTCACTTACTGGTACTATCCCCTGTCAAGTTGACACTTATAAAAACGAAAACACAATTTTTCTT
>ERZ1036424.395-NODE-395-length-19307-cov-4.888791_pt1 | contig 19307 bp, 16 predicted proteins | sample MGYA00514221_ERZ1036424 | MGnify/ENA primary metagenome ERZ1036424 (study PRJEB33795, sample SAMN09464939) | human gut metagenome | host: Homo sapiens | place: USA: Stanford, California | collected 2016-11 | study: EMG produced TPA metagenomics assembly of the... | reverse complement strand
TCCTGGTCAACGAGGTCTCAATGAACATTCTAATGGCTTATTAAGACGAAATGGATTACCGAAACAAATGGATTTTACTAATATTTCTCAAAATTATGAGGCTGGGACAAAAGTCCTAGCCTCTTTATTGTTTTTGGATTGTCGAGCAAGACGCAGTGGTTGAGTGGGCTCTACTACGCTGATTTCATCAGCTTTTACAGCCCTACTCAACTGTGCGGAGGTGGGACGACGAAATCGAATTCTAACGAATTACCGATTTCTGTCCCACTCTCAAGAAATAGAATTCCTAGGAAATCATTGAATTATCAATCACCCTACCAAGTTTTTCTGAGTTACTTGAAAAGTCTAACTTAATTTGACAATTTAGGTTCTTAAACGTCTCTCGTTAATCAACTAAAAATTATAACTAGCTGGGTGTTATCCAATCTCCCCTCACTATTAAGTTTTTATCATTTTTGATATAATGGTAGAGAATGAAAGGAGACTTTATGTCAACTAAAAATTTATCCCCGGTCTTAAAAACATCTTTTGTGCTACTGGCTATCCTGGTCCTTCTTGGTATTGTTATGCCTGACGGCTACCAAGTTTGGTCAGAACAACTGAGGGAAGTTATTTCAGATAAATTTGGCTGGTTTTACTTATTACTGGTCACGTCAATCGTTCTACTTTGTGGCTTTTTCCTGGTTAGTCCCGTTGGGCAAATCAAACTTGGGGAACCCAATTCGGTGCCTGAACACTCTACCATCTCTTGGATTGCCATGATATTTTCTGCTGGAATGGGAATCGGCCTTGTCTTCTACGGTGCCGCAGAGCCCTTATCCCATTATGCCATTTCAACGGTACGAGCTACCCCAGGGTCGCAAGAAGCCTTAGCCGATGCTTTCCGTTACACTTTCTTTCACTGGGGCATCCATGCCTGGGCAGTATATGCTTTAATCGCCCTGGCCCTCGCCTACTTTGGTTTCCGAAAAAAAGAGAAATATCTTTTATCGGTTACCTTAAAGCCCTTGTTTGGTAAAAAAACAAACGGTATCCTTGGTAAGATCGTAGATACGATTACAGTGGTCGCTACTGTTATCGGGGTGGCAACCACTCTTGGTTTTGGGGCAGCCCAAATCAATGGGGGACTCAACTACCTCTTTGGTATTCCAAACAATGCCCTTGTGCAAGTTATTATCATAATTATCACAACCATCCTCTTTACCATTTCAGCCCTTTCTGGTCTTGGAAAAGGGGTAAAAATCTTATCAAACACCAATCTTATTTTAGCGGTTGGACTACTCGCCATCACCATAATCATCGGTCCCACAGTCCAGATTTTTAATACCTTGACCGATAGTATCGGACTGTATATTTCCAATTTCTTCCGTATGAGTTTCAGTGCTGGTTCCTTTGGTCAATACAATCGTGACTGGATCAATACTTGGACGATTTTCTATTGGGCTTGGTGGATTTCTTGGTCACCATTCGTGGGAGTTTTTATTGCCAGAATTTCTAAAGGACGTAGTATCAGACAATTTCTATCCATCGTCTTATTAGCACCGACTGTATTAAGCTTTTTATGGTTTTCTACCTTTGGAACACTTTCAACGCATGTTCAATCACTTGGAAATGTAGATTTAACACAGTTTCCAAGTGAGCAGACCTTGTTTGCAACCTTCAGTCAACTGCCATTTGGTTTTATTGCCTCCGTTGTTGCCATCATCTTGATCATTACCTTCTTTATCACGTCAGCAGACTCTGCGACCTATGTGCTAGCTATGCTCTCTGATGATGGGAATCTCAAACCAAAGAATAACCTTAAAATCTTCTGGGGCGTACTCCTTGCGACTATTGCCATCGTCTTACTTCTTTCAGGGGGCTTAGTAGCCTTGCAAAATACGCTGATTATCGTAGCCTTTCCATTTTCACTCATCATGGTACTGATCATGGTTTCCCTAGTCATTGAATTGCTACACGAAAAAGACAAGATGGGACTGTCAATCACACCGACACGATACCCTAAAAAAGATCAACCCTTCAAATCTTATGAAGAATAAATAACCCAATTTGTAAAATTAAGCTAGACAGAAAAAGCCTATGTTAGGCTCAGATAAACACCACATTTGTCTGAAAGGAACTAACATAAATGACCTATACTCATCTTACCACAAACGAGCTTGTAACGATAGAGGCTTACTATCAAGAAAACATAATAAAAATTAATATAAAAAGTGTCTAAAATACATATTTAAACACTTTTTGTATGCTATAATTTTCATTAACACTATAACAAAGGAGAACCAAATGAAACGTTTAAATACTCTATTTCATATTATAAAAGTTACAGGATTTAATCAATTTTTGATAAGTTTTGTAAGTTTTATTTTTATTTCAGGAGGAATACTTTTATTAGTTGAACCTCAAATAAGTAATTACTGGGATGGACTATGGTATGCTTTTGTCACATCAACAACAGTAGGTTACGGAGATATACTAGCTACTACTCTAATCGGACGTATTACTAGCGTCTTTTTAACTGTATATGGACTTATTTTTTTTGGATGCTTATCAGCCGTAATTGTCAATTACTACAGCAAATTAAATACACCTAATAATAAAACTGACTAACATATTTCTTAGTTACTGTAAAAAATAATTCTTTCTCTGCCAATTCCAAACGGCTACAATTTCCTGACCTCGCGATACTTCTTGACTATCCTCTCCAGTCTGAACAAGATTACCATCTTCGACATCATCTAAGTCTAATTCTTTCTTGATAGTCTTGAAGAGTTTGCCAAATCCAATCTGTCGTTTCCGATAAAGTCCCTCAAACAAATCACCCGTTATCCGTTCTTTCGTCTCTTCAGACAAGACAATCACTTGTTTGTCATTCTCTTTCTCGACATCAAATGGATTTTACTAATATTTCTCAAAATTATGAGGCTGGGACAAAAGTCCTAGCCTCTTTATTGTTTTTGGATTGTCGAGCAAGACGCAGTGGTTGAGTGGGCTCTACTACGCTGATTTCATCAGCTTTTACAGCCCTACTCAACTGTGCGGAGGTGGGACGACGAAATCGAATTCTAACGAATTACCGATTTCTGTCCCACTCTCAAGAAATAGAATTCCTAGGAAATCATTGAATTATCAATCACCCTACCAAGTTTTTCTGAGTTACTTGAAAAGTCTAACTTAATTGTTATCATTTAATTTATCTAACAGAGCCTCTGCTACTTTTTCAGGAATGCCAAGGGCTTGGATATCCTCAACGGTAGCTTTTTGGATAGCTGTCATAGACTTGAAGTGTTTGAGGAGTTTTTGTTTGCGCTTAGGTCCTAGCCCCTCCACTCCATCAAGTTTGGAACTGAAACTGTTCTTACTACGGACTTGTCGATGGAAGGTGATGGCAAAACGGTGTACTTCATCCTGAATACGGTGAAGGAGGAAAAATTCCTCGGATTGACGTGGCAAATCAATGACTTCTAAGGGGTCACCAAAGAGTAATTCGTTGGTTTGGTGCTTGTCATTTTTCTGAAGCCCCGCAACTGGGATAGATAGATTAAGCTCATTACGAAGTACGTCCTTGGCGACATTGACTTGACCTTGACCGCCATCCATGATAATGAGGTCTGGTGGCGTTAAACCATCTCGTTTGACACGACTATAGCGACGACGAATAACCTCACGCATACTGGCATAATCGTCAGGACCTTCAACAGTCTTGATTTTATATTTGCGGTACTCTTTTTTATTAGGTTTACCATTTTCAAAGACAACCATGGCAGAGACAGGGCTAGTTCCCATGATGTTAGAGTTATCGAAAGACTCGATACGGACTGGTGTCGGAATCCCCATGAGCTTGCCTAGATTTTCAATAGCTCCTTGGGTCTTAGCCAAGTCTTTTTCGAGGAGATCAAATTTTTGGGTCAAACTGACACGAGCATTTTTCGCCGCCAGATTAACCAACTGCTTCTTCTCTCCCCGTTGAGGTTTGAAAACCTTGACCTCATCTCCGACCAGAGCTTCGACAGACTCTTGATCAATGTCTCCAGGAATAAAAATTTCCCTAGGCTTGAGATGACGACTATCCAGATAAAATTGACCCAAATAGGTTAGAAAATCCTCCTCGGCATCATTATAGTAAGGAAACATATTAACATCACGCTGAATGAGTTTCCCTTGGCGGACAAAGAAAACCTGAACACACATCCAGCCCTTGTCCACGTAGTAACCGAAAATATCACGATCCTGCATATCTTGACGGATAACCCTTTGTTTGGTCCTGAGCGTCGACACTGCCTCAATCAGGTCTCGATACTCCGCTGCACGCTCAAACTCCATCTGATCAGACATGTCCTTCATCTTGCCCTTAAGCTGGTTAACGATTTTATCATCATGACCGTTTAGGAAATTCTTGACATCCTCAACCAAACCTTGCCAATAATCCTCAGTGGTGTGACAGATGGTGTGGGCATTACATTGACCAATATGGTAATAAAAACAGACCTTGTTGGCAGGATTTTTACATTTCTTAAAGGGGAAAATACGGTCCAAAAGCTTCTTGATTTCATTGGCTGCACCAGAGTCTGGATAAGGGCCGAAATAAAGACCACCATCCTTTTTAACCTGGCGGGTAATCAAAAGCCTTGGATAGAGCTCCTTGGTAATCTTGATAAAAGGATACGATTTATCATCCTTGAGGCGAATGTTAAATTTAGGCATATTCTCTTGGATGAGGTTAATTTCCAAAAGCAGGGCCTCGATATTAGACTCGGTTACGATAAATTCAAAGTCTGCAATCTCAGATACCAAAAGCTCCGTCTTGGTATCATGGCTTCCACGAAAATAGCTACGCACACGATTTTTTAGATTTTTAGCCTTACCGACATAAATAATATTGCCGAATTTGTCCTTGTGGAGATAGCACCCCGGGTTGCTTGGGAGTAGTTCCAACTTATGTTTAATCAGATCATTCATGCTTTCATTGTAGCAAAAAAAGAGCTAAAAAGCTCTTCGGAATCATGGCTATCATAGCTTTACTTGGACAAAATCTTCAGGATTTCCTCATAACTTTTGACTTGATAGGTTGGAACAGCTGGAGTCTCATTGACTAGGTTACTTGGATTGAACCAGACACTATCAATACCCGCATTATTACCACCCTGGATATCAGCAGTTAGACTATCACCAATCATGAGAGCTGAGCTTGGGTGAAAATCATGGACCTGATTGGCAATTTTATCAAAAAAGTCTGTAGACGGTTTGTGGGCACCCACCTCATCAGAGATGAAAACATCGTCGAAGAAAGGTAAAATACTCGAAGCCTGCAGACGACCACGTTGGATATAGCTAACACCGTTAGTTGCTGCATAAATCTTGTGGCCACGGTCTTTAACGTTTGATAAGAAAGCATGGGCCTGAGGCAACTCCTGCCCCTGCTGACTCAAGAAATGTTGGTAACGGCCTGCTAAGTGACTGCCATCAACCTCCTGTCGAAAATGGTCAAAAAGACGAGAAAAGCGCGTGCGAAGCAATTCCGGTTTAGTGATTAAACCATGATTAAGGTCTTCCCACATGGAACGGTTCATGGGAATATAGTGGTCCTTGTAAACTTTAAGATCTTGTGAAGCCACACCAGCCTCTTCAAGCAAGTAGTTTAAAGCCAAATCTTCAGCACGGTCAAAATCTAGGAGGGTGTGGTCAAGATCGAAAAGTAAATGGGTATAGGTCATGGCGTATCCTTTCTGATACTTGAATCTTTAGGCTCTATTTTACCACAATCTAGCTATATATAAATAAAGAAACACAAAAGGGCGACCCGCAGGCCGCCCTCTCAGATTTATGAAAAATAAGTATTGCTTACTTAATAGACTGCTATTATATCCATTGAACCTTAAAAAAAACTTAAAGTAGGTTATTTTTTTACTATTCCTATAGATTTTTACTTAAACAGCGAATCTCTCTAATTCGTGGTATACTGAAAATACAAGATTAATTAAACGAGGCGTGTTATGAAAAATTTAAAATTTCAATCCGTTTTTGACATCATCGGTCCTGTCATGGTCGGACCTTCCTCTAGTCATACTGCAGGAGCTGTTCGTATTGGCAAGATTGTTTCTGCCATCTTTGGAGAAACACCGACTGAGGTAGAATTTCAACTTTTTAATTCCTTTGCCAAGACCTATCGAGGTCACGGGACTGATGTGGCTCTAGTGGCTGGTATTTTAGGTATGGAAACGGACGCCCCTGACATCCCACGCGCTCTGGATATCGCATACGAAAAAGGCATTAAGGTCTACTGGAAAATTAACAAGGATAGTAATGCGCCACATCCCAATACGACTCGTATTACCTTAAAAAATGATAAAAAAACCATTTCTGCCACAGGTGTTTCTATCGGTGGAGGCAATATCCAAGTAACTGAACTCAATGGTTTTGCGGTCAATCTCAAGATGAATACACCGACTCTCATCATTGTCCACCAAGACGTTCCAGGAATGATTGCCCTAGTCACAGATATTTTGTCACGTTATGGCATCAATATCGCCCAAATGACTGTTACTCGGGAAAATGCCGGTGAAAAGGCCATTATGATTATTGAAATTGACTCGCACCAGTGTGATGAGGCCATCACTGAAATCGCTAGAATTCCTCATCTACATAATGTCAACTTTTTCAGCTAAGAGGGGGATTGCATGTTTTACACTATTGAAGAATTAGTTCAACAAGCTGACCGAGATTACCAAGGTAATATCGCCGAGCTCATGATTGCTACAGAGACAGAGCTAACTGGACGGGAACGTCCTGAAATCCTAGCTCTGATGGCTAGAAATCTTGAAGTGATGAAAGAGTCTGTTCAGGCTGGTTTGTCCCCTGAGAAATCACCAACTGGTTTAACCGGGGGAGACGCTGCCAAACTGGATGCCTATATCAAAAATGGAAAGACCCTGGCTGATTCTGCTGTTCTGGGTGCTGCAAGAAATGCCATGGCCGTCAATGAATCTAACGCCAAGATGGGCTTGGTTTGTGCCACACCAACTGCTGGATCAGCTGGTTGTCTGCCTGCTGTTCTTACAACTGCTATCGAAAAACTGGGCTTAACCGAATCACAACAATTGGATTTTCTCTTCACTGCGGGTGCATTTGGTCTAGTCATCGCAAATAATGCTTCGATTTCTGGTGCCGAGGGAGGCTGCCAAGCCGAAGTCGGTTCCGCCTCTGCTATGGCTGCTGCCGCTATTACAATGGCCGCTGGTGGAACACCTTTCCAAGCCAGTCAGGCAATATGCTTTGTGCTTAAAAATATGTTGGGACTCATTTGCGACCCCGTAGCCGGATTGGTTGAGGTCCCATGTGTCAAACGTAATGCCATGGGAGCAAGCTTTGCCCTAGTTGCTGCCGACATGGCCTTGGCAGGCATCACATCAGCCATTCCAGTCGATCAGGTCGTTGATGCTATGTATCAAGTAGGTTCAGCCATGCCAACTGCCTTTCGGGAAACTGCTGAGGGGGGCTTAGCAGCAACTCCGAAAGGAAAGGCACTCGCAAAAGAAATTTTTGGGTAATTTTTAGTAAAAAACAAAAAAACTTAGAAGCTTTCATACTTCTAAGTTTTTTCTTCTTACATAGCCTTTTCAACGTTTTAATTTTAGCTGAATAGCCATTTTGTCAAAAAGTGCCATGTTTCTTTGGCAATACTTGCAAGGAAGGTTGAGAGACTAAATGCGTTGAATTTTTTGAGGAGGTTCTCAACTAGTGGTGTGACAGTCTTAGGTGTTTCCACTGGAGCCTTACTTTCTTCTTGCTTACCCGTATTATCCTGAGATGGATCTGGCACTGTGTTTGTACTATCGTGACCATTATTTTGTCCAGTTGGCTCAGTCTCTGGAGCAACCTCTGGTTGATGCTCAGGCTCAACTGGTTTATTTTCCGGATTTGGCTCTGGACTTGGTTCTGGCTGAGGATCAGGTTTGATTGGTTCGTCAGTAGTGTCACTGCTTGTGTTTGTCATTTTTTCAGTTACGAAGAAGTTTTTGAATTCTACTGCTCCATCCCAAAGACCAACACCTACATGGGCTTGATTGAAGTAATTATCCACAGCATCAAATTGATGATGGAGCACTTCCTTGCCATCGACATAGACTGTCATGGTGTCCTTGCCTTTCACAACCTTGACATGGTGGTACTGACCGTCATTGATAGCCTTATCCAAATGAGCTTCAGCGATGGTTTCACCACCAAAACGGAAGAGACGAACAGTGTCGTTGTCAGCAAATTGGACAGAGTAGGCACGACCTGGTTCTTCACGTTCCGCAGCTACAAAGAGGTTGACCAAACCATGTTGGTATTTGACATCGATATCATAGTCAAATTGCTTGAAGCCATTACTTTCATAGGCCATGAAGAAGTCATTGGCACTAACATTGCTATCGTAAAGGGTATCGTCATCAATATACCAATCACCAGTAACAGCCTTCAAGCCTTTGAGATTAGTCGCAAAATTGTTAAGCGTGATGGCAATATTAAAGGTCTTGGTCAATGAAGGATTTTCAACAGAGGTTGCTGTGACAGTGAGATGACCTTTATGAAGAGCTTTCAGAGTAAGTTTATTGTCATGTTCAGTGAATGACACCAAACTTGGATCACTAACTGTCCAAGTCACATCTTGCTCTTCAGAAGCCGGTGCAAGGTAAACTTGCAAATCCTTACTTTGACCGACTTCAAGGGTTAAACGACCTGAAGCTGTTGTGTTCATAGCAACAGCCTTTGTGACTTCCTTCTTGTCAGTCCAAGTACTCTTAATTGGATAAATAGCAATGTTTGCTCTGGCTGGACCGCCTTCAACCAAGACACTTGCTCCAACGGCTCTTGGGCTTGGGAAAATCTGGTTAGCACCAGCCACTGTATTATCCTTAGCAAAAACTTCCACACTCGCACGGTCCACATAAAGGTGCAAATCAATAGAACCATCTTCATTGCGAGTCACCTGTTGACTATTAACCTTAGCAAAGGCATCTGAAAGGATAGTACCAGATTGGCTACGATCAATAGACAAAGTTTCCTTAGTTAAATCGTAAACGACTTTTGTAGCTTGACCATCACCAACGCGAAGGTTAAAGCCAACTGCTGTCGTGTCCTTACCTGGTATAAAGTGAGAAACCACTTCATAAGTATCACCCGTGAAATCTTTAAGCAATTCATTGTCAGAAGCTACTGTGACATTTTCAAAATACTGGGCATTTTCTGTGTCACGAAGGCTTTCGTAGGCCTTAACAGGGGTTTGGGTCAAGAGGTAACGGTCGCCTGATTTAACCAAACCAAGGTCAAGGTTAAGGTTAAAGGTACCATTAAATTTTTGACCTACAGTATCTGCAACCAGATTGCAATAATCTTCCCAAGTGTTCATCCAGTTGATTTCAGTCAATTGTGGGATGTTTGGATGGTCAGCTGTCCCAAAATCATGAACATAATAAGTCATGGCAGCATAGGAATCCTTACCAAAATTCATGATTTCGTCATGGTCTTGGTAAACATCATCAGCTACAAAGGCCCACTTGCCATCCACTTGTTTAAAATCACCAACCTTGTAAGAACGACCGCCACGTGAGAGGACCCACTTGAGTGCGCCATCATTGGCTACAATCGGATAGAGGTCAGGACATTCCGTATGCAAATCCTTATAGGTCGTTTCCACTTGCCAGTTCTTCAAGTCTTGTGAAGAATAAATACGGAGTGGACCACCTGCAAGGACCATAAACCATTGGTTATCCCAGCGGAAGACCTTAGGGTCACGGAAATCTTGGTTTTGAAGGGGATCCTGAGACCAGTCGGCAACTACCTTGTCATATTTTTGCCAAGTTCTACCCTCGTCCTCACTATAGGCGATTTCAATCCGTTGCCCATTACCATTTGAAGTGATAATAGCTACCAGGCCACCTTCCGGAGATTTGAAGAGGCCTGAGCTATTGGTACTATCAACCACGACAGAGCCTGAGAACATGTGACCTGTTGCATCTGGATAAAAAGCAATTGGCTCTTCATCCCAATGTAGCAAGTCTCGGCTTGTCGCATGGGCCCAGTGCATTGGCCCCCATTTGGTATCATCGTAAAATTGATAGAAGAGATGGTAACGTCCCTTGTAGAAGACTAAGCCATTAGGGTCATTAGCCCAGCCATCCTTGACAGAATAATGATACTGATCACGATAAAGCTCGTTGTAATACACATCATCACTCTGTCTGCGGTGGATATTAACACGATAAGTCAAGGTCACAGGACGGCCAAGCGAATCAGTCATACTACTTTCAATAATAAAGTAATTGGCACCTACAGCCACTGGCAATTGTGACATATCTGTGTAGACATTTCCCTTGGCATCTTCTACCTTGATAACAGCATTTGGATTATGCTTAGTGATGTCAAAGCCTACTGTCTCAGCATTGTGTCCCACATATTGAATATGGAGTGGTTCTTCAGAGAAGAATTGGGCTTGTTTTTCAACAGATCCTGTCTTTGAGGTCACCACAAGATTGTCAATCAAAGGAAGACTGGCATCATCGAGATTGACATAGCGGGTATTTTTGAAAATGACATTTGCATTCCAATTAAGAAGTCCAAAGTAACCTTCTGGAAGGACTTGAGGTTGACCCTTGTCACTTTTTTGAAGAACAGCATCACCTGTACTTGCGACAAGCACATCATTGACATAGTAAGATAGCCACTGATTAGCCGCAACTACTCTAAGATTGTAGGTTTCATCGGCAGTTGGTGTCACATCTTTCTCATCTACAAGTTGAATATCATGATTATTGACCCAACGCCAAAACTTAACCTTATGGTTACCAGAGTCTACATTGACCCCGTACATATTTTTATCGCTACTATCATTGTTACCACGGAAAATGAGGGCAGCGGCACCACCAGCTTCCTTGAAGGTTACATCTGTTGAATAGATAAAATTCTTGCCCTCGGATTGAGAATAAAGGAAAGAGTCTCCCTTGTCTTTGGCTTCTGAATGAATACCGTCAGCCTGCATTTCCCAGTGACCATTTTGGTCTGCGGTCATCCCTTCAAGATTGGTAACTGCTTCATTATTAGGCAAATCCATTTTTTCCTCTGTCACATGAACAGGACTGGTGCTATTCGTTACAACTGGAGATTGTTCTTGATTGGTCTGATTCAAATCGGCTTCTTGCGTTTGGTTAGTTACTTTCTCAGCCTCACTAGCCTGTGATTGTACTTCTTTTGACTGGTCAGGGCTAGGCTGAGTGGGATTCTCTTGAGCTGTTTTAGCAGATTCGGAAACAAGAGACTGGCTTGGCTCTACCACTTGGGGGACTTCCTTGGTCGTGCTAGGAGTAAGCTCCGCTTGAGGGGCAACTTGATGGTCAGTTTGAGTTACCACTTCTTGAGGTGTTGGGCTCACAGTTGCCTGTTCCACTTGGTCAGCATAGACAGGACTAGCTAGGGCCAAACCTACAAAACTTACCAAGGCACAACCATAGACCCAAGTTTTCCCACTTTTACGCATAAACCAATTTTTACAAACAGTATCATTCATGACTCTTCTCCTTCTTTAGAGTAACATTAAATGTTAGCTCAGTTTTCATGAAAATTCAAAGTCAATACATTCGCCTTTATTAATAAGCCTGTCAAAGTTTCCGGAAATATCTCTAGGATTTAAATTAAAACGGTAAACGTTTACTTTTAATATCATTATAGCACTATAATCTGAAAATACCATCTTTTTCTGTAATATTTTTCATATAAATGAAAAAACTTCCGAATTTGCCATTCGAAAGTCTCATACTTATGCTTAATCTGAGCCTGTTAGCAGGCTATTTCCAATAATACCAATGGTTACAATAGCAATCCCAAAGAATCCCAAAAGGCTAGGTAGACTATCTCCGAGGAAGAGGCAACCACCCAAGAGGGTAAAGAGAACTTCACCAGCCTGAGTAGCCTCAACTACTGCCAGTTGCTTATGGTTATGCTTAACTAGATTAGTCGCCTCGAAGAAAAGCAAGGTTGCGACAACCCCAGAAAAGACTGCTACAATTAAAGACTGTAAAATCTGTCCACCTGATGGAAGTCCAGCATCTGCACCAGCAAAAACTGACAAAAGCAACCAAAAAGGCATACTCATCAAGGTCATCCCAAACACGCGCTGCGTCGTTGAAAGCTGATCCTGCTTACAGTGGACCATCATCTTACGATTGCCCAAAGGATAGGCAAAAGCGGCCAATAAAATCAAGAGACTAGCACGAACCACACCGCTACCAAGACCACTACCAAAGTAAGGAATCTGGATGAGAATAATACCTAAAAGGATGACCAATGTCATAAGCAGTTGCTTACCAGGTACCTTCTGCCCAAAGAGAGGGGTCAAGAGCAGACCAGCTAGAATGGTAATCTGCCAAGTAGCCGCCACAAACCAGGACTCGCCATAAATGGAGGCTAGAGACAGTGGCCCATAAAAAAGCCCAAAACCAACCGTACTCCAGACCAACCAGGTCAAGGGTGCTTTCTTAATAGCAGACAGAACACCTGCCAGCTCACCCTTGCGCCAGACCATAACTGCCAGCATAGGCAAACTAAACAAATAGCGTAGACTAGCACTCCACATCCAGGACCCACCTGAAAGGTTCATACTACGGTTGAAAATAAAAGTAAAAGCAAAAAAGAGAGCACCCAGAATACCATACCAAAGCGCCCTCGCAAATTGAGATTGTTTCATAATTGTAAACTCCTGTAATTATTCTATTGTACAGTATTTGGAGCAATAAAAAAAGGAGGTCATCATAATGACTTCCTTTAATCGTATACAGTTTTCCTTAAGAATCAAGTAAGCAACCTGTATCTTAGTCACCTCTTAGTTGTACTTGTGTACGGGCTAGTAGGTCTCCCAGATGTCTCTTATCTTTCCTAAAAATCGTCATTGCCAGTAGCAAAACTGCAAGGAGAGTCGCCGAAATAGAGAGGCTAATGGATAACACATCAAACTCACTATAGACACCATGTATCGTGCCCATATGACCGAGTTGCCAAGGCAAAAATTTAATGGTGTTTCTAATCAAGCTAGCTTGCACTGTTTTTTTCTGGTAGACCAATTGAAGTCCCGCTTTTACCTTCCCAAAACTCCCATTATTTGTATAATCTAAGAATGTAAAAAGTAGAGTGATTGGCAAAACAGAGGTAAAAAATGCAAGACACTGCGACTGAATTTCTGTAAACTCTGGGACGCCATTAAAAAGAATAATGTATATAAGCATAGAACCTAAAAACAGAAGAACTAAATAAGCTAAAATGAAAAGATAATCGAATAGAAATTCAATCATTCTTTTTTTAAACGAAATAGGATTGATTGCTAAGATCTTCATCATAGACTCCTCCTTTCTCATCTCCTATTATAACATTTTTTAATATTCTAAATAATATTTGAGAGGAAAATTGCAGGTCATTGAGCTCGCAAATTGAGATTATTTCATAACTGTAAACACCTATAGGTTTTATTTTACACTACTTCTATTATGGCTTTTGGACTTTATTTCGATTTTACGTTATAGTAGTATTAAAAATCTAAATCATAAGGGTAATATATGTCTCAGAATATTAAAGTAGAAATTGGAAAAAGAATTCGTCAAGAACGTGAGCGCCAAGGGCTAACTCGAGAGCAAGTTTGTGATACTGAGGAAGAAATAACCGTCAAACAACTGATGAGAATTGAACTCGGTCGCTCATTACCAACTATTGTCAAACTGCAGTATATCAGTGATAATTTGGGAGTTTCCCTAAACTATTTGCTAGGTGAAACAAAACTAGACATTCCTGAAGACTATTACAAGGCTAAATATAAACTCATGAAGTCTCCTGTCTATGGCGACCCCGAACGTATCAAGAAGAAGCTAAAAGATATTGAGGAACTCTACGACAACTATATTGAGATTCTACCAGAGGACGAGCTTTTTGCTATTGATATCATTGAAAGAACGTTAAATTTTATGGTTATGGAAGAAGATAGTCTTATTGAATCTGTATTTGAAGACTATTTGACTCAAGCGTTGAAAAAAGAAGCATATTCCTTAAATGACCTTCTATTAATTTCATACTATGCATTTCGATGTCAGGATTATGACTATGATAATGAGAGAATTGAAAAATTTAGACATAAATTAATTAAGCAAGAATTACAAGGTGATGAGCTGTTTAACGTTGAACTGATAGGTGCTTTATCAGCTATAGCTGGGATATATGTGATGCATCATGACTATAAAGAAATGAAGTCTGTTGTTGATAAAATGTATGTTCTTATTGATAAGACACTTCAACAAGCTTATAAACCCGCAGTACTTGTATTTGAAGCAAAATACTATCTCTTCTATGAGAATAACATAGATAAAGCAACAGAGCTCTATCATACAGCCACCGTACTAGCCGAAGCCTTCGGCGACCAAGTCTTCATCAAAAATCTTAAAATGGAAATGAAAAAAGATTTAAATACGAAATAACAAATCTAAGTGACATAAATGTCCTTTTGATTCGTTATTTTTTTGTTTATACTCATTCATATAATCAAGTAGGAGAAATCAAGATATGACAAACCTTATCGTAGCAAAACAGTTAAGCAAACAATTTCAAAAATATAAAGCAATAGAAAATCTAAACTTCACAGTTGAAGAAGGTGAAATTCTAGGTTTCCTAGGGCCTTCAGGTTCTGGTAAAACGACAACAATTAATATCTTAACAGGTCAACTCACTCCTAGTCAGGGAGAAACTTATATTTTAGGCAAATCATCCCTTCAGTTAAAAGAAAAAGATTTGTCAAAGATTGGATTAATTACTGAAAATAGTGGCTTTTATGAAAAATTAACACTTCATGACAATCTTCTATTCTTCGCCAAACTCTACAATGTTTCACTAGATTATATTGACGATTTGATGAAACGTGTCGGACTTTATGACCATCGAAAAACCTTAGCAGAAAAACTCTCTACAGGGATGAAACAACGGATGCTTTTAGTTAGGGCTATGATTAACAAGCCAAGAGTTCTCTTTCTTGATGAACCGACTTCTGGTTTAGATCCATCAACATCTCAAACCATTCACGCTCTCATCAAAGAGCTTAAAGAACATGGAACAACCATTTTTCTGACGACACATGACATGCACGAAGCTACCATTTTATGCGATAAAATTGTACTTCTAAATAAAGGGAAGATTGTTGAAGAAGGAAAACCTGCTGAGCTTATTCAGAAATACAATACCAATAAGATGGTAAAAGTGACCTATTGTTCAGGTCAAGAGAAAGTGATTCCCTTCTCTGAATTAAATCATATTACTGCTATTCAGGATATTCAAACCATCCACTCATGTGAACCGACTCTAGAAGACATCTTCATTCAACTGACAGGAGGAAAACTTAATGTTTAACCAATTAAAATCTTTACTATGGCTTAGAAAACGAGTAATCAAATCTAATAAAAGCATTATCCTACAAATCCTCCTTCCTTTAGGACTTGCCTTTCTCTACAAATATATTTATGAGATACAAGGTAGCCTAAACAATTCAGTGAAAGCCAATCTATTAGTTACCTGTTTAGCCATATCTTTGAGTGTATCAGTTGGAACTCCAATCAGCACGATTGTTTCTGAAGAAAAGGAAAAAAATATTTTAAGAACTTTGTTTTTAAGTGGTGTTAACAGTACGAACTATATCCTTTCAGTTTTATTTTACCCAGTGCTTATTAGCTTAGTTATGACAACTGCTATTCCAAAAATACTAGAACTGAATATTGAAACTCATTATGGTCCTTATCTTATCGTCTCATTTGCTACATCTTTAGTAATGATGCTTATCAATCTTTTCATTGGATTAATCAGCAAAACTCAAGTATCTGCCCAAGTGATTAGTCTTCCAGTAATAATGATTAGTATGTTTATTCCAATGCTTTCAGGGATCAGTAAAGGTTTTGATAATGTCACGAAGTACAGTTATATGGGATTGTTCTCAAAATCTATAAGCCAGCTTGAAACCTTTAAGTGGCAGGACCAAGTAGCAAGCTCACTATCCCTTCTAGTCTGGTTACTCCTCTTTACTGCACTGACCATTCTACAGTCTAAGAGATTACGAAAAATATCTTAATTCAAAACCATAACCATCTAAACTGAGTGTTAGATGGTTGTTTTGTTTATTTCCCTTCTTTTGCTCTAACTAGAAACACAGTCAGCTTCCTAGAGTCTTTTCATTCACATGATTTTAAGGTATATTATTATATAGTTAAAACTCAAGGGGAATACAGATGTCTGAAGATATTAAAATCGAGATTGGAAAAAGAATTCGTGAAGAACGTGAACGAATAGGTTTAACACGTGAGCAGGTTTGTGACACAGAAGAAGAATTAACCGTCAAACAACTGATGAGAATTGAACTCGGTCGCTCATTACCAACTATTGTCAAACTGCAGTATATCAGTGATAATTTGGGAGTTTCCCTAAACTATTTGCTAGGTGAAACAAAACTAGACATTCCTGAAGACTATTACAAGGCTAAATATAAACTCATGAAGTCTCCTGTCTATGGCGACCCCGAACGTATCAAGAAGAAGCTAAAAGATATTGAGGAACTCTACGACAACTATATTGATATTCTACCAGAAGAAGAACTTTTAACCATTGATATCATTGAAAGAACCCTGAATTTTATATCTGAAGAGAAGAAAGAAGATCTTGTTGAGATTGTATATGAAGACTATTTGAACCAGGTATTAAAAAAAGAAGAGTACACCTTGAATGACCTTCTGCTAATAAAATACTATACCTTTCAATGTCAAGTTGGTGACTATGATGAAGAAATTGTTGAAAGTTTTCGATGTAAATTAATTAATCAAGAATTACAAGGGGAAGAGCTAGTTAATGTTGAACTACTGGGGGCATTGTCAACTATAGGTGGAATCTATGTGATGCATCATGATTATAGAAATATGAAAACTATTGTCGATAAAATGCATACTATTATTGATAAGACGCTACAACATGCTTACAAACCCGCCGTACTCATTTTTGAAGCGAAATATTATTTATATTTTGAAAATGACCTAGACAAAGCAAGAGAAATCTATAATACGGCTCAGGTGTTATCTCAAGCCTTCGGTGACCAAGTCTTCATCAAAAATCTTAAAATGGAAATGGAAAAAGATTTAAACTTAGAATAGACAAATATATCAGCAACATTTTAAACGTGATTCATTCTAAATGTAATAACTACCAAAGAAGCATCTGAAGTTAAACTCAGATGCCTCTTTTATTATTTCAATTTTTTCACTTAAACTTGTCCTTATGCTTCTTCAAATACTTTTTCCCATACCATTTTTCTGCTGACTTGCCTTCCCAGTCACGGTATTCTTCAGGATATTTCCATTTGTAGTAGGCTTGCAACATATAGGGAAACATGAAATAAATTTCAAAGGCAGCAATTAGTATATTGAACACTAGGAATAAAAATAGAACGCTTAATCCTCCAACCAGACTATCTGCATTTCTTATTGAATCTGAAAATATCATACGAAAAATTATCCAGAGTGCTACGACTATTCCACCATACTTGACAATGAATCTAAATACTCTATTAAACACTCTATCGGTCGGACTCTCTATTTCATTACCACCATATAATAAATTTAGTAATGAGGTAGACTTATCACGTATCATATAAATGATTGTGAAAAGAATTAGTCCTTCAAAAACAAACATTCCCACATAGCCAACAAGACCATAAAGTAAATTCATCAAGAAAAGATTAAGTTCAATTAGCAGCCATATTATAAAAGAAACCATAAAATGAAACTGACCTCTATAGATCAAAATGAACTGTTGGTTGAATCGCTTTCCTAATATAATCAGTAAAAGCCATATTGCCAACCCCATCCAAAACACCCAGTAGGGAAGAAAATTAACCTCGGATAGGCCTACTGTTAAATCTTTAGGATTAGCATGATAAAATAAATAATTATTTAAAGCAACAATCAACCAATTGGGACCCATTATAAATAAGATTGTCAAAATCACTAACCAAACATACGACTTAAAGGTCCCTCTATATTTTCTTTTTTTAGAGCATCCTGATAATTTTCCTGTGCAAATTTTCCTGAGACACTATCATCTAAAAGATTTAAACTCTCTTCAAAACTTGCACTAAAGATTGATTTTTTCATTTTTACCTTATCAATAATTCCTTGTGCTTTTTAGGCACTTCCAATTAATCTCTATTTCGATTGGTTAAATCATAAAGAGCGAGACAGACCTTTTTAGTTTTCTCAGCTAGTGTAGAGTCTGTGTTTAACTGAGCCTCTAGCTATTCTCTGGACAAATCAGGATCTATCAGCACGATTGAAAGAATGAGATAACTCTCAAAAAGTTCTTATATTTCTGCTTTAATTACGTCTGACTGATTGCTTCTCTAGCATCCTTTATGACAGCATCAAAATCTCCTGACCTAAACTTTACGAGTGCCTTGCTCTACCAACTGAGCTAAATTGGCTAACACTTTTATAGTATAGCACTCTCAATTTTTTGTCAGGAAGTTTTAAACGATTTTCTTTATCAAAATCTGGCAAGGATTTTGGGGATTCCATAGTTGAGGAAAAATCTCTAATTTTTTAAAACCAACACTTCGATAAAAGACATTTGTTCGGTCATAATCTTTATTAGAGCCTTCTGCTACTGTTTTCACTTGTAAATAATCAACGTTTTTGCGTGCTTCACTTTCTAAAGTAGCAAGCAATTGACTCCCAATTCCTCTACCTTGATGAGATTTTTTTACGCCGAGACAATCAATCTCTGCACACTCTTCACTAGAATAGGACAAGCTTACAAATCCAGTCAAATCACTCTCCTGATAGGCTGCCCAAACTTGCAAATCTTTGGCTCCTTCGATGTAGGCTTGCGTGCTTTCAGGTATTCCAAACCATTCTGGCAAATCCTTTAAAACCTCATCAACAACTGCCATTTTTTGATCTTCATCCTTGACTTCTTCAATTGTAAACATCATAAGTTCCTTTCTTGATTTTAGTCTTACTTTCCCCCTTACGAGCCAGCACTTTCGTAGGCATCCAAGCCCCTATCCCAGAGTTTGAGGGAAATGAAAAAGAAGACAAGGGAAATCAGAATCAAACCACCGATATTAAAGAGCCCATTCTTACCCTGCAAGAAATAACTAGCAGGATAGTAAGCCGTAAAGGCAAATGGCACGATAAAACTAATCAACCAACGAAGGAGCGAATTGTAAATGGAAATCGGGTACTTGGCAAAGTCATTAAACATATAGAAAA
>ERZ1036424.393-NODE-393-length-19454-cov-5.237744_pt1 | contig 19454 bp, 24 predicted proteins | sample MGYA00514221_ERZ1036424 | MGnify/ENA primary metagenome ERZ1036424 (study PRJEB33795, sample SAMN09464939) | human gut metagenome | host: Homo sapiens | place: USA: Stanford, California | collected 2016-11 | study: EMG produced TPA metagenomics assembly of the... | reverse complement strand
ACCACCTAAATTTGTTCTCTAAATAATGATAACGGTATTAAACCGATAGTTTTTATCTATTGCTCAAAAGCTGGTTCAAAGTCTGGTTAAAAGTCTTGCAGCCTAAGGACTTTTTCTCTTAATATTAACTTCTACTATTCTTCATCATCGCTATAAACTTCATTTTATTTTAATTTATTATAACTTTTTGAATTTTAACTGTCAATATCCTATCATCATACTACTTACTAATTAAGTGTTTTGCCAATATTAAGTCATCTGGAGTAGTAATTTTTATATTTGTATATTCCCCTTCATATATATATACTTCGTTACCAAAAAGCTCAGCTACCATAGTATCATCTGTTACTAATATTCCTTTTTCTTTAAGCTTCTTATGGCAATCATATATCATATTGTAATCAAAAGCTTGTGGCGTTTGTATTGCAACCAGTTCGCTTCGATTTAAAGTCTTGATTGAAAAACCATCTTTACTTTTAATTTTTATAGTATCTTTTGGCATTACTCCTGGTGCTGACGCCTTATATTTTTTAGCATATTTAATTGCTTCATCAATAGTTTTTTTAGATACAAATGGTCTTACACCATCGTGAATTAGTACTATTTCAGATCCATTTGCTTTAGTTAATCCATTATATACAGATTCTTGCCTTTCAGCACCTCCTGATACTATATCATCAACAATAAGTCCAAACTTATCCAAAACTTCTTTTCTACAATATTCAATTTCATCTTTAGGCAAAACTAATATTATTCTATTTATTAAATCATTATCTATAAACTGTCTAAGAGTGTAATAAAGAATGGGCTTTCCATTCAAATCGATGTATTGTTTGCTTCGAACAGAGCCCATTCGTTTACCTCTTCCTCCTGCTAACACAATTGCACTAATCATTTAGAAAAGTCTCCTTATAAAATTAAGCTTCTTTTGGTTTTGCGAATATCATTCTCCCTGCTGCTGTTTGAAGTACTGATGTAACAATAACATCAGTTGTTTTACCAATATATTTTCTCCCACCTTCAACAACAATCATTGTACCATCATCTAAATATGCTACACCTTGACTAGATTCTTTACCATCTTTAACTATATCTATTACCATCTCTTCGCCAGGCAATACAACTGGCTTTATAGCATTAGATAGTTCATTTATATTTAATACTGGAACTCCTTGAAATTCAGCCACTTTATTCAAATTATAATCATTAGTTATGACCTTTCCATCCATCTTTTGTGCTAATTTTAATAATTTAGCATCAACTTCTGCTATTTTAGGAAAATCGTCATCAACAATTTGAGTTTCTATCTCTAATTCCTTTTGTATTTTATTTAGTATATCTAATCCTCTTCTACCCCTATTTCTCTTAAGCGCATCTGATGAATCAGATATATGTCTAAGCTCATCCAATACAAAATTAGGTATTACTAACGGTCCTTCAATAAATCCAGTTTCACAAATATCAAATATTCTGCCATCAATTATAACTGATGTATCTAATACTTTCGGAATTCCACTTCTAATATCTTTACCTATTTCTTTTGTAGTCTCTTTAACTTTCTTTTCTTTAACAACTGGTTTTTTAATATTTACAAGTAAAGCTGTTATGTCTTCTTTCTTCTTTATCATTATTTCTGCACCTATTACAGCTGCTAATAAATTTAGTAGTGTAAATAAAATAGGTCCAAATACTTTGAAACTATTTATAGGTCTCGCAATAAATGCCATTAAAATTAAAGCAATAATTGCTCCTACTGTTCCATAAATTATTTCTGCTATACTCATTTTTTGTACATTCTTTTCAATATACTCAATTAAGTTAGAAATTGATTTATATATAGCAGGAGAAATAATATATAATATGATTCCAAAAATAAAAGACATAATAATTCTAAATACTATCTTTCCAATTTCACTTGAAAAATAACTTAAATTATAAACTTGTGGTATTGTTATTAACATTTCTGCTATAAAATAACCTAAAACCAAGCCTACTATAGAAAAAATTCCCCTTAATAATTTTTTTAACACATATTTCACCTCCTTCAAATTATTCCCACTAAATAAAGTTTTAAACATTACCTTAAAGTTATTTTATACATTATCAATTATAACATACAATATGTTTATCTAAAATGAATAAATTATTAAGTTTAATTTAGTCCCCCTATTAAATATCTATATTATTGTGTATCATATACACATATTTTAAATCAAATACTTTATTAAATAATTTTTACAGCCTTATATTTTTTAGATAAATTATTTTATTAAGGAGTTGAAGTATATGAAAGATATAATATTTGATGATTTCCAAAATTGTATAGATGATTCTTTAATACGTCATAAAAGTATTCTAGATGTTCTTACAAAATATACTGAATCTAGTGCTAAAGTAAATAGATCAATTGCAAAAGCTGTTACAAATTGTGGTTGCATAAATATAAATGCTAAAAAACAAAATTCTTTATTAGATGATGATACTATAGAAGATTTTAATAATAATTTAAGTTCTCATCTTAATGGTACCCTTTGTGATAATTGTCGTGAAGTTATAGAGAAAGAAATTGGTAATAATATATTTTATCTTACCTCACTATGCAATCACTTAAATATAAGTCTATTTGATGTTTTAATAAAAGAATATGATAATATAAATACATTAGGAAAATTCAGTTTAAACTAAAATATGTATTTATGAATAAAAACTCGGCTGTAACTAGATTATATCCGAGCTTTTTCTTTACTAAATATCTTTTTTGAGTGATATTTGCTCCTTTATTCTTTTTAATCCATTTTTTATAGCAGTTGCTCTAGCTTCTCCAATTCCCTCTACCTTATCTAATTCATTTATATCAGCATCTATTACATTACTTAATTCTTTAAATTCTTTTATTAAATTGTCAATTACATTCGAAGGTATCCTCGGAACCTTACTAAGCATTCTATATCCTCTTGGAGAAATTAAAGTGTCTATCAACGGCGTTCCCCCACATCCTAAAACCCTTGCTATTGCATCTAAATCTAACAATTCTGATGAATTTAATTTTTGAATATGTTCATATACTTCATTATGCTCTAATCCTTCACTACAATAATCTCTTATTAAGAATATACCATCTCTTTCAATATGCTTAATTAATTCATTAAGTTGCATTGATATCAATCTTCCTTCGTTTCCAAGTTCAAGTATATACATATTAATTTCTTCCACTATTCTCATAACCATTTCTGTTCTTTGTATAGCAGTTACAACATCAAAAAGTGTAGTTAAGTCTTGAAACTCTAACAAATTTAAATTATTTATGACCCTTTCAAGTACTGCTACATATTTTTCCAATGTCTGTATGGCTTGATTTGCTTTAGCTAATATAACTCCACTATCCCTTAATACATATTTTATATCACCTTTATATATTGTTATCATATTTCTTCTTTGTGATATAGCAACAACTATTTTATTTGTTTGTTTAGCTACTCTATGAGCTGTTCTATGACGCGTTCCTGTTTCATATGTCTGTATTGATGACTCAGGTAATAACTGAACATTTGCACAAACAATTTTTTTTAAATCCTCTGTTATGACTATTGCGCCATCCATTTTAGCTAATTCATATATATACGCTGGTGTATAATCTGAATTAATACTAAAACCTCCATCAACTAAATTCATAACATCATCTTCTGCTCCAATTACTATTAATCCCCCAGTTTTAGCCCTTAATATATTTTCGAGGCCTTCCCTTAGCTGAGTGCCTGGGCACATAATTTTTAAAACATCCTTTATTCCAGTTCCCTTTTCTATTCTCATTACACTCACCCATTTTCTCTAAAAAATCTTACTTATTGTTTCTTTCAAATTTGCTACACCTATTACATTTATAGATGTTTTTTTTATTTTATCTAAATTTCTAAGTGGAATTATTACATTCTCAAATCCAAGCTTTTCTGCTTCTTTTACTAATCTTTCAGCAGCTGGTACCGGCCTTATTTCACCTGTCAATCCAACCTCTCCTATTATAAGAGTTTTAGGAATTTTAAATTCTTTACTTTTAGCACTTGATATTAGAGCTAAAGCCAATCCTAAATCTGCTGTTGTTCCATCTATATTCATACCTCCAACTGCATTAATATAAACATCTTTATTATAAAAGTGAATTTTTAATTTCTTCTCTAAAACTGCTAGTATCAAACTCAACCTCTGATTATCGACTCCTACTGCTGTTCTTCTTGGAATTGCCATATTGGTTTCTGTAACTAATGCTTGAATTTCTATTAATATAGGTCTTGTTCCTTCCATAATTCCAATCACTACTGAACCTTCTTGATTAAAATCTGTATCCTCTAAAAAAATTCTTGAAGGATCTAATACTTCAAGAAGTCCTTCTCCCTGCATTTCAAATACACCTATTTCACTAGTTGTTCCAAAACGATTTTTCATAGTTCTTAGAATTCTGTATTCCTCTGTTCGCTCTCCCTCAAAATATAGTACAGTATCTACCATATGTTCCAATACCCTTGGTCCCGCTAATTCCCCCTGCTTAGTTACATGTGCAACTAAGAAAAAAGGTATGTTGCTTTTTTTACACATTCTCATTATACTATTGGAACATTCCTTAACTTGTGATACACTACCTGGTGCAGAAGAAACACTATCTTTAAATATAGTTTGTATAGAATCTATAATAACAAATTTAGGATTAATTTGATCAATATAAACAGAAATTGCATCTAGATTAGTTTCTGATACTATAAATAACTCTCCACTATTTACTCCTAACCTATCTCCTCTAATCTTAATTTGCTCATCAGATTCTTCTCCAGAAACATAAAGTACCTTTCCATATTTTAAAGATATATTGTTTGCTGTTTGTAGCAATAATGTCGACTTACCTATTCCTGGATCACCAGAAATTAATGTTAGTGATCCTTTAACTAGGCCTCCACCTAATACCCTATTTAATTCCCCTATTCCAGTATCATATCTTTCCTTATCTCCAGATTTTATTTCTTTAATATTTTTAGGAAAATTACTAGTTATTATTTCTTTAACTTTACCTTTAGATATTTCTTTAGTTGTATCTTTAATTTCTTCATTAAATGTATTCCAACTACTACAAGATGGACATCGTCCTAACCATTTTAAAGATTCATAACCACATTCCTGACAAATGTATATAGACTTTATTTTCGACATATATTTTCCTTTCCTATTATTAATACAAATCACATTTACAATATGTATAGTTTAATTTTATTATTAACTATTTAATAATAACATAAAACTTATTATTAATAATATCATTTAACAAAATTTTATTGAAAAGCAGTCTTATGTTATTAAACTAATAACTTTTAATTTAATTTGTGAATATTTAAATTATATAATGCAAAAACTAGTTATATAATTTATAGGAGTTGATACTTATGGTAGATAAAATATATTTAAATAATATTCCTTCAAAAAATATACTTCATGGCTCGCAAATAAATAATAATATAGTAACTTCAAATTTTAACAATAATTCAAATAATGATTTTTCTAATCTTGTACTTAATTCTAATTTAGAAAACTCAAATATAATCAAATAATAATATTGATATATAGGAATTTAAAGATTATAATAATCATTAAAGAATTATTATCATTAAGGAGGTTTAATTATGATAAAGGTATATACTACTAACTCTTGTCCTTGGTGTGTTAAAGTTAAGAACTATCTAAAATCAGAAAATCTTGATTTTGAAGAACTAAATGTTCAAGATGATATGGAAGCTAGAGAAGAGATGGTAAGCAAATCTCATCAAATGGGTGTTCCAGTTATAGACATAAATAACACAATTATAGTTGGATTTGATAAAGCAGCTATTGTAAGTGCTTTAAATAAATAAATTCAAGAGGCTATTCAGCCTCTTTTTTATTTATTTATTTATATTTTTATCTATTAATTTTTTATCAAACCCAACTATTATTTCTCCTTCAATATCTATTACAGGCACTGTTCTTTGTCCCGATACTTTAAATACTTCTTCCCTATCCTCATGCTTGTCAGCTACATTTATTTCTTTATACTCTAATCCTTTTAAATTAAAATATTTTTTAGCCTTTATACAATCTGGGCACCATGATGTTGAATAAATTTTTATCATATGTTATTTCTCCTTGTTTAATATATATTTTTCTGCATTTAATAATGCTATAGTTCCATCTGAAACAGCTGTTGTTATCTGTCTATATTTCTTTTCCCTTACATCTCCAACTGCGTATACACCTTCAATATTTGTTTGCATATCTTCATCTGTAATTATATATCCTTGTTTATTTAAATTTAAGTATTTTCCTATCAATTCAGTTTGAGGATCAGTCCCTATACATCCAAACACGGCATCCATATTTAAGCTAGTAATTTCACCTGTTTTTGTGTTTTTAATCTTGACTGATTCTAAAAATGTCTTTCCATTAGCCTCAACTAAATCTTCATTAAGTAAAACTTCTATCTTTGGATGATTAAACACTTCGTCTATTAGTGCCTGTTCACCTTTAAAATAATCATATCTTCTAATTAAATATACCTTTTCAGCAAATCTAGTTAGGAATACCGATTCTTCTAGTGCAGTATTTCCACCGCCAACAACGGCAATCTTTTTTTCATTATACATAGCGCCATCACAAACTGCACAATAATGTATTCCCTTACCTGAGAATTCCTCTTCTTGTGGAATTGGTAATTTCTTTGGAGATGCTCCTGTAGCTATTATTACAGCCTTCGGTCTATATATATAGCTTTCTGTTTCAACAATTTTCTCATCATTAGAAAGCTCCACATTTTCAATAACATCAAATTCATCAATTTTTGCTCCAAGTGCTTCTGCTTGCTCTTGAAATATATCAGCTAATTTACCACCCTCTATGTTTTTAAATCCAGGATAATTTTCAATAGTATAACTATTTCTTACTTGGCCACCAACAATTTTATTTTCTAATAGTAATGTATCTATTTTAGCTCTTCCAGCATACATTGCTGCTGTCAATCCTGCTGGTCCTCCTCCTATAATAATTAAATCTATATCCTTTACTTCTTTACTCATTTATTTTCTCCTAATTAACTTAAATTCTTTTTATAAATTCTATCACTATTCTTAGTCTTTGTGTAGATTTATAATAATATTCTCTTAAATAATATTATTTATGTGATAAAAGGTGTTAATTTATAATCAACACCTTTTATCCTCATTATACTAGTTTACTAAAAATAAGCTTATTATCCGACTCATTTACTTTTAGTTTATCACCTATTTTTATATTTCCTTGTAAAATCTCCTCGCTTAACCTATCTTCAACTTCTTTTATAATAAGTCTTCGTAAAGGTCTTGCTCCATAATTAAGATCTATGCCTTTATTTAATAAGAACTTTTTACTATCCTCTTCAAAGTCTAAGTATATTTCTCTTCCTTCAAGTCTTTCACTTATTGATGTAAGCATAAGATCTATAATCTTATTTAAATCTTCATCATTAAGTTTATGGAATACTATAGTGTCATCAATTCTATTAAGGAATTCTGGTTTAAACTTTTGTTTTAACTCTCCTAATATATTTTCCTTCATCTTTTCATACTCTGATTCATCATTAACAATAGTATTAAAGCCTATAACCTTTTGTTTCTTTATTTCATGAGCACCTACATTAGAAGTCATTATAATTATTGTATTCTTAAAATTAACAACCTTTCCTTTACCATCAGTAAGTCTTCCATCCTCCATAATCTGAAGAAGAATATTAAATATATCTGGATGCGCTTTTTCTATTTCATCTAAAAGAATTATTGAATAGGGCTTTCTTCTGACTGCTTCTGTCAATTGTCCCCCATCATCATATCCGATATATCCTGGAGGTGCACCTATTAATTTAGCAACAGAATGACCTTCCATATACTCAGACATATCAACTCTTATTATACTATTTTCATCACCAAACATAGCTTCTGCAAGTGCTTTTGAAAGTTCTGTTTTACCTACTCCAGTAGGTCCTAAAAAGATAAAACTACCTATAGGCCTATTAGGATCTTTAATTCCAACACGTGCTCTCCTTACAGCTCTAGCAATAGATTTCACAGCCTCGTTTTGTCCTATAACCCTTTTATGAAGTATATTTTCTAAATTAAGTAATTTTTCGCTCTCTTTTTCAGTTAACTTATCAATCGGAATTTTAGTCCAATTTGAAACTACTTTTGCTATTTTTTCTTCATTTACAGTTAATGTCTTCACTGAATTATGTGTAGTCCACTCTTTTTTCATATTCCCTAGTTTTTCTTTTAATTCTTTTTCCTTATCTCTTAAACCTGCAGCTCTTTCAAATTCTTGAAGCCTTACAGCCTCTTCTTTTTCTTTCGAAAGTTCATTAATTTGTTCCTCTACTTCTTTTAAGTCTGGTGGTGTAGTTAAATTTTCAATCCTAACTTTTGCAGCCGCTTCATCAATTAAATCTATTGCTTTATCTGGCATAAATCTATCACTTATATATCTATCTGACAAATTTACAGCAGCATTTAACGCTTCATCTGTGATTTTAACTCTATGATGAGATTCATACTTATCCCTTAATCCGCGTAATATCTCTAAAGTCTCTGATTTTGAAGGTTCTCCAACTGTAATAGGTTGAAATCTTCTTTCTAATGCAGAATCCTTTTCTATATGTTTTCTATATTCATCTATTGTTGTAGCCCCAATACATTGAATTTCACCTCTAGCCAAAGCTGGTTTTAAAATATTTGCTGCATCAATTGCGCCTTCTGCTCCACCAGCTCCAATTATTGTATGAATCTCATCTATAAAGATTATTATACTTTTATCTTTAATAATTTCATCCATAACTTTCTTTAGCCTATCTTCAAATTCACCTCTGTATTTAGCTCCTGCAACCATAGATGTTAAATCTAAAGCCACAACTCTTTTGTCCCTTAATATTTCTGGTATATTTCCTTCTACTATCTTTTGAGCCAATCCTTCTACTACTGCAGTTTTTCCTACCCCGGGCTCTCCTATTAAACATGGATTGTTCTTTATTCTCCTACAAAGAATTTCTAATAATCTTTGAGTTTCAGAATCTCTACCTATAACTGGATCTAACGTTCCCTCTTTAGCCATCTCTGTTAAGTCTCTACCATATTTATCAATCATAGGAGTTTTTTCTTTCTTTTCCTTACTAGATTTGCTATCACTTAATTTATCGTTATAATTTCCTGATAGCAATGATACTAGTTCTTCTTTAATTGAAGTAAAATTAACTCTCAAACTTTTTAATATTGTATATCCCATTCCTTCTCCTTGATTAAGAAGTGCTAATAAAATATGCTCTGGGCTAACATATTTATGATTTAAATTTTTAGCTTCTATAAAACTTTCATCAAGTAATCTTTTAGTTCTTGGAGTTAATAAAATCTCTCCTTCTACAGTTTTTATATCTCCATAGCCTAAATATTTTTGAAGCATCTCTCTTATTGTTTCAGTATATACTCCATATTTACCTAATAATTTTGCTGAATAACCATCTTCTTTTAATAAGCCTAGTAAAACATGTTCTGTTCCTACATAGCCATGCTTAAATTTTTCAGACTCATTCTCAGCTTCTAGAATAACCACTTGGGCTCGTTCTGTTAACTTTCCATATTCCATATATTTCTACCCTCACAATCTATATAATTTATATTAATATTTCTTTTACTACTTTTGCTCTTTCATATCTAACTTCTTTGGATTCTAAAGATCTTCCTAAAAAACTTTGAAGTGATTCATCTCCTATAGTAGTTAGTATCTTATTTATTTTCCTTTTATCTATATCTATAATTGAAAGTTCTGTTCCTAATCTAATATTTGATAATAAATCAATGGTTTCTTTATAGTCTAAAAGTATAGCTGACTTTAGTATTGCATAAGATCTATAAATCTTATCCTCTAATTCATATTTACATTTGCTCATTAATATCTCTCTAAATTTCTTTTCTTGAGATATTATATTTAAAACTGAACTTTTTAATTTATTTACAATATCATTTTCTGTAATTCCTAATGACTCTTTACTAAATATTTCGTATATATTTCCAAATACTTTTTCTCCATCCATATATATTCCTTTAATATCCAGTCCATTATTATTGAGATATTTTGAAATATTTTTTATTTCTTCGCTCATTGTTAAAGCTGGCAAATGTATTACTACTGAAGCTCTCATTCCAGTTCCAACATCTGATAAATTCGATGTTAAGTACCCTAAAGTTTCATCAAATTCATATAGTATGTTTTCTTCCATTTTATCATCAATAATAGTAGCTTTATTAAATGCTTTTTCTAAGTCTAATCCATTAGTAATACATTGAAGCCTTATATGATCATCTTCATTGATCATTATACTTATAGTTTCTTCTTCATTTAATATAAATGCAGCTTTATCATAATTATCAAATATGTGTCTGCTAATTAAATCCTTCTCCAAATATTTATTAAACTTCTCTTTATTATCATTCCACATTTCATACAAAGTAAAGTTTTCATCGTCTATCTTATTATTAATAGAATCATATATAATTTTACTATTTTCTCTAGCTTTTATATAATTTAATTTATTAGGAAAAGGTATATTTTTCAAATTTCTAGACAATCTTATTTTGCTGCTTAAAACTATACTGTCATTACTAGAAATTTCATTAATCCAATTTTTCACTACACTTTTCCTCCTTAACATTCACTTCTTTTTCTTGTATATTATTTTCTTGTATATACAATTCAACTTTCTTTATCTTATCTCTTACAACTGCTGCTCTTTCATATTCTTCATTTGATATTAAATTCTGCAATTGTAATTTCAAACTCTTTAACTCACGCCTTTGAATAATATCTTTTCCATTAATTTTAGGTATTTTTCCAACATGCTTACTTCCTGTTTGAATCTTTTTTATTTTTGTTTCTAGCAAATTAGAAAATTCTTTATAACAATTTCCACAGCCTAATTTACCATTCTTTTTAAATTCATCATAAGTTAAACCACAATTAGAGCAAACAGTATTTTTAGGTGTTTCTTTTACATTTTCAACATTTGATAATATTCCTGATATTATTCCTTGAAATGGGAAATTTATTCCTTCACCTATTGAATTTAAAAATGGTATATCCGATATATCTTTTGCACAATTTTCGCACAACCAAATCTCATATTTTTCACCATTTACTACTTTAACTAAATTAATTCTAGCCTCATTTTTTTTACATTTTTCACACAACATATATCTCCCCACCTTTAAGATAAAATTATCATTATCATTCCTTTTAAAATATCAGCTCTCACTCCATTTTTATTTTCAGTAGAGATCAAACTTCTATCATTTAGCGCAATTTTCATTATTTCATATTCTCTTTCTTCAATAACATCAGATTCAAGTAAATTATTTAATATAGCCACTGCATTATGATATGTTATTGTATCTCCTATACTTTGATTTATTAATTTTTCTCTTTCATTAGAACTATCATATTCTAATTGCTTTATAACTATGTGTCCTCCTCCGCCTCTTTTGCTTTCAATAAGATATCCTTTATCATATGTAAATCTAGTTGTTAATACGTAATTAATTTGAGAAGGAGCACATCTAAATTGATCTGCCAATTCATTTCTTTGTATAAAAATCACTTTATCATTTTTATCATTAAACATCTGCTTAATAAAATCCTCTATTATATCTGAAAGTCTTGCCATAACATCACCTACTTAAACCTAAATTTGTTTTTTGTTTTTGACTTTCTTTGACTTTATATTATTATACTATTATTTTATCTTATTTAAAAGATATTAATTATTTATGTATTTTTTAATTTTATATTGTTAAAAATATCTATTGTAGTTATTTAAAAAAATATAAGGAGATTTGTTATGCAATTAAGTTGGTATGGACATTCTTGTTTTTTAATAAAAACAACAAATGGTAAAAGAATTTTAATAGATCCATTTTGTGGTGATATTGGATATAGGAATGAATTTCCCAAATGTGATTTAATAACTATTAGTCACAACCATTTTGATCATAATTACTTAAATGATATTAATTCTAATACTAAAATCATAAAAGAATCTGGCCTTTTTCATATGGACTTTGTTTTAATTGATGGAATAAAAACATTTCATGACAAATGCAATGGTATTAAGAGAGGACCAAATATAATTTATATATATAAATTTAATGAATGTACCATATGCCATTTAGGTGATTTAGGACACATTCCTTCTGATTTAATTATTGATAAATTAGGTGGCGTTGATATACTTCTTGTCCCCATCGGTGGTCATTTTACTTTAGATGGATTTGAAGCAGCGAGGTTATGTAATTTAATATCTCCTCACTATATAATTCCAATGCATTATAAAACTAATAAAACAGCTTTATATTTAGATGATGCAAAAAAATTTATTACATCTATAAAAAACATAAAAGTCATTAAATCAAACACATTAGATATATCATTACTAAATTTTAATAATAAATGTAAAGTACTATTATTAAATTTATCATTATAAATTGTATTATGAGAATTTTATAAAATAAAAAAAGACCGTCTTTCAACGGTCCTTTTTTACTATTCTTGGTTTGGAGCTCCTACTGGGCAAACATTAGCACAGTTTCCGCAATCGATACAAGTATCTGCATCAATAACAAATTGAGTATCTCCTTGACTTATAGCTCCTACTGGACATTCTCCAGCACATGCTCCACAACTAACACATGAATCATTAATAACAAATGCCATCTAGAACACCTCCTAATAAATTGTGGTAATTAACCAAATACATTTTAACATGTATTTCAATCTTTTTAAAGTATTTTATACACATACTAGTATATTTCATTTATATATTACAATTATATTTAGATAACTATGTATCCTAAATCTTCTATACAATCAATAATATTTTCACTTGTTAAAAAATATTCATTATATATTACTGTTATTTCTTTTCTTAATAAAGAGATTTCACTTGCGACAACTCCATCATTATTAGCAATATTCTCTTGAATTATTCTAGCATCTTCTTTTGTCTCCATATTGCAAACCTTAATAATAGACTTCATGTTAAAGTCCCCCTATTTTTCATTAATAAGATCTTTTATTAATTTTTTGTCTTCTTCAGATTCAACTTCAAGTTTTATATTAGAATCATCTACAGTATCCTCATATTTTCCTGAAACTAGTTCTATATCATCTATATTAAACTCATAGATTACCTCTTCATCATTTTTATTTAATTTAACCTTAACAATTTCTTTTACAATAGAATTGCTAATGACTTCTCCATTTCCGTATTCAGTTTTAACAATCGCTCCAACTTTAGGTAATCTTTTTCTTATATCTTCATATGTGTTTTGTTCATAATTTAAACAACACATTAATCTACCACATATTCCTGATATTTTAGTTGGATTTAATGAAAGATTTTGTTCTTTAGCCATTTTAATTGATACCGATGCAAAATCTCCCAAGAATGTTGAACAGCATAATGGCCTTCCACAAGGACCTAGTCCTCCAACCATCTTCGCCTCATCTCTAACACCTATTTGCCTTAGCTCTATTCTTGTTTTAAAAATAGTAGCTAAATCTTTAACTAAATCTCTAAAGTCTACTCTTCCATCTGCTGTAAAATAAAATATTACTTTATGATTATCAAATGTATATTCTACATCTATTAATTTCATATCTAATTTATGATCATGAATTTTATTTAAACATATATCTAAAGCTTCTTTTTCCTTTTCTTTATTATCTTTATGCTTCTGAATATCCTTTTCATCGGCAATTCTTATAACACTTTTTAATGGTGATACGATTTCTTCTTCTTTAATCTCTTTAATGCCTATAACGCATTCACCAAATTCTACGCCTCTAGCAGTTTCTACTATGGCGTAGTCACCTTTTTTAAGAGGAAGATTTGTTGGGTCAAAATAATAAATTTTTCCCGCCTTTTTAAATCTTACTCCAATAACCTTTATCATTAATTATACCTCCGCAAATCCCATAAGTAAGACGCTGATGGTCATTGAATAGTTTGTATTGCTATTAAAACTCATTCTAGCTTCTTTTATGTATTTTAACATATTATTTAACTTTTTATAAGACATTCCTCTAGATATGTCCTTTATTTTATCTATTTTATCAAAGTTAACAATCAGTTCACTTTGATTAAGTTCTTTATAGACCATAATATCCCTTATATATAATAGAAGTATATTCAGTAATTCATATTGATCTTCCTTAGAATTTTTTAATAGCTCTGTATACTTTAATACAAATCCTGTTTCTCTTTTTAATAAATCCTCAAATATATTTACACATATATTTCTTAAGGTTTTTAGTTTATTATCTCCTATGAATTTATCTACTTTTCCTGGTATCCCAGTACTATACGCTAAAGCAGCTTGCTTATCATCTGAACTTATCTCTAAATATTTATATTCAATATAATTTATAATTTCATCTTTAGATAAAGGTGTTAATTTATATACTTGGCAACGAGATTGTATAGTATCTAAAATCATTTCTAGAGAATCACTTAATAATATTAGATATACCCCAAATGGAGGTTCTTCTATAGTTTTTAATAAAGCATTTTGTGCTTGAACTGTTAATTTATCACACTTAAATAAAATTAATACTTTATTATCTCCCTCATAAGGTTTCTTATTAACTTCCTCTATTATATTTCTTACATCATCTACGCCAAAAGAATTTGATGATGGATAATATTTAACAATATCTACAGTTTCTCTATTATCCTTATTATTCATAATTTCATTAGCAAGATATTTAGCTATTACACTTTTCCCAATGCCATCTTCTCCAATTATTAAGTTAGCATGAGAAAAAGAATTATTTAACTTTCTTTTATTTATGCTGTCAAGAATATTATTATGTCCAATCATTTTTCCCAATGCTTACCTCCATAAAATCATATTTTTATAAATTGATCTACATCAATTACAAATACAGTAGCTCCTCCAACATTAATTTCAACTGGATATTGTTGCATATATCCACCTTCTCCTCCATTTAAAGTTGTAGGAGTTACTAGTATCTCTTTTCTCTTTTTACATATTTCCTTTACTATTCCAATAACTTCATCAACCTTATCTTCTTCAATTCCCACCATTAAAGTTGTATTGCCTGACTTTAAAAATCCGCCTGTAGTTGCTAATTTAGTAACTCTATAATTACCATCTGTTAAAGTATCTATAACATCTGGAGCATCTTCATCTTGAACAATTGCAATTATTAATTTCATCATAATCCCCACCCTTGTGTTAATATAATTTATTTTCTTTTATTTTACCACAAATAGGATATTATTTTTAATATTAAATTAATATTTGTTTAAATTTCATATTAAAAATTTTTTTGATTTCTTCAACTATATCTTCCTTTGATTTACTAGCATCTATCTTTATTATTCTATCCCTATTATTTTCATATACTATGTTATATCCTTCTCTAACTTTTTGGTGAAATTCTAACTCTTCTAGATCAAGTCTATTAACTTCTCTTTGATCACTTTCATTAATTCTTTTCAACCCAACTTTAGGATCAATATCAAACAATATAGACATATCAGGCATATATTCTCCTATTGCAAACTTATTTATACTCATAACCTCATCAATCCCTAGACCTCTTGCATATCCTTGATATGCTAATGAAGAATCAACAAACCTATCACAAAGAACTATAAATCCATCATTTAAAGCTGGCATTACTTTTTCCACAAGATGTTGTCTTCTTGCAGCTGCATAAAGTAACGCTTCTGTTCTACCATCCATAGCTATGTTATCTTTATTTAATATAACTTGTCTTATTTCTTCCGATATTTTGATTCCTCCAGGCTCTCTTGTTTTAATGCATTTGCAGTTATTATCTTTAAGCCAATTATATACACTATCAATTGCAGTAGTCTTTCCTGAACCTTCTCCACCTTCAAAAACTATGAATAAACCTTTTTTCATAAATATATACCTCGCTATTTTGTATTCTACTTAAATAAAATTACTTTTATCTTATTTTCATAACTATCATATTTTCTATCAAGAATTGTAGTATTAATAATTTCATTCTCACATTTGTTACAAATTTTTTCTCCATTTAATATTATACCATCATCACAATAAGCTCTACATATAAAACATACTTTATTTAATTTTTTCATATTTTTCTCTCCTTTTCTATTTTATTTAGAGTATTGACTAAACATATTTTATTAATTCAATTAGTTAATCAATTATAGAAAAAGGTTTATTAAATATTTTTTGTTATATTGGTAAGAATAATATTAAATAATAGTGTTGGAGGATTAAATTATGAAGCAAGAAATAGTTTCGTTTTTATCTACTTGTGAGGATGATATAAAAAATCTATGTACATATTTATATGAGCAATCAGAACCAAGCTATAAAGAATATAAAAGTGCTGAATACATATGTAATTTATTAGAAAAGTATGATTTTAATATTACCAAACATTTTTTAGGTATAGAGAATGCGTTTATTGCAAAAAAAGGAACTGGTCATCCTAAAATATGCTATCTTTGTGAATATGACGCTATCGAAAATGAAGGGCATATTACAGGGCACAATATAGTTGCTACAATATCTTTTGCTGCATCTATAGCCTTAGGACATGTAATAGATAAACTTGGTGGATCTGTAATCTTAATTGGATGTCCTGGAGAATATTTAGGTGGTACTAAAGGAGTTATGGTAAAACAAAATATATTTGATGATATAGACGTTGCAATGATTGCTCATCCAGATGTGACAACATGTGAAAGTGGTTCTTCTTCTGCAATCGTGCCTTTAGGAATAAAATTTGAAGGAAATCATACTTTAAGTTTCTTAAACAAAAAAGCTTATAATCCTTTAGATTCAGCTTTATTAACTCTTAATATTATAAACTCTATAAAAAAAGGATTTCCTGATAATTTAGAAGTAAACTATATAATATCTGACGGTGGAAATACTCCATTGTTTTCTCCTTCAGAATCAGAAATTAAATTTTATATAAGAGCTTCTAATATTAAAACGGCGCAATATGGAGATGAACAAATAAGAAAAATTTGTAGATATGTTTCTGAACTAATGGATATATCTGTAACATTTTCTTTATATGAGCCTTCAAATATGGAACTAATCACTAATCATACTCTAAATAGATTATTTAGTCATAATCTTAAAGAACATGGTATTATTGACATTGGTTCTCCTAAAGATATTTATGCTGGTCTAAGTATTGGTGATGTCAGTCATAAGGTTCCATGTATACATCCATATATATCTATAGTTAATGATCCTAGCATAAAATATGGTAGCTTAAATTTTGCTAAGGCAACAATATCTGACTTTGCTTTAAATCAATGTATAAATACAGCACTTTCCCTTGCATCAACTGCTATAGATTTAATTGAAAATGAAAATCTTCTTATTGAAGTTAAAAATGAATTTTATAAAACAATAAAATAATAAAATAATAAAATCCCATCAAAAGAATATCCTTTGATAGGATTTTATTTTAAACAAGTTTAGAATTTAATCTCCTTAATAATTCGTCGCTTGGTGCAAAGTTAAACTTATAATATTTCTCATTCTTTTTATATACACAACAACAACATTTATTTTCAAATAATCTGAACAAATAGCTTCCATTAAATTTTGCTTCATATTTATTTCTTAAATTTGATTTACTACCTATGTATACAATATCTGATATAGTTATACTTTCTATATTCCTTTCTCTTTCTAAGAAAATTCTATTAATTATTAATTTATTTGCGATTATTGAATACTTATAAGCAATCTTACATTTAATTAATTCAAAAATTATTATGCAAATTGTGCTAAGTATAATCATACCATTTGCAACCTTCATTAATGTTAAATTTGATATACCTAAGTAATCTAATGCTTCATATGCATAGATCATTAAAGTAATAATAAATAAAATCAAAAATATAACAGGTGTCCTTTTTCTCATGACTACCTCTTTATGCATTATGTTTATCCCCCAATATAATATTTAAAGTAACATTGAGATTATATCTATATTTACACTTTAAATCCACACTCATATTCCATTATTTTTCATATAATTGTCCACTTTAGGTTAATTACATATGTTTAACTCTTGTTTTATAATAATTAATCTATATTTCATCAATTATTATAATTTTAAAATACATTTACAAACAGTATTATGATATTATAATAATAATTGAACATTTTAGGAGGTGTCTTTATTGATTCAAATTTACAAAAGTGAAAGTGAAAGCAATCCTAATTTAAAAATTCTTGATACAATAGAGAATGGTTGTTGGATAAATATCATTGCTCCATCTGATGAAGAGCTCATATTAATTTCAAAGAAAACTGGAGTATCCTTAGAATTCCTTAAGGCTGCATTAGATGATGAAGAAACATCTCGTATAGACATTGAAGATGATACTTTATTAGTAATTGTAGATATTCCTTTTACTGAAATGGAGGATAATTCATTAACTTATGATACATATCCTTTATCAATAATTCATACTGATAAACAACTAATAACTGTTTGCTTAAAAAACAGCAAAGTACTAACTGATTTTGCTAATGAAAAAGTTAAATCTTTTTATACATTTAAAAAATCTAGATTTACACTACAAATCTTAAATAGGATATCAACTTATTATTTGTTATATTTAAGGCAAATTGATAAAAAGAGTTTGGTAATTGAGAAGAGATTACATAAATCTATGAAAAATAGAGAGCTTATTCAATTACACTCTTTAGAAAAATCATTAGTATATTTTTCAACTTCTTTGAAAGCTAATGAAATTACATTAGAAAAGATGCTAAAATTAGAGCTAATGCAAAAATATGAAGAAGATAAAGATGTTTTAGAAGATGTAATAATTGAAAATAAACAGGCTATTGAAATGACAGAAATTTATAGTAATATATTAGCCAGTACAATGGACTTCTTTGCATCTGTAATATCAAATAATTTGAATATAGTAATGAAAGTTCTAGCTTCTGTTACTATACTTATGTCCATTCCTACTATTATAGGTGGAATATATGGAATGAATGTACCTTTACCAATTCAAGATAATCCTCATGCATTTACAATAGTTATGGGAATGACTTTTGGAATATGCGCTATTGTAGCATTCATCTTATACAAAAAAGATATGTTTAATTAAAACATATCTTTTTTGTATTTTTAAATAAAAAAAAACCTTGAATTAATAATTCAAGGTTTACTTTGGAGGCGCCACCCAGATTTGAACTGGGGATAAAGGTTTTGCAGACCTCTGCCTTACCACTTGGCTATAGCGCCATTATGGTGGCTCGAACTGGAATCGAACCAGTGACACGAGGATTTTCAGTCCTCTG
>ERZ1036424.389-NODE-389-length-19739-cov-2.734962_pt1 | contig 19739 bp, 17 predicted proteins | sample MGYA00514221_ERZ1036424 | MGnify/ENA primary metagenome ERZ1036424 (study PRJEB33795, sample SAMN09464939) | human gut metagenome | host: Homo sapiens | place: USA: Stanford, California | collected 2016-11 | study: EMG produced TPA metagenomics assembly of the... | reverse complement strand
CGCCAAAAGAGTATGCCCTGCTCTAGCGCCTGATGATGAAGGCCGGCAGCCCGGTACATCGCGAAATTCTCTACAATCATATCTACAGCTGGGATAACGAACCGGCCACCAATACCCTCGAAGTGCATATCCATAATCTGCGCGACAAGATTGGTAAAGCGCGGATCCGCACCGTCCGCGGCTTTGGCTACATGCTGGTGAATAATACGGAGTCAGAATAACGTTATGGCACTGTTTGCGACCGAAACCTGGACCATGCGTCACCGCCTGCTGTTGACTATCGGCGCGATTCTGGTGATCTGCCAGCTGATCAGCGTATTTTGGCTATGGCATGAAAGCAAAGAGCAAATCCAGCTGCTGGTTGCCAGCGCCATTGAGGGTCATAACAATCAAAAGCACGTCGAACATGAGGTACGCTGCTGGTGCCAAGCCTGCTGATCATCAGTCTGGCGCTGTATATCAGCCTGGTGGCGGTGAAGAAAATCACCCGTCCGCTCTCAAATCTACAAAGCGAGCTGGAAAGCCGGACGCCGGATAATCTGCAACCCATTATTCTGCAGGAGTCGGTGCCGGAAGTGACCGCAGTGACCATGGCGATTAATCAACTGGTGTCGCGACTGACCCTGACGCTCGAACGCGAGCGTCTGTTTACCGCCGACGTCGCCCACGAACTGCGTACCCCCCTTGCCGGGCTGCGCCTGCATCTGGAGCTGCTGGCAAAGGTACACGGCGTCAGCGTTGATCCTTTAATTCAACGTCTCGATCAGATGACCAACAGCATTTCGCAGCTGCTACAACTGGCGCGCGTCGGGCAGTCGTTTTCCGCCGGGAGTTACCAGCAGGTGCATTTGCACGAAGATGTGGTGGAGCCTCTGCAGGATGAGTTGGCAACGATGCTTGAAGCGCGCCAGCAGATGCTGGAGATAGAAAGCGGTGCAGGCGAGGATCTCATTTCCGGGGATGCGACGCTGGCGCGGGTGATTTTACGCAATCTGGTGGAGAATGCGCACCGCTATAGCCCCGTGGGTTCGAAGATTAAGATCTCGGTAAAACCGGGAAATACGCCGATTCTGGCGGTTGAGGATGAAGGACCTGGCGTCGATGAGGCCAAGAGCGGCGAGCTGAGTAAAGCGTTTGTCCGCATGGACAGCCGCTATGGCGGAATAGGCCTCGGTTTAAGCATCGTCACCCGCATCGCGCAACTGCACGATGCACAATTCTTTTTACATAACCGTCAGCCCGGACCGGGCGTCCGCGCCTGGGTGCTATTCCCGCGCAGCGCGCGTCAGAAGGTTAATACCCATTGATGTAAGAAGGCGACCACAATCACAAAGGCGGTCGCAATGGCCAGATATTCACGGTTGGTCAGTTTTTGCATGGCACTATCCTCATTAAACTGAGGATAGTGTCGCTGAAGAAAATTAAGCCAACATTAAGATCCTACGATAATAGCGTGACGGCAATTGCAAATTGCGCATTTCCGTCATTTTTGCACGGCTCCCCTATCGCCCTTATGATGCCGCAATAAACAGTTCGCGTAGCTGATGCAATTGATCGCGGATCTGCGCGGCTTCTTCGAACTCAAGATTCTGGGCATGCTGCATCATTTGCCCTTCAAGCTCGTGGATCTTCTGCTGCAGCGCTTTTGGCGTCAGTTCGACGCTATCGGCTTCCACCGGAGAACGGGCTTTGCCACGGCCTTTGCCTTTGGTCTTCGCGATGTTCTGACCCAGCGCCAGAATATCGACCACTTTCTTATTAAGACCCTGCGGCACAATACCGTGCTCTTCGTTATAACGTTGCTGCTTCTCGCGGCGGCGTTCGGTTTCACCGATCGCCTTCGCCATCGATGGCGTGATTTTATCGCCGTAAAGAATCGCCTTACCGTTCACGTTACGCGCCGCGCGGCCGATGGTCTGGATAAGCGATCGCTCGGAACGCAGGAAGCCCTCTTTATCGGCATCAAGTATCGCCACCAGCGATACTTCCGGCATATCCAGCCCTTCGCGCAGCAGGTTGATACCCACCAGCACGTCGAACTCGCCAAGACGCAGATCGCGTATAATTTCCATGCGCTCGACGGTATCGATATCAGAGTGCAGATAGCGCACCCGTTCGCCGTGCTCTTCCAGGTATTCGGTTAAATCCTCCGCCATGCGTTTGGTCAGCGTCGTCACCAGTACACGCTCATTGATCGCCGCACGGGTACGGATTTCTGATAACAGATCGTCGACCTGCGTCGCCACCGGCCGCACTTCGATAACCGGATCCAGTAGGCCCGTTGGGCGAACGACCTGGTCTACCACCTCATCGCCGGATTTTTCCAGCTCATAGGGACCCGGCGTCGCTGAAACGTAGATGGTCTGCGGCGCCAGCGCTTCAAACTCTTCGAACTTCATCGGCCGGTTATCCAGCGCTGACGGCAGACGAAAGCCATATTCCACCAGCGTCTCTTTACGCGCCCGGTCGCCGCGGTACATACCGCCGATTTGCGGGATAGTCACGTGCGATTCATCGATAACCAGCAGGCCATCCGCCGGCAGGTAGTCGAACAGCGTCGGCGGCGGCTCGCCCGGCCCACGCCCGGAGAGAAAGCGCGAGTAGTTTTCAATCCCCGAGCAGTAGCCCAGCTCGTTCATCATTTCGAGGTCGAACTGAGTGCGCTGGCTCAGCCGCTGCTCTTCAAGCAGTTTATTGTTCGCCAGCAGTACCTTGCGGCGGTCAGCCAGCTCGTCTTTGATCTCTTCCATCGCCTGAACGATACGCTCGCGCGGCGTAACGTAGTGGGTCTTCGGATAGATGGTATAGCGTGGAATGGACGATTCGACGTGGCCGGTCAGCGGATCAAACAGCGATAGCCGTTCGACCTCTTCGTCAAACAGTTCAATACGCAGCGCGATATCATCGGATTCCGCCGGGAAAACATCGATAACCTCGCCGCGGACGCGGAAAGTGCCGCGCTGGAAGGCCTGATCGTTGCGGGTGTATTGCAGTTCCGCCAGCCGACGCAGGATCGCCCGCTGGTCGATCAGCATGCCGGTGGTCAGGTGCAGCATCATCTTCAGATACAGATCCGGATCGCCAAGACCGTAGATGGCGGAAACCGAAGCCACTACCACCACGTCGCGCCGTTCGAGTAACGCTTTGGTGGCCGACAGACGCATCTGCTCAATGTGTTCGTTCACCGAGGCGTCTTTTTCGATAAAGGTATCCGAGCTCGGAACGTAGGCTTCAGGCTGGTAATAATCGTAGTAGGAGACAAAATACTCCACCGCATTCTCGGGAAAGAACTCTTTCATCTCGCCATACAGCTGCGCCGCCAGGGTTTTGTTCGGTGCCAGCACCATCGTCGGGCGCTGTAAATCAGCGATAACATTGGCGATGGTGAAGGTTTTCCCCGAACCAGTTACCCCAAGCAGGGTCTGATGCGCAAGGCCATCTTCCAGCCCCTCTTCCAGGCGGCGGATGGCTTCGGGCTGATCGCCGGAAGGACGGAATGCGGAGTGCAGCTTGAACGGTTTGCTCATATTTCAGGACCTGAAGATGGGATTGGCCAGCAGGTGTTTAATTCTACCCTTCAGTTTCATTTTTGCCAATAAATTATACTGGATATAAAAACAGTACCGCATTATTGTATGGTGGCAAAAGGACGCGAGGTAGTCCTGCTGCGGGCGTAAAATGCGCGCTTTGCGGAATAATCCACCAGCCTGTGTGGTTATCCCCAGAAACATTTATCATTTAACATTTGTCAAGCAAGGTAATGAATCTTTTATGGCAGCCGGTGACACTTTTCTGACAGCCATTGCTTTTATTTAACTTGCTGAAATAAAAGATAATTTATCAAGAGACGGGTTTCGCGCCAATTTGCTCGCAGGCCGCGTACTCTCTAGCTTACCGCAAGTTTTCTAACTCTAATACACAAGGTTATCCACAGGAATAGTGGATAACTGCCTGCAGGCCGCGAGGTCTGCCACCCGGCAGAAAAGTCTCATCGGACCAAAGCCCGCGGCTAAAAAAAATTATCGAATTTTTTTTGATAATTATCAGCTAAAGACGGCTGGATTTTTTGCGTTTTCTGGACCACATTTCATCGTCCTGTCAACAAAAAATAGAGCCGTCTCGCAGGTTTATGCGGGGTTATTGCAGGGGGCTCAGATCCAGGTACTGCGAGAGATCCTTACGCTGCGACGCGTCGGCAAGCCAGGGAATTTCCCCCAGCAGCGGCGCTGGCAATACCCGCGTTAAGGTTTGCAGATATTCGCGATGGCGTTTACCCGGCGGCTGGATATCGTTGGCGATCCAGCCCACGAGCGGCAGCCCGGCTTCGCGTACCGCCTGGGCGGTGAGCATCGCGTGATTGATACAACCAAGTTTGACGCCGACCACTAAAATCACCGGCAATTGCTCCTGCTGCGCCCAGTCGGCGAAGGTCAGGGTTTCCGAGAGCGGCGTAAACCAGCCGCCCGCCCCTTCCACCAATACCCAGTCTGCCAGGCGCTCCAGTTCGCGTAAGCCGCTGGAAAGCGTCGTCGCGGCAATCGGTCGCCCTTCATCGGCGCTAATAATATGCGGCGAGGTCGGTTCGGCAAAAGTATAAGGGTTGACCTGTTCATAGCTCAGCGCCACCCGGCTATTACGCTGCAGGGCCAGCGCATCTTCATTGCGTAACCCTTGTGCGGTCAGGTCGCTACCGGAAGCCACCGGTTTATAGCCTGCGGTGTTAAATCCCAGCTGATTCGCCGCCTGCAGCAGCGCGCTGCTGGCGACCGTTTTACCGACTTCAGTATCGGTTCCGGTGACGAAGAAACGTTTAGTCACGTTCAATGACTCCTGTAAAAAGATGGTACGTCAGCGGACATTGGCCCTGCTGTTGCGGCCAGGCAAGCTGCAGTTCGCGCAGCTTGCCGCGGCTAAGCGGCGCAGACGCCCGCCCCTGATGTAAGTGGGTAGCACCAATGCCCTTTAGCGAGCGCATGGCGCTTAACGCGTCGGCGAACGGTAAGCTAATCTGATGCACGACGCCTTCGGCGCGCAGGCCGCTCAGCGCCGCCCTTACCGCCTGTTCGCTGAGAAAACGGTTGGCATGGGGATGTTCGTCGACCGCCCGCCACGCTTGATTGAGTTCCGGTAGCGATCCGGCGAGCAACGTGGTGAACGCTACCCGTCCGCCGGGCCGCACCACCCGGCACAGTTCGCCGATTGCCGCCCGTAGATCGTCACACCACTGCACCGCCAGGTTACTCCATGCCAGGTCGAAGCAGGCATCCGGCAGCGGCAGCGCTTCGATATCTCCCTGCAGATAATGCTGCGCGGCGCCGTTGCGTTGCGCCTGCGCCAACATCCCGGCGGAGAGATCCAGCGCGGTAACTTCGCTTCCTGCTTCGCGCCAGTGCCGGCTCATACTGCCGGGCCCGCAGCCGGCATCGAGCACCAGGGGGAAATCACCTTTCGCCAACTGGCGCAGCAGCAATTCGGCGCTACGGCGCTGCAGCTCATCATGTTGCGTATAGCCGCTGGCCGCCCGACCAAATGCCGCGGCGACCGCCTGCTTATTCACCGTGGCCATGCAGCACCTCCAGTAAACGCGCAATGTCCTCGGCCTGATGAGCGGCAGTAAGAGTCAGGCGCAGACGCGCGCCACCGACGGGAACCGTCGGCGGGCGAATGGCGGTAGCCCAACAACCGGCCTCGCGTAGGCTGGATGCCAGAGCAAGCGCTCGCGCGTTATCGCCGACGATCAGCGGTTGAATTGCGCTCCTGGAATCGGTCAGCCCCAGCGAAACATCGCCCATTCCTGCGCGGAACTGACGGATGCGGGAGGTCAGGGTTTCCCGCCGCTGCTGGCCCTCATCGCTACGAATGAGATGCCGGGCAAACTGCAGCAGATAATCGGCCATCGATTCACCACACAGTACCGCCGCGCCGCTCACCCCAAACGCCTTGCCGAAGGTGACCACCAGCAGCTCCGGACGAACCGCCTGCATATGACAGCTTCCGCGCCCTTCATCGCCCATCACCCCGATTCCGTGAGCATCATCAACCAGTAATAATGCCCCGGCGGTACGGGCTGCGGCCTGAATATCAGCCAGCGGAGCGCTATCGCCGTCCATGCTGAAAATCCCTTCGGTAACGACTAACTGCTGGCCGTCCAGCGGTTTCGCCAGCAGTTGAGCGAGCTGTCGCGGGTCATTGTGGGTAAAGCGGCGCAGCTGCGCCGGGCTGAGGCTTGCCGCCTCCAGCAGGGAGGCATGGCCCAGGCGATCGGCTACAATGCGATCGTCTTTTTCCGCCAGCGCGGCAATCAACGCCTGATTGGCGGCAAAGCCGGAGATAAACAGCAACGCGCGCGGATAGCCCAGCCAGTCGGCAAGTTCCTCTTCCAGCGCGCGATGCGCCTCACTATAGCCGCTAACGTGGCCCGACCCGCCGGAACCGACGCCATAACGTTCCGCCCCCTGCTGCCAGGCGGCGATAATCGCGCCATGCTGGCTCAGGCCCAGGTAGTCATTACTGGAGAAGTTGAGCCAGCGCTCCCCTTCACGCTCCAGCCAGCGTCCGGCGCCGTGGCTTACCGGCAGGCGGCGGCGAAAAGCCTCCGCCGCCCGCCGTTCGTCCAGCGCCCGATCGATTCGTTGCTGCCAGCTCATAGCGCCGCCGCGTTGTAGTATTCCTCAGTGTCCGGGGTGAGTAAGGCCTGCTCCAGGCGCTGCTGCTGCTCATTATCACCTTCCAGCACCGCAGTTTGCTGCGGGTTGATCCCCAGCTTGCGGAACAGCTGCAGGTCTTTATCTTCTTCCGGGTTAGGCGTCGTCAGTAGCTTGCAGCCATAGAAAATCGAGTTCGCCCCGGCCATAAAGCACATCGCCTGGGTCTGCTCGTTCATCTGCTCGCGCCCGGCGGAGAGACGCACGTAGGAGGTTGGCATCATGATGCGCGCAATGGCTATCGTGCGGATGAAATCGAAAGCGTCGACATCGTCGTTATCCGCCAGCGGCGTGCCTTTAACTTTCACCAGCATGTTGATCGGCACGCTTTCCGGCGGAGTCGGCAGATTAGCCAGTTGCAGCAGCAGCCCGGCGCGATCGTTCACGGTTTCCCCCAGCCCGACGATGCCGCCGGAGCAGACTTTGATCCCGGCATCGCGCACTTTATCCAGCGTATCCAGACGCTCCTGATAGGTACGGGTGGTGATGATGTTGCCGTAAAATTCCGGCGAGGTGTCAAGGTTATGGTTGTAGTAATCAAGCCCCGCGCCAGCCAGGCGCTGCGCCTGGCTATCGGTCAGGGTACCGAGCGTCATACAGGACTCCAGACCCAGCGCCTTGACGCCTTTCACCATCTGCTCCAGATAGGGCATATCGCGGTCATTGGGGTTCTTCCACGCCGCGCCCATGCAGAAGCGGGTGGAGCCGGCGTTTTTCGCCTGACGCGCTGACTCCAGCACCTGCTCGACTTCCATCAGGCGCTCGGATTCAAGACCGGTTTTGTAGCGTGCGCTTTGCGGGCAATATTTACAGTCTTCCGGACAAGCGCCGGTTTTAATCGACAGCAACGTACTGACCTGCACCTGACGCGGGTCAAAATGCTGGCGGTGGATTTGCTGCGCTTCGAATAACAGATCGATGAGTGGTTTATTAAATAACTCAGTAACTTGCGACATTGTCCAGCGTGCGTGGTGAGCCATTGGCCTCTCCAAAAGGTTTTGTTAATTTGCGGTTCGGTTTATACTCGTAAACCTAAATGTTTTCAAAATGGTTTACAAGTCGCTTATGACACTGGACGATCTCGCTTTCGATCGGCGCCACATCTGGCACCCCTACACCTCTATGACTTCCCCCCTGCCGGTCTACCCGGTGGTTTCCGCCCACGGGTGCGAGCTGTCCCTCGCCGGCGGTGAACAACTGGTTGACGGCATGTCCTCCTGGTGGGCGGCGATCCACGGCTACAATCACCCGCGCCTGAATGCGGCGATGAAAGCGCAGATCGACCAGATGTCGCACGTGATGTTCGGCGGGATTACCCATCCGTCGGCGGTGGCGCTATGTCGCCAACTGGTGGCGATGACGCCGGAATCGCTGGAGTGCGTTTTCCTCGCCGATTCCGGTTCGGTGGCGGTAGAAGTGGCGATGAAAATGGCGCTGCAGTACTGGCAGGCTAAGGGCCAGCCGCGCCGTCGTTTCCTGACCTTCCGCAACGGCTACCACGGCGACACCTTCGGCGCGATGTCGGTCTGCGATCCGCAAAATTCGATGCACAGCCTGTGGCAGGGCTACCTGCCGGATAACCTGTTTGCCCCCGCGCCGCAAAGCCGCTTCGACGGCGAGTGGGATGAGATGGATATGGTGCCGTTTGCCCGCCTGATGGCCGCGCATCGCCACGAAATCGCCGCGGTGATCCTCGAACCGGTAGTCCAGGGCGCCGGCGGGATGCGCATGTACCATCCGGAGTGGCTGAAGCGGGTGCGTAAAATGTGCGACCGGGAAGGGATTTTGCTGATCGCCGATGAGATTGCCACCGGCTTTGGCCGTACCGGCAAACTGTTCGCCTGCGAGCATGCCGGTATCTCCGCCGATATTCTGTGTCTGGGTAAAGCGCTGACCGGCGGTACCATGACCCTTTCCGCCGCCATCACCACCCGAACAGTAGCTGAAACCATCAGCAATGGCGAAGCTGGCTGCTTTATGCACGGCCCCACCTTTATGGGTAATCCGCTGGCCTGCGCGGTGGCAAGCGAAAGCCTGCGCCTGCTGGAGAGCGGCGAATGGCAACAGCAGGTAGCGGCGATTGAAGCCCAACTGAAGGCCGAGCTGGCTCCGGCGCGCGAGTCAGAATGGGTCGCCGACGTGCGCATACTCGGCGCGATTGGCGTGATTGAAACCCGTCATCCGGTCAACATGGCCGCTCTGCAGCGCTTTTTCGTTGAGCAAGGAGTATGGATCCGCCCGTTTGGCCGCCTGATTTATCTGATGCCACCGTACATCATCAGCCCACAACAGCTGACTCGCCTGACCCGTGCGGTCAATATGGCGGTACAAGAAGAAACATTTTTTAGCGAATAAACAGCGGAATTGCGCCGTCGGGAAAGCTACACTTCTTTGTTAATCAGCGCATTATCAATGAGGATGAAGCATGAAACTGACCAGTCACGATCTGCAAGACGGCGGCAAGCTGCCTAATCGTCACGTATTCAACGGTATGGGGTACGATGGCGATAATCTTTCGCCGCATCTGATGTGGGACGACGTTCCCGCAGGAACCAAAAGCTTTGTCGTCACCTGCTACGACCCGGATGCGCCGACCGGTTCCGGCTGGTGGCACTGGGTGGTAGCCAACCTGCCTGCCGATACCCGGGTTTTACCGCAGGGGGCCGGTTCCGGTCAGGCGGAGCTACCGGAAGAGGCCATTCAGACCCGTACCGATTTTGGTAAGGCCGGCTACGGCGGCGCGGCGCCGCCGAAGGGTGAAACCCACCGCTACATTTTTACCGTGCACGCGCTGGATATCGATAAGATTGATGTTGATGCCGAGGCGAGCGGCGCGATGGTCGGCTTTAATGTCCATTTCCATTCGCTCGCCAGCGCTTCCATCACCGCCCTGTTCAGTTAATTATCCCCCGGATAGCGGCTTGCGCCTTATCCGGACTACTCGCTACGATCAGTGCCATTTGTAGCCCCGGTAAGCGCAGCGCCACCGGGGAAATTGACCTTACTGTTCCGTGGCCACCTGCAACGCGGTTTTACGCACGCGTGCATACCACACCACCGTCAGCAGCCCCAGCCAGACCAGCCCGGCTAACAGCGCCACGCGCGTCTCTTCCACCATTCCCAGCACGGCGATCACCAGCCCCATAAACAGTAGCGTCAACAGCGGACCAACCGGCCAGAAGGGGATCGGGAATTCGATCTTACTGCGCTCTTCGACCGACAAACCGCGGCGCATCGAGAAATGAGAAAGCAGGATCATCAACCACACCCAGACGGTGGCGAACGCCGCCAGCGAGGCAATCAGGACAAATACCTGTTCCGGCATCAGATAGTTAAGCACCACCGCCACCAGCAGCGCCACGCCCATCACCACGACCGTCATCCAGGGTACGCCGTTGCTGGCGATCCGCTGGAAGCACTTCGGCGCCAGCCCCTCTTTCGACATACCGTACATCATGCGCCCGGCACCAAAAATATCGCTGTTAATCGCCGAGATACTGGCGCTAATCACGATGATATTCAGCACGGTCGCCGCCGCCGGGATCCCGAGGCCATCAAAGATCAGTACAAACGGGCTGCCCTGCTCGCCAAAACTATTCCACGGGAATATCGCCATCAGCACCGCCAGGGTGCAGACGTAAAACAGAATAATACGCAGCGGAATGGTGTTGATAGCCTGCGGGATGACCTTCTTCGGGTTCTGCGCTTCCGCCGCCGTGACGCCGATAATCTCTACACCGCCGAAAGCGAACATCACGATGCCAAGCGAAGCGATGATCCCCTGCCAGCCATTTGGCGCAAAGCCGCCGTGGCTCCACAGATTTTCCAGCCCGGTGGCCGGAAAACTATGGCCAAAGCCAAAGAAGATGATCCCCGCGCCCGCCGCCATCATGGCGATAATCGCAACCACTTTAATCAGCGACAGCCAGAACTCCATCTCGCCGAACACCCGCACGTTGCACAGGTTCATCGCGCCAGTAAAGAAGATGATACTGAGGATCCAGATCCAGCGCGGCACATCGGGATACCACAACCCCATATAGATACCGAATGCGGTGACGTCAGCTAGCGCCACGATCACCATTTCAAAGGTGTAGGTCCAGCCGGTAATAAAGCCGGCCAGCGGCCCAAGATACTGGCGGGCGTAGCTGCCGAAGGAGCCGGAAACCGGATTGCGCACCGCCATTTCACCCAGCGCGCGCATGACCATAAATACCGCCGCGCCGCCGATCAGATAGGCCAGCAGTACCGCCGGACCCGCCGCCTTAATAGCGGAGGCCGAACCGTAGAATAGCCCGGTGCCGATAGCGGAACCAAGCGCAATAAAACGAATGTGTCGGGCATTCAGCCCGCGCAGCAGATGCGGTTTGTGTTGTTGTTGCATATACAGGTGTCCTGGTTTTTTTATATGACGACAAATATGCGATGTAGGACGGCCGGGGGATGACATCCCCCCGACGCGGGTACAGAGAACAACGGTGATTAATTCAGGCCAGGCAATACGGCAGGCAGCAGACGCGTCAGGTGACGTGCGGCCAAAAGCTCGGTGGCATTTTCAATATCAGGAGCGAAGAAACGGTCTTGGGTATAATGCGGCACGCGTTCGCGCAGCAGATGACGCGCCTCTTCCAGCAGCGGACTGGTGGTCAGCCCTTCACGCATATCCAGCCCCTGCGCCGCCGCCAGCCACTCGACGGCCAGCACCCCGCGGGTGTTTTCCGCCATCGCCCACAGGCGACGACCGGCAGCCGGCGCCATCGAGACGTGGTCTTCCTGGTTCCCGGAAGTTGGCAGGCTGTCAACGCTATGCGGGTGCGACAGCGCTTTGTTTTCACTGGCTAAAGCCGCCGCCGTAACCTGGGCTATCATAAAGCCGGAGTTGACGCCGCCATTTTTCACGAGGAACGGCGGCAGCTGCGACATATGGCTGTCCATCATCAGCGCGATACGACGCTCGGAGAGCGAGCCGATCTCCGCGATCGCCAGCGCGATATTATCCGCCGCCATCGCTACCGGTTCGGCATGGAAGTTACCGCCGGAGATGACGTCATTTTCGGCGGCAAAGACCAGCGGGTTATCGGAGACCGCATTCGCTTCGGCTAACAGTACTTCCGCCGCCTGGCGGATCTGCGTCAGGCAGGCGCCCATCACCTGCGGCTGACAGCGCAGAGAGTACGGATCCTGCACCTTGGCGCAGTTATGGTGCGACTGCGAAATCGCGCTGTCATCGGTCAACAGGTGGCGATACAGCGCCGCCGCATCAATCTGACCGCGCTGGCCGCGCACCTCGTGAATACGCGCATCGAACGGACGACGCGAACCCAGCGCCGCTTCGGTGGTTAACGCCCCGCAAACGACCGCGGAGGCGAACAGATCTTCGGCTTCGAACAGACCGCGCAGCGCAAAGGCCGTCGACGCCTGGGTGCCGTTCAGCAGCGCCAGACCTTCTTTCGCCGCCAGGGTAATCGGCTCCAGCCCCGCCTGACGTAACGCTTCCGTCGCCGGCAGCCATTCGCCGCCGCGTACCCGCGCTTTGCCTTCGCCAAGCAGCGTCAGCGACATATGCGCCAGCGGCGCGAGGTCGCCGGAGGCGCCGACGGAACCTTTCGCCGGGATCCACGGCGTCACGCCGGCATTCACCAGGCCAATCAGCGCCTGGATCACGCTCAGGCGAATCCCGGAGAAGCCGCGGGACAGGCTGTTAATCTTCAGCACCATAATCAGGCGCGCCAGGTCATCATCCAGCGGCTCGCCAACGCCCGCCGCATGGGATAGCACCAGCGAACGTTGCAGGTTCTCCAGATCTTCCGTCGAGATACGGGTCTGCGCCAGCAGGCCAAAACCGGTGTTGATACCGTAGGCGGTCCGCCCTTCGGCAAGGATGGCGTTAACGCAGGCCACGCTCTCATCAATCGCGGCAAACGCGCTGCTATCGAGGGTAATGTTTAGCGGGTGGCTGTAAACGTCGCGGAGCTGCGACAGGCTCAGTTGCCCCGGAATTAGCGTTAAAGATTTCATTTAGCGTTCCCCTGCGTTGCCGCAACCATCGGAAGATTCAGACCCTGTTCCGCCGCGCATTCAATGGCGATATCGTAACCCGCATCGGCATGACGCATCACGCCTGTCGCCGGGTCGTTATGCAGGACGCGAGCGATACGCGCCGCCGCTTCATCGGTACCATCACAGACGATAACCATCCCGGAGTGCTGCGAGAAGCCCATGCCTACGCCGCCGCCGTGGTGCAGCGACACCCAGGTCGCGCCGCTGGCGGTGTTAAGCAGTGCGTTGAGCAGCGGCCAGTCAGATACCGCATCTGAGCCGTCGCGCATGGCTTCGGTTTCGCGGTTCGGGCTGGCGACGGAGCCGGAATCAAGGTGATCGCGGCCAATCACGATCGGCGCGGAGACTTCGCCGCTACGCACCATTTCGTTAAAAGCCAGCCCCAGCTTCTGCCGCCACTCCAGACCTACCCAGCAGATACGCGCCGGCAGTCCCTGGAAGCTGATGCGCTCGCGCGCCATATCCAGCCAGTGGTGCAGATGCTTATCATCTTTAATGATCTCTTTCACTTTCGCGTCGGTTTTGTAGATATCCTGCGGATCGCCGGACAGCGCCACCCAACGGAACGGGCCGATACCCCGGCAGAACAGCGGGCGGATATACGCCGGCACGAAGCCCGGGAAATCGAAGGCGTTGCTGACGCCCATTTCCTGCGCCATCTGGCGGATGTTGTTGCCGTAGTCGAAGGTCGGTACGCCCATTTCATTAAAGGCCAGCATCGCCTGAACGTGGTCGGCCATCGAGCGTTTCGCCGCCAGAATGGTGCCCTGTGGGTCGGATTCGGCTTTCTGCTGATACTCTTCCCAGCTCCAGCCTTTCGGCAGATAGCCGTGCAGCGGATCGTGGGCGCTGGTCTGGTCGGTGACCATATCCGGGCGCACGCCGCGTTTCACCAGCTCCGGAACGATATCCGCGGCGTTGCCGCACAGGGCGATAGAGATGGCGCGACCTTCGGCGGTGTATTTTTTGATGCGCGCCAGGGCGTCATCCAGAGAAGTGGCCTGTTCATCAACGTAGCGGGTACGCAGACGGAAATCGATGCGGCTCTGCTGGCATTCAATGTTCAGCGAGCAGGCGCCTGCCAGCGTCGCGGCCAGCGGCTGCGCGCCGCCCATACCGCCCAGACCGGCGGTTAATACCCAGCGGCCTTTCAGGCTACCCTGATAGTGCTGACGACCGGCTTCGACGAAGGTTTCGTAGGTGCCCTGCACGATGCCCTGGCTACCGATGTAGATCCAGCTGCCGGCGGTCATCTGGCCGTACATCGCCAGCCCTTTAGCATCCAGTTCGTTGAAGTGTTCCCAGGTGGCCCAGTGCGGGACCAGGTTGGAGTTAGCGATTAGCACGCGCGGCGAGTTTTCATGCGTTTTAAATACGCCGACCGGTTTGCCGGACTGCACCAGCAGGGTCTCGTCGCTTTCCAGGTATTTCAGCGCCTTCACGATAGCGTCATAGCATTCCCAGTTGCGCGCAGCGCGACCAATACCGCCATAGACCACCAGCTCATGCGGGTTTTCGGCGACATCGGGATCGAGGTTGTTCATTAACATACGCAGCGGCGCTTCGGTCAACCAGCTCTTGGCGGTAAGCGTCGTGCCTCTCGGGGCACGTACGTCCAGCTGGCGAAATTTGCTTTGCGACATCGGGGTTTCTCCTGACAATTAACGTTGTGTACGTAGATACATATACTTGTCTATACAACTCTACGCAAGCCAGGATTTAACAGAAATGATACAATTTTGTTATATTGCGTCAGCAATCACGTTTTGCTGACGCCAGGGTAAATTACGAGCTGAAATGCCCCTGCAGGCGGTAGCGCGCGCCGGGGAACAGCAGGCGAGCGTGTGAGACAATATGCGTCGTCGACCAGGTGCGGCGGCGAATAAGCAGGCAGGGATCGTGCGGCATGATGCGCAGCAGCGCGCACTCTTCTGACGTCGCCTGCACCGCCTCGACGATATGTTCGCCTTCGGTTAACGGCGCAATCAGCGATAGATAATCATGCGGCGTGGTGGTGGTGTAATCCTGTAATAGATAGTCCGGCACCACCGCGGCATTGACGCAGCGATCTTCGATTTGTACCGGGACGTCATTTTCAAAATGCACCATCAGCGAATGAAAGATACGCGTGCCTTCGGCGACGTTGAGCGCCTCCGCCTGGATAACATCCGCTTCGGTCTCCTCTAAAAGCAGCACCTCGCAGCGGTGCTGGTGACGGCGGGAGGCAATCTCATCGGCAATGCTGCGCACTTCAAACAGCGCCGACTGCCCTTTCGGCTCGGCAACGAAGGTACCGACGCCCTGTAGCCTCACCAGCATGCCTTCATCGGTCAGCTCGCGCAGCGCGCGGTTGATGGTCATGCGGCTGAAGCCGAACTGGGCGACCAGTTCAGCCTCCGAGGGAATTCGGTCGTGCGGGCGCCACTCGCCTCGGTGAATCTTTTCGCTGATCGCCTGCTTCACCTTTTCATAGAAAGGCGCGGGCGCGGAACGAGGTTGTTGTGCAAACATGGCCTGGCTTTCCTTATGCGTAATAAGCGGATCGGCGAAACGAAAATAATAGCGCGGATCGCTAGCGCCACCAATGGGCGATTTGCCATGCCAGACGGGCCGCCGCGCGGGCGCCCTGTCCGTCGATGTCAAATTGCGGATTAAACTCGACCAAATCCACCGCCTGTAGCTTACCGCTGCGGCACAACGGCTCAACGATCCGCAGCAGGGTCGCAAGCGGCACGCCCAACGCCGCTGGTGCGGAAACCGCCGGCATTTCGCGCGCCGGTAGCACGTCAAGATCGATAGTCAGATACAGACGGTCGAATTGCGCAATATTGCGCTCAAGCTCCGGCAACGCACGAGTTTCGAAGGCTGTCAGCACCTCCAGATCTTCAACGATAGCCACCTGGCGGCGCGCTGCTTCATCCCATAGCGCCTGGGTGTTCGCCGCCCGGCTAACCCCGATGCAGGTATAGTGAAAACCTCGCTGCTGCGCTTCACACTCAAGCGCCAACTGGCGGAACGGCGTCCCGGAACTGGCGCATTCGGCAAAGCGTAAATCAAGATGCGCATCGAGATTAATAATGCCCACTTTTTCGCCCGGGAAGGCATCCAGTACCCCAGCGCCGTGACCGAAAGCCGTCTCGTGGCCGCCGCCCAGGACCAGCGTGCGTTTGCCGGCGCGTTGACAGGCCGCCACCGCCTCACGCAGCGCCTGATGCGCGGCTTCTAACTGTTCGCCATCGACGCTAATCGTACCCATATCCATGCAGCGGTCATGGCCCTGATGGCTGGCCATATTAGCTAATGCCCGGCGTAGCGTTTCCGGACCATGCCCGGCGCCGGTACGCCCTTTATTACGCCGTACACCTTCGTCGCAGGCAAAGCCGAGCAGCGCGATATCGCCGGGCATCTCCTGCGGCGCGAAGCGTTCCGCGCGGGCGATGGTCTGGAACAGGCGCAGCGCATTGGGCGCCTCCGCGCTATCATCACGCCCCTGCCAAAGGTTCGCGGGGGTAGCTTGCCAAAGCATCATTGCAGTTCTCCTCGTACCACGCGCCCCCAGAGCGGCGCGCGCCCCGGCTCATACACCATCTCGACCGGATGCTCTGCTTCCCAGATGGCGAAATTTGCGACAAAGCCCGCCGCCAGCTGACCGTGACTCTCCTGTCGCCCCAGCGCCCGCGCGGCATGGCGAGTAACCCCGGCCCATGCCTCTTCCGGGGTTAAACCAAACTTTACGCAGGCCATGTTCATCGCCAGGTGCAGGCTGGCGAAGGGGCTGGTGCCCGGGTTGAAATCGGTCGCCACCGCCATCGGCACCTGGTACTTGCGTAGCAGTTCCACTGGCGGTTTGCGGGTTTCATTAAGGAAGTAGAACGCACCGGGTAGCAGGGCTGCCACGGTGCCGCTTTCGCGCATCGCCGCCACGCCCTCTTCCGTCAGATACTCGATATGGTCGGCGGAAAGTCCATGATAGCGGCTCACCAGTTGTGCGCCGCCCAGTGACGAGAGCTGCTCAACGTGGCCTTTTACCGGAATGCCCAGCGCCTGCGCGGCCTGAAATACGCGCTCGGTTTGCTGTGGACTGAAGCCGACGTTTTCACAGAAAACGTCAACGCTTTCAAACAGTCCCTCTTGCCACAGCGTCGGCAATATGGTCTCGCAGACCAGCGAGATATAGCCGTCGGCATCGCCTTGATATTCCGGCGGCGTGGCGTGGGCGGAGAGCAACGTCGCCGACAGTTCCACGCCGTTGTCGTCGGCCAGTTGTCGGGCGACCCGCAGCATTTTGCGTTCGTTTTGCAGATCGAGACCGTAGCCTGATTTAATCTCCAGCGTTGTTACCCCTTCACGCAGAAGACGAGCGAGACGCGGCTGCGCCAGCGCCATTAGTTGGGCTTCGCTGCTTTCGCGCGTGGCGCGCACGGTGGAGTTAATGCCGCCGCCGTTGGCGCTGATGGTTTGATACGACACGCCGTTCAGCCGCTGCTCCCACTCCTGCGCCCGGCTGCCGCCAAAAATCAGGTGAGTGTGGCAGTCAATGAGACCCGGCGTCAGCAGTCGGCCTTCGAGGTCGATACGACGCCCCGCCGGGGCGTCAGCGTCGTCGACGATCGCCTCGATACGGCCGTTACGCACCAGCAGCGCATGGCGCTCCAGCAGGCCGTATGGTTGAGAAGAATCAGGATTCAAAGTGGCGAGACGCGCGTTTCGCCAGATAACGAGTTCAGAGGTGGCTTCAGTCATAGCATTCAACTTGTCATGGGTTGTATAGACATTTATTTTCATAACGCTGCTAATGTCAATAAAAGCGCGGGTAAATGTTATTTTTTTGTGACTAAAGACGTTCCGTCAGCGCTTCGCGTTGCGTAAAGAAGTGAAGTTTTTGAACTGGCATCTTCCCGTTTCGTTCAAGTTAGTATAAAACAGCAGGTTTTAAAGGACTTATACCCTGTCACATACAAAGGTTATGTAACTTCGCATATTATCGCCCGGAGCAACATGAACACATATTCCGTTTCCCGTCTGGCGCTGGCGCTGGCCTTCGGCGTGACGCTGTCCGCCTGTAGCTCGACGCCTGCCGATCAAAAGCCCTCAACGCAGACTGCACCGGGCAATACCGCAAGGCCAATTCTTAGCGCCGATGAAGCGAAAAACTTCACTCAAGCGGCCTATTTCCAGTCGCTGACGCCGAATGCCGCCGCGTGGACGCCATCCGCTATCAGCCTGCCGGCGCAGCCTGATTTCATCGTCGGCCCGGCGGGTGCCCAGGGCGTGACCCACACGACTATTCAGGCCGCGGTCGATGCGGCGATTGCGCGTCACTCCGCCCGTCGCCTGTTCATCGCCGTTATGCCAGGTGAATATACGGGTACTGTTTACGTGCCTGCCGCACCGGGCGCGCTGACGATTTATGGTACCGGTGAAAACCCTGCCGACGTCAAAATCAGCGAAGCGATTGATTCCGAAATGGACCGCAATAACTGGCGTCATCTGGTTAATCCGGGCGGCAAATATATGCCAGGCAAACCCGCATGGTATATGTTCGACAGCTGCCAGAGCAAATCCGCCGCCACCGTTGGCGTGATGTGTTCAGCAGTCTTCTGGTCGCAAAACAATGGCCTGCAGCTACAGAACCTGACCATCGCCAACAATCTCGGCGATAGCGTCGATGCCGGTACTCACCAGGCGGTGGCGTTGCGCAGCGATGGCGACCAGGTGCAGATCAATAAGGTCAACATCCTTGGCCGCCAGAATACCTTCTTTGTGACCAATAGCGGCGTGCAGAACCGTCTGCAGGATAACCGTCAGACCCGCACGCTGGTGACCAATAGCTATATTGAAGGCGATGTGGATATCGTTTCCGGTCGCGGTGCGGTGGTATTCGATAATACCGATTTCCGCGTCGTCAATTCGCGTACGCAGAAAGAAGCTTACGTTTTCGCGCCGGCAACGCTGAAAAGCGTAACCTACGGCTTCCTGGCGACCAACAGCCGCTTCACCGCGTCCGGCGATAACGTCGCGCAGTTGGGCCGCGCGCTGGACGTCGACGGCAACAGCAACGGCCAGGTCGTGATCCGCGATAGCGTCATCAATGAAGGCTTCAACATTGCTCAACCGTGGGCGGCGGCGGTCGGTTCTAACCGCGCCTTCAGCGGCAACGTTGGCGCGCAGGATGACAAAGGCAACCCGCAGCGTAACCTTAACGACAACGGCTTCAACCGCATGTGGGAATATAACAACCGCGGCGTGGGCAGCTTTGTGGTTGCCGCCCCGAAACAGTAATACTACCGGTCCGCGCTCACCGACGCGGTGAGCGCCCTGCCGCAGGCGATAGCTTAAGCCTTCGCCTGCGGCACCCACACCAGTTTGTTTACCGCAAAACCGAGCTCAGCGGCCAGGGCAAGGTACTGCTGTCGAATATGGGAGGGAATATCAGGGGTGCGCGAAAGCAGCCATAAATAGTCGCGGCCTGGACCGCTCACCAGCGCGTATTGGTAGTCCTCGTCGAGCGCGATCACGTTATATCCGCCATAGAAGGGGCCGAAGAAAGAGACTTTCAGCGCTGCCGTGGTGGAAGCGCCGGTGAAATAGGCTTTGCCTTCGCTTTCGCGCCAGCGTTTGTTGCGCGGGTCAAATCCTCTATTGAGTACGCGAATGCCGCCATCGTCACGCATACTGTAGGTTGCCGTCACCTGCTCCAGACCTCGTTCAAAACGGTTTTCCAGACGCGCGACTTCATACCAGCGGCCCAGATAACGGCTGGCGTCAAAGTGGTTGATCGGTTTAACCCCTTGAGGCGGCGTGGGTGTCTTACAGGCGACTAACGCCAGCGATACCACTACCCCGGTCAAAATTGGCCATAGTTTCATCGCATCCCCTTCTTTTTTCACTTTCTCGGCAGACAAGTATAACCCTGAGCGAAGCGTATTCGGCGTTTTTCGGAGAGATTTACCGTCTTGCTTGTACAAGAGTAAA
>ERZ1036424.387-NODE-387-length-20025-cov-52.326540_pt1 | contig 20025 bp, 23 predicted proteins | sample MGYA00514221_ERZ1036424 | MGnify/ENA primary metagenome ERZ1036424 (study PRJEB33795, sample SAMN09464939) | human gut metagenome | host: Homo sapiens | place: USA: Stanford, California | collected 2016-11 | study: EMG produced TPA metagenomics assembly of the... | reverse complement strand
TTACAAAGCCATATGATTATTCTGTAAAAAATGATTATTATGTTACTGTACCTAAGACATCATGTGGTACTTATAAAACTTATTGTGGGACATAAATTTAAAACCTTTTTAGTAAAGTAGAGCACTTGCTAAAAAGGTTTTTTCAAGTGTATTAATGAAATGATATATGCTTGAAAATGACATAGAAAAAGAATATTTTATTTAAGCAGAATATCTGAAAATACAATGGATTTAGCATAACTTGCAATGGGTGCTTATGGTATAAAGCAGGCAATAAACAATGTTAAAAAGGAGTGATAATATATGTCAGAAAGGTTAACAAGAGAAGAACTAATAAATTTAGTTAATAAAATAATAGAGTGTGAAGGTTCAGAGGAAGAAATTGATGAAATGATAGAAGTGGTGAAAAGAAATGTACCTTATCCAGATATAAGTGATTTAATATATTGGAGTGAAGAGGAACTTACGCCAGAACAAATAATCGATAAAGCATTGAATTATAAACCAATACAACTCTAATAGATAAGTGCAATAATTTATATCCAGCAAGAGGCGGACTATCAGAGTTATTTATATGGAAAAATAATGTTGAGGAAAGAATAAAAGTTAATGAACCACTAAGTAGAGTTGGAGATGAGATATGGAAATTATTAAAATAATTAACTGCAAAATTAAGCTTTTTTTAGTGTGCCCAGCATGGGCAGGTACTAATCGGTGAAAGTCCGTAGCGCAGGATGATAGTGGCGACTGTATAGCTAACGGAAAGGGTATCCATTGTGAAGTGGAATCTGAAGGAAGCCAAATCCACTAATTTCAACTTATTGTTTAATCAACATAAAAATTAGGCTATAATAAAAGATAAGAAACAAAGTGGAGGTAAGGCAAAATGGAGCAAAAACCACTTCCAATAGGAATAGATAATTTTGAAATGTTAATAACAAGAGGATATTACTTTGTAGATAAAACACTTCTTATAAAGGATTTATTAGATAATAAAGCTGCAGTAAATTTATTTACTAGACCAAGAAGGTTTGGGAAGACATTAAATATTAGTATGCTTCAATATTATTTTGAAGATAGAAGAGATGAACTTACTGGAGAGAAGATAGATAACTCTTATCTTTTTTAAGGATTAAATATAAAGGCAGCAGGTGAAAAATATACTAAGGATATTGGTAAGTATCCTGTAATTAATCTTTCTCTAAAATCAGCAAAGCAAGGAAGCTTGGACTTAGCATTTCAATGCATTAGGGAAGAAATTTCAAATGAATTTAAAAGACATAAATATATAATAGAAAGTGACGTATTAAAAGCTGAAAAAGAACATTTTATGAAAATTGTAAATAATGATAAGGATATGTCATTATATATTACATCACTAAAATTCCTAAGTGATTGCTTAAATAAATACCATAATAAAAAGGTAATAATTCTAATAGATGAATACGATGTACCGTTAGAAAATTCGTTTTTTAGAGGATTTTATCAGGAAATGATAGATTTTTTACGTTCTTTGTTTGAGTCAGCATTAAAAACAAATACATCACTAGAGTTCTCAGTAATTACAGGTTGTTTACGCATTTCAAAAGAAAGTATTTTCACAGGATTAAATAATTTGAAGATTATATCAATTTTAGATGATAGATATGCAGAACACTTTGGATTTACAGATGAAGAGGTTAGAAAAATTTGTGAAGATTATAATATAGAGCAAAAGTATGATACTATAAAAGAGTGGTTCAATGGATATATATTTGGAGAAACTAATGTATATAATCCATGGAGTGTAATGCAATATGTAGATGATTTAAAGGCAAATATTAATAAGCTACCAATGTCATATTGGGCAAATACAAGCTCCAATAGTATAGTTAAAAGGTTAATAGAAAGAGCTGATGATAGTACTAAAGGGGAGATAGAAGCTTTAATAGAAGGAAAAACTATTGAGAAAATAGTTCATGATGATATAACCTATGATGAGATTTACGATACTATGGATAATCTTTGGAACTTTATGTTCTTTACAGGATATTTCAAAAAGATAAGTGAGAGAATGGATGAAAATACTCAAGAAAAGTTCGTGGAGTTAGCAATTCCAAACTTAGAAGTTAAGTATATCTTTAGAACTAAGATACTTAAATGGTTCAATGAAAAAATAAAACTTTGTGATATGACAGCAATGTTTAATGCTATGGTAAATAAAGATACAGAACTTTTTGAAATAGAATTAAATAATTTACTTCTAGACACCATAAGTTTTAATGATGCATATGAAAATTTTTATCATGGATTTTTAACTGGAGTTCTTTCTAATATGAAGGGATATATAGTTAAGTCTAATTATAAGGTAGCACCTCATCATAAGGATGAGGTGGGCTGTACCTCTAAGCTCAATACTTCGCTAAGTGGTACATGCCAAGGCAGTAGTGGCAGAAGTGACTTATTTATTAAGTCAGTTTCAAGACGTAGAATCGCTATAGTAATAGAGTTCAAAATAGCAAATGACATTGATGATCTAGAAAAGAAAGCAGATGAAGCCATAGAGCAAATAGAAGATATGGAGCTTAGAAGTGAAGGTTATAAGAATATATGTAAGTATGGAATAGCTTTTTATAAAAAGGATTGTCTAATAAAAATAAAAGATTAAATAATAGGTTTAGAGTTAATGTTTATGGTGTTAGGCATTGGCTCTTTTTGTGTTTAATTGAAGATGAATATATATTAGATAACTTGGAGTGGTGTAATTTCATTAAATGGATATTATTTGATGGTTATGCTTCACCTCAACCAAATAAAAATATTTGCACAGGAAGAAAGTAAAAATTTAAGTGATAATCTTAAATGGAGAGCAAGAAAAAAGTTTGAACAATGGGAACTAATAATTAATACCACAAGGTTTTTAGGATATGACAAGGATGAGTATGGAGATTTAGTTATAAATCCTAAAGAGGCTGAGGTGCCAACTATATTGACCAGGAATAAACACTACTGTATAATTTTAGTAAAATATTAGGGGTGAAAATTTGATTATTTATCCATTTATGAAATTGACTTTATAGAGTGTTTCCTAAAGCATCAAGGAAATTTTAAGACTGTTCAGAATGAAAAGCATATGTCCTATCCAGCAACTAAAAAGAGATTAGTTGATATCCTTGAAAAATTGGAATTGGTACAGTTGATTTTATAAGATTATTATTGGGGGTGTAGGTGTGGAACTGTATGGTGAAGTAGTGAAACATAAAGTTTTTGGTAGAGGACAAATAGTAGAGTTTGCTAATAATTATGTAACAGTATTATTTGATGAGAATAAAGCAGAAAAGAAGTTTACTTATCCAGCTGCTTTTGGATCATTTTTAGAATTGGAAAACAAATCTTTTCTAAAGCAAATTGAAGAAGATAAAAATGTAATTGCTCAAAAGGAAGCTGAGAGTAAACGGATTAATGAAGAAAGAGCAAAGGCAGCAATAGCCACAAGAACTCAAGGTGGTAGAGTAAGAAATACAAATAGCACTACTGCAAAATCTTCGGATAAGAATAATATTGCTTTTAAGTGTAATTATTGTGATGGTGGAAAAACCAAGGAAGTTGTGGGTTATAAGGGAGTATGTAGTGATGAAACAATAAAATATAATATCAAGGTAGCTAAACATATTTGGTGTAGTCAATCAGAAAATATGTGTTATAAATATCTGAACGGGGAAGTATCAAGAGAAGAAATTTGCAAATTTTATGAGGAAACAAAATCTGAGTTTAGCAAGTCTGTCTGCTACGAAAGCCAAATGCTTGAAATATGGAATGCTGGGGCTGGCATTACTCAAAATGGTGATGAAAAAGGAAAACCGATGTCATTAAGAAATGTAAAAGCAAATAGCCTATCATTACTTACAAGCAAACTGCCTTATGCTGAAGATAAGGATAGATTTATCTTTGCTGTATTTCTAATTGATGAAAACTATGAAGGTGATAACAGAGAAGAGGGATATGTAGGAGCAAACCCTAAATATAGAATACAGCTATCTCTTGATGAAGCTAGAGAATTGAAGTTTTGGGACTATTATTTCAATGAAAATAAGCCAGAAAAGATTATCTTCGGAAGTGGATTACATAGGTATATAAAAGATATTCAAGCAGCTCAGGTGCTTAAGAAAATTTGTGAAATAAAAAAAGGGACTTCAGGAGAAATGATTTCTAAAGAATTTCTAGAATATTATTGCAGGATTAAAGACGTGGATATTGATAGCATACCTATACCAAATGGTGCATTACAAAGGATTATGAGGTGAAACTGATATGTCTAAGAAAAAATGCCCTGATTGTGGAGAGGACTTTGGTAGTGGTGATTTGTTTCCTTTGTTTGAAATGAATTCTCTTGAATTTTTTGTGGGAGGTTATTTTGGTACATCTCACTTTATATATATTGATGGAAAACGGAAAAATAAAGTAATAAGGTACGCCAAAACTCCAGGTGGAATGTATGTTGATTTGAAACACCCTAAGAATGAAATAAATCTGCATCCAGATATAGTATTAAAAGAAATACCTTTGACATCAGAACAATGGCTTGCTTTTATAGAAGAACTAACTTCTTTGGAAGTGGCCTGTTGGAAAGATAAATATTATGATAATGATATATGTGATGGAACACAGTGGAAGCTTGTGATAAAATTTCCTCATCGTAATAAAATCAGCAAGTGTGGTAGCAATGAATATCCGCCATACTGGAATAAATTTATTAAGATTATGAAGAAATACATAGATAAAAATATAGGCTAAGGAGGGAGTTTTTGGGAAGAGAATTATTTGATCCTGAGATTGAAAAAAAAGGTATAGAAAAAGGTATAGAAATCAAAGCAAAAAAATCTGTTGAAAATCTGTTGAGGCTTGGAGTAAATGAAGATATAGTGGCACAGGGAGTAGGACTTTCAATAGAAGAAGTAAGAGAAATTCAGAATAATTATTTTTACCCTCTTCAGGATTAATAACAACTCCAAGCTTAGTGGAAATTATGGTATTAAGCTCATTAATTTGTTAACTTCCATAAGAAATCATCTCTATGAAATATATGTAAATCAGTAAAAATTTTTTGTTGATTAGAGAACATATGTTTGAATTGTAAGGAAGATATTGTATAATATAACCAGAGGTAAGAAGTGATTGGAGGAAATAATATTAGAAATATTTAATTGTAACAATTTATTGACAAAACAAAATAAATTCCTATAATTGTAAGTATAAAGAGTACGAAGAGGTATTTAAATATCTTCTTGTGCTCTTTTTTATTTTATATAGGGGTGTGATCTTATGAGTAAAGATATAATTAATTTGTCAGTAGTAACATTTAATGCAGTATGGGGAGATAAGGAAAAAAATCTTAACAGAATATTAGGTTATATTGAATGTGCAGCAAGAAAAGGCAGTCATTTTGTTGTATTTCCTGAAATGAGTCTTACTGGATATGATGATGAAGGTGAAAAGGAAAAGAAAGATAAGATGCAGAGTCTTCTTGCAGAAACTATTCCTGGTCCTTCAAGTGATAAAGTTGCAGAAGCCTGCAAAAAGTATAGTTTATATGTCGTATTTGGTATGCCTGAGAGAGATCCAGATGATTCAAGTATTATTTATAATGCACTTGCAATATTCTCACCAGAGGGTCTTGTAGGTTCTTATAGGAAAATGCATCTTCCAGCACCAGAACCAAACTGGGCAACAAGAGGAGATAAACCATTTATTTTAGAGACACCTTGGGGACCTATAGGATGTGCAATTTGTTATGATTCCTATTGTTTCCCAGAGCTTATGAGATATTATGCATCAAAAGGATGCAGATTATATATAAATAGTACAGCACTTGCAAAATGTCATGGTAAGTGTCTTGGTACAAGCACTTTGGAAGCAGCAGTTATAAGAGAAGGAATTTATATTGCATCAGCCAATCTTGGAGGGCTTGATGTAGATAATTATTTCTGGGGAGGAAGCAGTATAATAGGACCAAGTAGAAAAACATGGGAACCTTATTATTATGCAGGACATAAATTTGCTGATGAAGTTGCAGATGAGTCAGAGATGTTCAGTGCTACAATAGATTTATCTTTAGCAACAAGATTCCTATATAAATATAATCCATCAGTTAATGGCACTGACTGGAGACCAGATAAGTACATTGAAGTATATAAAGATGCTTTAAACAATACTAATTATGGAAGATAAAATCAAATTTCATTAGAAAACACTATGTATATTCTTTTAAAGAATGAATATACATAGTGTTTCTATATTTAAAGGTATCTATTAATAGTATCTAAGATAAGCATGCAGTGGAGAATGAAGAGTGCATTTTATAATTGTTAAGAGAAAAAATGGAGAATAGTTAAATAGAGTACATAGATTTTTACTGTAAATTACCTTGTTGCGAAATAATGGGATAATATTACATTTATAAACTCTGAAATTGATAGTATAATTATTGTATTATTAAGTAAATATTTACGGAGGAATTTATGGGACACAAATATGATAGGACAGACAAGCAATCTATAGAAGATTTTGCAAGATTATTGTTAAATAAAAGTTTAAGTCAAGTAAATGGATATAATACTGAATCTAGATTTAACAATAAAAAAGCAAAAGGCAAATTAGGACAAACTATAGAAGAAGAATATTTTGGATATAAGATAAATAGTAGACAGGAAGCAGATTTTGATGAAGTAAATGTTGAGTTAAAGGTATGTCCTCTTAAGATGATAAAAGCTAAAAAAACATCTGATAGTATGAGAGAACAATTGGGGTATTCTGCAAAGGAAAGAATGGTTCTTAGTATAATAGATTACTTCAAATTAAATGAAGAAACATGGACTGACAATTCTGTAATGAAAAAGTGTAGGGAATTGCTTTTAATGTTTTATATGAATGAAAAAGATATAGATAAAGAAGACTTGATTTTTAAATTAATAAGCCTATGGTCACCTTGTGAGGCTGATTTGAAAATTATTGAGAATGATTGGAATATAATAAATTGTAAAGTTAGACAGGGAAAAGCACATGAAATTTCAGAAGGAGATACTATGTATTTAGGAGCATGTACAAAAGGAAGTACTGCAGCTAAGAGTAAAAGGGGACAGCCTAATTCTGAAATCTTAGCACCTCAAAGAGCATTCTGCTACAAAAGGCAGTATGTAGATTTTATTATTGAAGAATTATTAAATAAAGAGAAGAGTAGAAAAGTCAATAAAGCAAAGAGTTTATCAGATATTGATATGCTATTTGATGAAAGAATTTACAATACGTTTAATGGAATTATCAATAAAAATATTACTGAAATAATGGAATTGTATTCAATTAAGAGAGAGAGAAAAGCTAAGAACTTCATAAGGTTAGTAGTAGATGATGTATGTAAAGTTGTTTTTGGTGACAAACTTGAAAACTTTGAAGAATTTAAGAAAGCAGCAATTGAAATAAAAACCATTGTATTAAAGCCGAATGGAATGCCAAAGGAATCAATGTCATTTGAGCAGATTGACTATTGTGAAATAGTAAATGAAGAGTGGGAAACTTCAGATATAAGAAATAAATTTGAAAATAAGAAACACTTATGGATTATTTTCAAGAGCAGAGTAAATTTTAAAAAACAATCAGAATTAAGTCTTGATGATATTATTCTTAGTAACATAATGTTCTGGAATATGCCTATATCTGATTTAGAAGGAAGTATGCATAAGGTATGGATTGATACTGTTGATAAAATAAATGAAGGTAGTTATGATAACTTTACAAAAATAAGTGATGGTGAGATAGCTCATATAAGACCAAAGGCTAAAGATAAGAATGATTTAATATTAACGCCACAAGGGACATATGAAAGAAAGAAATGTTTTTGGCTTAATGCAAAATATATAAAAAATCAAATAGATAATAGAAAATTTTAATCTAATACATGGAGTATAGGGGGAGATTTTGTGGCTGGTTATATAATGAGTTTAAATAATAAGCAATCACTAGAGGAATGCATCAAGTTAGGAATTTACAGTACTAATTTAAGTGAACCTAAAAATAATTTGTGGAAAATACATCATGAAGGAACATTTGCAGATTATTTTGGCATGAAAGAGGGAGATAATATATATTTTTTTATTGATAGAAAAATATATGGAATTGGTGAATTAATTACAGTAAAGCATGATTGTAAATATTGGAATTATCCTGGGGCAGATAAACCTGAAAATTATGAATACAAAGATGTAAAAGATATAATGATTTTAAATAATAAAAATAATATAGATAACAGATGTTTTTGCATATTCAAATCATATCCTAATTTCTTTGAACAAGGTATAGATATGGATGATGTATTGTCATCAAATCCTAATAAATTTAAAATGCTTAGGGCATTTTGGAAGTTATCTTTTGTGAAAATTGATGAAGATGAAAATAAAGCTCTTAAAGATATAATATTGAAGAGAAATGAGGAATTTATATTTAGTGAAGATGATAATATATTTAAATATGATTATGAATTACAAAAAAATATACTTGATAAGTTAGATGAAAGATATATTATGAATTCTAAGATGATTTTAGAAAGCTGCAATAAGGATACATGTATAAAGCATGAAATGGCTATAGAAGCAGCACTTATGGAGATTTTATCTAATGAGAAAGATAGTATTTTTGGTTCGTGGGATTACATATCACATCAAGTAGTAGCATCGCCATTTAAGCCAATAGATTATATGGATAAAATGGACATGTTTGGATTTAGATATATTAAGGGATTTGAAACTATATCCAAGTATTTAACAATAGAAATAAAAAAGGATGCAGCTAAAAAAGATGTAATAGATCAAGTGATGAAATATGTTGACTGGATTAATGAAGAATATGCATATGGTGATTATGGAATGATAGAAGCATTTATTGTTGCACATGATTTTAGCAATGAAGTTATAAACTATAGAAATTCAGTATGTATAAGAAATTATACTAAAGGAAGAAGACCAACTATAGCTGGAGTTTGGAGAAATGTAAGGCTTATAAAATACAAATATGAAAATGATAAAATTAGATTTTATGAAATAGATTAAAAACAATAGCGGAATTACTTTTTAAAATTTAAAGTAATTCGCTATTTTTTTATAATAATAAAATTAATACTTGCAAAAATAGAAGTTTTATAGTAAATATATAAATAGAAAAGAACACATGTTTGTGACAAGGCTTTAAAATAAGTTAGTTTTTTTTCGGGATTTATAGTATAATCATAAGGTTAGATTAGGAGGTTAAAATATGTTGCAACACACAATTTGCGAATTATTTGCTGGAGTTGGTGGATTTAGAGTCGGATTTGAAAAAAGTTCACCTGAGTGGAAGACAGTTTGGGCAAATCAATGGGAACCTAGTAAAAAAATTCAACATGCATTTGAATGCTATAAAAGTCATTTTGAAACCTCAGGTGGAATAGATGAATTTAGTAATACAGATATATCAAAGGTGCCAGAAGAGCACATACCAGACCATACGGTATTAGTAGGTGGATTTCCATGTCAGGATTATTCAGTAGCTAGTACTGGAGCTAAAGGTATTCAAGGTAAAAAAGGTGTACTTTGGTGGGAAATTGAGAGAATATTAAAAGCTAAAATACCGCCATTTATGATTTTAGAAAATGTTGATAGATTATTGAAATCACCAACGACTCAACGTGGAAGAGATTTTGGTATTATAATTAGTTGTCTTGCTAATTTAGGATACTCGGTTGAATGGAGAGTAATCAACGCAGCTGAATACGGATTTCAGCAAAGAAGAAGACGTACATTTATTTTTGCGGTTCATAATACAACAAAGTATTATAATGAGCTATGTAAACAAAGTGAATATGAACAACTTCAAAATTTAGGATTTTTCAGTTCTGTATTTAAAGTGGAGGATTTTCCTGAAGAACTAATTAGAAGTATTGATATAAAAAAAGAATATAATTTAGATACTCTTGAAATATCCAATAACTTTGCGTTTGACTTTAAAAATTCTGGAATATACAGAGATGGTGTAATTTCTACAATAGAAACAGCACCGTTAGAATTACTTACAGAAAAACAAATAACATTAAATGATATTTTAGAAAAGACTGTAGATGAAAAATATTATTTAGTAGGGGAAGATTTAGAAAAGTGGACTTATATGAAAGGCCCAAAAGCTATTGAAAGAACATCAAAGACTGGACATAAATATATGTTTAGGGAAGGTGGAATAGCATTCCCTGATCCAATAGATAAACCTGCCCGAACAATACTTACAAGTGAAGGAAGTAAGAATAGAAGTACACACGTGGTAACTGATTTGGAAACAGGAAAATTAAGATTACTAACACCACTTGAATGTGAAAGAATTCAGGGATTCCCTGACAATTGGACTAATAGTGGTATGACTCATTCATTTAGATATTTTTGCATGGGAAATGCTCTTGTTGTTAATTTAATAGAGCAGATGGGACTAAAATTACATAAGATAATAGAAATTGAAAATGATAGTAATTGGGATAAAGAAGTTGCTGTCAGTAATGTTACAATATAATTATACTGTAAATAAAAAAGCTTAGAGGAATCTAGGCTTTTTTATTTCGCCTAAATATGGAATAATATACATATAAGTATTTTGTATAAAATGGATGGTGAAGTATGGTGGTTGTTGATTTTGAAAAGCTTCAAGAAGTTGATTTAATTGTAGATACTGTTTATAAAAGCGGAAGTCAAAATAATTTTTCCGATGAAGTGCTAAGTAAATTAATGAAATGTGAAAATTCTGGGGGATTTAGAAAAAAAGGAAGCTTTAAGGATAAAAAATTTAAATATATTGTTTTATATTCTACTGGAAATCACAGTGAATGGACTGATTCATATAATGAAAAAACTAGAGAGTTTATCTATTATGGAGATCAAGATAAACCTAATAAAGATGTAACTGATACACGTAAAAAAGGGAATGAAGTATTGAAAAGAACTTTTGACTTGCTTAAAGCTGGAAATAGAAAAGATATTGCACCATTTTTTGTATTTATAAAGCAACAAAAAAGAGATGTCAAATTTATAGGACTTGCTGTACCTGGGAGCAGGACACATAGTATTGAAGAATGTATTGTTGTGAAAGAAACAGTAAAAAGTGAGGGTGTGATAAAAAATTATAAAGCAATTTTTACTATTTTGAGTGTTGAAAGAATAGATAGAAGATGGTTATTAGACTTAGACAATCTTGTGGGAATTGAGAGTGATTATGCACCATTAGAATGGAAAGAATGGGTACAGAATAATGAGATATTAATACCTAAAAGTATAGAAGAAGATTTAGATAATGAATCTATTAGAAAATTAGAGGGTATTACTAATATGAGATATTTCTTTGAACCTGTTAATTCAAATGAATGGAATATATTTGAAAAAGTAAAGGGGATTGGTCATGTAGAACCATTTCTTGCAGTTAAAGATATGGAATTGGGAGATTTGGTTTTCCTACATGTTGGTCAGCAAGATAAGTCTAAAAAAAGTGGTGTTTATGCATGGGGAGAAATAGTTAAAAAGCCATATACTTTAAGGAATAGTCCACAGGATTATTGTAATAATAAACTTACAGTTGATGTAAAGATATTATATATTACATATAATGAGCCGTTATTGAACCACGAACAATCTAAGAAAATATTTACACAGTTTAGAACTGTGCATAAATTGAATGATAATTCAATTTCTACGTTATTATCTTATATTAGGGACAAGATATATGATTATAATGGAGAGGTATTTTACGCAGATGAAATAGATGAAGGAGATACATTAATTGAAGGTGCAAAGAAACAAATTGTTGTAAATGCATATGAACGAAATGTTAAAGCAAGGAATGAATGTATTGAATATTATAAGAAAATTAATAATGGACAAGTTAAATGCGAAATTTGTGGTTTTAATTTTGGAGATATTTATGGAAATCAGTTTAGAGATAAGATTAATATTCATCATATTGTAGAAATCGCACAAATAGGACAAGAGTATATTATTAATCCCAAAGAAGATTTAATTCCAGTTTGCCCTAATTGCCATTATATTCTACATTGCAAGAAACCTGCATATAAACCAGAGGAAGTAAAAAGAATGCTATGTAATAAAAAGTGAATTTGTTGTGAATAAAAGTTGTTTGTTATTTTAATGTAAGGAGTATAGATATTAATTAAAAGATTTTATAGAAATAAGATAGAAAGAAGATATGATTTATGAAATGGATAATACCATCTAATTTAAATTATTATAAAGCAAATGATGCTTTTAAAAAGAATAATATAGTATATTGGAGACAGAAAGTTAATTATAAGGTAGGAGATATAATATATATTTATTTTGCGCGACCAGTAAAAAAAGTAATGTTAAAGACACATGTTTTGGAAACTAATGTAGCATTTGAAGATACATATGATGATAGTGAATTTTTTGTACATAAAGAAGATATTTATGATAATAAAACATGTAAAAGTGTTAAATTAGAATTGATTAAATATTTAGATGATGAAAGACTTAATTTGGACAATCTTATGAAGAATGGATTAAAAGGTACACCTCAAGGACCAATGAAGTTAACAGATTCTGTACTTGAAGAATATATTGAAAGTTGTTTTGAAGAAGAGGAAATTACAGAAATTGATAAGAAAAATTTTAATTATGAAAGAGAAGTAATATCAATTCCAGCTTCAGGAACAATAGACTTAATCTATAAATGTAGAATCCATGCACACCCAGATAATTTCAGAAGTTATCCATACAAAGAAGCACTATACTATACATTTAGGAGAAAAGGTGGAATTATGGAAAAATTATACACCAAGTCTAAGGCTATACATTTTAACCCTAATAAAATTGAAGAAATAAAACAATTTAATCTAAATAAGGATGAGATACAGAGACTTGAATGTTATGTCAGAGCAAGAGCACAAAATTTCGGATTTTCTGAAGAGGGAAATTATAAGTTTTATATACTAGATCAGTGTCTTGAATTGGAAAAATGTGTGAGTCTGCCAAAACAAAATAATCATGCATATTTTACAATCTCAGAAATGTATAGCAAGAAAGAAATAATAAGTAGATATAATGAAAATGATGGTAAGTCTGATGAAAAATATACTGAAGGAGCAATGACAACTATACAGGTTAACAAGTATGAAAGAAATCCTAAGGTCAGGAAAAAATGCTTAGAACATTATGGATATAAATGCTGTATATGTGGATTTGATTTTGAAAACTTCTATGGTCATGTTGGGAAAAATATCATTGAAGTTCATCATAAAAAAGCACTGAATGAGATTAAGAAGACCTATGAAGTTAATCCGATAAAGGATTTGAGACCAGTATGCTCTAACTGTCACACAATAATACATAGCAGAAAACCTAATTATGAAATAGAGGAATTGAAAAGTATTATTACTAATAAACATAAGACATTTTAAATTTTAAATATAAAGAAAAAATTTAAATAAATTTATAAGTTGTATAATAAATTTAATTTATTATTATATTAATAGTACTTGATGTATCTAATATTAAAATATATATAACCCTCAAGATAATATTCTATCTTCAGGGTTTAACTGTACATCTAGGATTAACATAAATATTAACATACATAAATAGCTTGTCTAAAACAAACCTCTTCATTTTTACAGCATAAGAATAGCAGATACCTTTTTTAGAACTATATGATTTTAATGTCATGTCTTTAAAAAAGAGATGATGTACAAGTTTTTTTTAGGTTTATCAGTAAGATATGTTTCCTTTACATAATTACCATAAACAGCAGTTCCATAACCATGAATATCATTAGTTTTAATGCTGCTCCTAATCAAATCATTGATACTATTTTTTATACCATTAGTAGCATAAGCAACAAACTTGTGATATTCAATCTTATAAAGTGAAATGCACCTAAACAATATTCTATAGAATTCATTTTTAAAATCATCATAGTCATATCCAGAAATAGAAAAGTTAATATTATTTATTGCAGTGCTTAATTGTAACATAATCTCTGTTGTTTAATGGGCAGCTTATGTTTTATATGATTTATATGGTATTAATTTTAATATAATTAAGCAGGTGGAAATATTATATATGAAGCTGTTGTAAATTTAAATAAGATGATAAAATATGATTGTGATATGTATAGATTTAGTGTATATTAGTCTATAATTATAATGTACTAAAATGTGATGAGGTAAGTATATATGAGTAAAGAAGAACAGAAAATGATAGATTATATAGTAGTATGTGTAAATGAATTTGCAGATAAATTATTAAAACCTTTTTAGCAGTAAAGCACAGCTAAAAAGGTTTTTTTGCAAAGATTATTTAGGAGATGATATGGTATTTTAGCAATTCTTATAAATTAAGATTATTTCGTTTAGCAATAAGACTGCTTATGTCTGACTTTAAAGCTGATATGAGCAATTTTCCAAGAGAATCTTTTGGATTATTTTCCTCATCAAAGAAGTCATCAATGGAAGCAAATGAACCAATTTCTAAAATTGTATCGAGTGCTTTTTTTAAGGATTTAAAATCTTCTCGTGTATTAATATATTCATTTTTATCAATTCCATAAAGCCAGTGTTCTTCTGGCAGTTGACTATATGCAACAAGCTTTTCAAGAAATGCCTTTGATGGTGGATATCTTTTTCCATTTTCTATAAGGCTATAATATCCTTCACTTACATTAAGCTTATGAGCCATTTCCGATTTATTTAAGTGAAGTGTATTTCGATATTCTTCCAACCTCTCTTTAAACATATTTGTCATCTCCTTTTTTCTAATATTATAGAATAAATTATCAGAAATGTAAAATATTATTTTTAATTTGAATACTAAGAATTGTAAAATTATAGCCAAAAAATTTATAAATAGAAATTATTATATGAATATAGAAAAAATATTTTTATAAATTGAAAAGTTATTTTGTAATTATGTTAAAAATATTCTTAACTTGAAAAATAAATATATAATAATAAAAATAATTCTTTACAAATTAATTCAAAATATTTACAATTAAGTAAAACAAAGGATTAAATATGAATCATATTTTGATATGAAATTCAAATTTACCTTTGGGATTATAAATTCAGTAAACTGAAAGGAGAATAAAATATAAACAATGAAAAAAGAAAATATTTTTAAGACATTATCAGAATCAGCTTTAGAATGCATAAAGATAATAGAGGAGGTTACTGATATATGATTATTGAAGAAAATGAATTTAATATTATGAATGAAGAAGTTAAGAAGGACATACTCAAAGACAATTATATTTTATATGGGGAGGACAGTAATATAAGTTTAAAGGATGGAGGAAAAAATATGGACAATAATATTAGTGGTATTATGAAGAAATATAAATCCGAAAGGCTTTATACAACAGGAGAAATTGCAAAGGAACTTGGAATATCAAGTGCAGCAAGACTTAATAATATTCTCGAACATAAGAGGATTCAATTTAAGCGTAATGGAACATGGATGCTTTATTCAAAATATGTAGACAAGGGTTTTGTGGTTATGCGTCACTGTGAACTTGAATGTGGTATAAAAGTATATGATAGAAAATGGACAGAAAAGGGGAGGATATTTATTCACAGTATATTTGATTAAATTATTTTAAAATGAAACATTATAAATAGAATTTTTGGAGGGTATGGGCGTTATGAGTGACAATAAGACTTATTATTATATGAGGCTACATGAAAATTTTTATGAGCGTGAGGATATGAAAGTACTTCAAAGCATGAGAGATGGATATTTATATACTGACATACTAATGAAGCTGAGCCTTAAATCTTTAAAGTATGAAGGTAGACTTATGTTTAAAGAAAATATTCCATATGATGCAGAAATAATATCAACAATTACTGGTCATAGGATTGAAACAGTTGAAAATGCAATTAAAATATTTGAGAAGTTTAAATGGATTGAAATTCTTGGTAACGGTGCCATTTACATTCTCGATATTCAGGATCATGTTGGTAGGACAAGCAGCGAGGGAGACCGAAAGAGAAGATATAGAAAAAAGATAGAAAGTGAAAAAAACTTTATAAGAAATAGTGACGATAAAGCTATGGGGATTGATTACGAAAGCTGTGAAACTGATCATAGTGTATATTTACAATCTTTTGAGGAAGAAGAAAGAAAAATAGAATCATGTGAAATAGAATCAAAAGAAATAAACAACTCTGAAAAGACTCATGAAGATTTGAGGAAAGATATTATAAATTCTGAAAATGAAAATTTTTGTAAAGGATTTAATGAAGATAGTGAAATTGAAGGTTTAAAAGAATCTAATTATGTAGTGAAGGATACTTTATATAAGATGGGACAAAATAGGGACATTTGTCCACCAGAGAAAGAGAAAAATATAAAGATAAAAAAAGAGAAAAAGAGAAAGTATAATAAAAACCATATAAAAAACAATAACACAAGGAAAAACGAAACCTTTGTGGATAAGTCAAATTTATTAAAAGAGGTTCATGACATAGAAAAAGATGAGTATGTTGTAGTCAATGTTTTAAAGCATTTTGAAAAGTGTGGTTTTATTATTTCTTCAAGACTTGCAGAGTTTGTAAAAGCTGATATTACTATTTATGGTGAAAAATATCTTATGGATGCAGCAAATGTATGTGTAAAACGTGGAAAACTTAATAATTACAGTTATCTTACAGGAATACTTCAAAATTGGAGGACAAAAGGATACAATGGGGAAACATCATCATATAAAGCTCAAAGCAAGTGTATTGGATATACAGAAAGAAGTTACTGTGAAGTAAAGGTGGATAAAAAGATAAATCATGCGGCTTATAGTCCTATGAGGAGTATTTTAGATGAACAATCTTAGTGTTATGCCCAAGGATTTACGTTGTGAAGCAGAAATTCTCGGTGCTGTTTTTCACAATGGAAAAATCATGGGGGAAGTAATAAATGAACTTGAAACGGATGATTTTTACAGTACTGCAAACAAGACTATATACACTCATATGTGCAGGCTCTTTGCAGAAGGAAAGGACATTAACCTTACTCTTATTGTAAATTCAATTGGAAAGGATAACCTTAAAAGTGTAGGAGGAATAACTTATATCAGCAATATAATAACTGGTGGATTAAACATAAATCCAGCCCACTATATAAATATAGTAAAAGAAAAATCCTATAGAAGAAAAGTCATAAAGGAACTTACAAAGGCTGTTGAAAAAATATATGATGAAAAAAATAATCCATATGAAATAACTGATGCTATGGTCAATATTCTTTTAAATAAGAACCTTGGAAAATCAAATATAATGAGGGATAATGAACTGTTTGAAGCTACTCTTTTAGAGATTGACAGACGATTAAAATCATCTGGAGAAATACCAGGAATGAAGAGTGGCCTTGTATCTTTTGATAAAAATATTGGTGGACTCAATAAAGGTGAACTTAACGTTATTGCAGGAAGACCTTCAATGGGAAAAACTCTTTTTGCATTGAATCTTATTGATGGACTTGGTAAAAATGGTTATAAGACTTTTTTATGTGAACTGGAAATGACAGCAGAATCCCTTGGTATGAGAAGACTTTCAAGTAACTCAACAGTAGAAGTTGAAAAAATGAAATTTGGTATGCTCAGTGATGATGAGATATTAAGCTTGTTTAAAACTTGTGAGGATATGTCAAAGAGGGATAACCTTTTTACAGATTGTTCTCCAGGACAGAGTTTATTAAATATTAAAGCAAAAGCAAAGGCAATAAAACAGACTCATGGACTAGATGTTATAGTCATTGATCATCTTACTCTTATGAATATTCCAGAAAAAAGCACAAGAGATCTTGCAATAGGTGAAATAACAAAGGGACTGAAGTTTATGGCAAAAGAACTTGATGTTTGCGTTATTATTCTTTGTCAGCTTTCAAGAGCTGTTGAGCAGAGAATGGATAAAAGACCAATGCTTTCTGATTTAAGAGAGTCTGGAAATATTGAACAGGATGCAGACATGGTGGCTTTTATGTACAGAGATGAATATTATAACAGAGATTCAGAAGATCGTGGAATACTGGAATGTATTATTGGAAAACAGAGAAATGGACGGACGGGCACATTGAAATTTGCTTATGAACCAAAATTTCAGAAGGTATATTCAATTGGAAATTAATAAAATACCTTCCTGCATATAAGAAATGCTTATATGCAGGAAGGATTAATATGAGAGGGGATAAGTATTACTCTGCATCAAAAGTTGTGATTTTTCTTTCAGTAAGCTTAGCTTCAACTTTGCTTACATAAGCACCGTTTTTTGTTTCAAAGATATCATTAGCAAGAATGTTATCCATAAGGGCATTTGCCTGCTCTGAAGTTACAGTTTCCTTAACACCAGAGATAGTTAAAGAATTTTTCTTACCAGTTTCAGTCATGAAAGTTAAAGTTAAAATATATTCCATAATTTTATTCCTCCTTAAAATATCTCGTGCACTTTTCTGTACACAGATTGAATTTTATTATTTTATTAAGAGTTAAGAGTTAAGAGTCAAAAGTCAGATAATTCTTTTAGACAGATTAAAGCATCTGCCTAAAATTAAAAGTTTTAAGTAAAATATTATGCTTGAACTAACTGATCACTTACAGTCATATAGACATTTCTAGTCTCATCAGATAACACTGATTTAACTGCATTTGCAACAGCAAGTACCTTTTCAGGATCTGCACCGTCTTTTACATTAGAAAAAGATTTTTTGCTGTAAGTAGGATTACCAAGTGAGTCTGTACCCTTTCTTACTTCAATTGAAAAACTTGCGCTTTCAGCGATTTTGTTAACTGCCATATTACATTACCTCCTTTTAATTAAGAAAAATTTTGATTGTTTAATCGTAAGTAAAATTCATTACTCATGATTTTCATAATATATATATGGTTTAGTTGATGAATTTGAAAAAAATAATTAAAATTATTTTTGTTCAATTTCACAGCTGCTGTCAATTAAGACTCCAAGCCTTGCAGAAATTATGGTATTAAGTCTTGTTATTGATGTTGTAAGGTTTTGAATCTGTTTTTCAAGACGTACAAGAAGATACGTACTTACTGCAACAGGAAATCCAACATTACCTATAAGGCTTACAAGTTCATTAATATCCATAAATTTCACCTCCCTTCATAAGGTAAATAAAAGGTTTTTAGGTTATTAACAATTAGTGATTTTATCTATCCCATAAAGGTATGAAGTTTATTAAATATTTTCTTTCTTGCATGAAACACGTTAAAATAGGATATATTTTTCATCTGTGCATATGTCTTTATGCTATTTCCCTCATAATAAATGCAATTAATAAGTTCTTTTTCATCATCTGTAAGAGCATCAAGAGCCTTCTTTAATGAATCATGAAGGAGATTTTCTAAAACAGTATTTTCAATATCATCATTACTTTTTAGAACGTGAGTAAGTGAATCATCTAAAACAAGAGCTTCTTTTCCTTCTGAATTTCTACGTTTTATGCTTTTACGAAGAAGATAATGAATATTATTTTTTATGCTTATTGTTGCATAAGCTACAAATCTATGAGTTTGAGAATCGTAGGATTTTATACATGCAAACAATGTTTTGTAACACTCATTTACAATATCATCAAAGGTGTATCCATCTATGAATATATTTTTAGATGTTCTAATTATAAAAGGTCTGAATTCTTCAAGAATTTTATCTTTTGAATTTATATCATGTGCTTTTGATTTTAATACAAGGCTTTCAATATATGTGTAATCCATAAACCCTCCAAAAACATATTTTATATTTAAAGTTGAAGTAATAATGTTTATTACAAATAGAGGTTTTAACATACAATTATCTGGTAATAAAAAACACTATATATAGTATGTTGATGAAAAATATCCCCTATATATAGTATATATGTTTATGGGTATAATTTTTAAAAATAAATTATGTAATATTGAAAAATATATAAAAAAATTATCTGCCAGAGGTCGTAAAAAGACTTGGCAGAA
>ERZ1036424.385-NODE-385-length-20055-cov-30.391050_pt1 | contig 20055 bp, 16 predicted proteins | sample MGYA00514221_ERZ1036424 | MGnify/ENA primary metagenome ERZ1036424 (study PRJEB33795, sample SAMN09464939) | human gut metagenome | host: Homo sapiens | place: USA: Stanford, California | collected 2016-11 | study: EMG produced TPA metagenomics assembly of the... | reverse complement strand
TTGTAAAACATATAAAACCACCACGAATCAAAAAACACACTTATAAGTAATATAATCTTATAACAAATTCATGTAAATTACTTACACAACAAAAGAGGTTCCTATAAGTCACTCCTGTGACCATTAGGAACCTCTTTTATTTATAACTATATTGTGCTAATTAGATATCACTTATTTATAACTAAATTGCGCATCCATAATCATTTGGCGCAACTGCTCAATGCGAATACCTTCAGGTAGCTTGTCTCTATAAAACTGCAAATTATAATAGTAACGAGTATCTTCATAATCAGTAATTAATACCATATCCGTCCTATTATGTAATGGCCAGCCATACATAAATTCGGCTAGCAAACTACGCACACCATCATTATTGACCTCTATTACTTCATGCTTAACAGGCAATACCATCTTTACGGTAGGTTCAGGAACCGTCCTATCTTTAACAATCTCATTAACCTCAGCATCTAACGTGGAACTCGTACTATCGATAGATCTAGCCTTTACATGCATAAATACCCCATCAGAGGTTCTAAACGCCCTACCATCAATGTCCTTGGTTTCACCCTGCGTTTCAATAGCATCCTTTAACACTAGGAATTGATACGGTCCATAAAACTTTGTATCTGTAATAGCAGCTAATGCCGCATCATATTGACCATTATGTACATTCGTAACATGCATAAAAGGCTTTATATCACTAGCTTGTGAAAGCATTGGTATGGCTAAACACAATCCTAAACTAAATAGTGTAATATAACGTTTCATACCCACATCCCCCATTGAACACTAATATTAACTGTATTGTAACATAATAAAAAGATTTTCATGAAAATAATTACAAAACGAAAGAGGTTCCTATTGGTCACCTAGGTGACTATTATGAACCTCTCATCTATTTACTTTTATAATTAACGGCACTATATTGAAATTGAGGCCTCTAAATGGGTCCAGCCTTTGCTAATCTTCTAGAGATTGGCGGTGATCAATATGAGTACATTTAAAGTGTTATCGTTAATGATCTCCTTTGGGATACTTGTAGCGACCATTATCATGGCAGCAAAGTGATTGACCTCTAGCTGAAAGCTAGCTTTCTAATCGTGGCATGAAAAAAGGCCCGACATAGAAGTCAGACCGTTTCTTCAATTTTAAATTACTAGAAGCGAAGTCTGGCGCCGAAACCATTTATGCCTCACTTTGATATAAATTATATCATATCTAAATAAGGAAAGGAATCGAAGAATTCCTTTCCTTATTTTCAATTATAAATGTTTATGGCGCATACGATAGTGACTTATATCATCGACAAAATTTCCTCTTAATTGCTATATTGTTAATATATTCCTACTGGGCTGACGGATTTGTAGAATTGACTACATGCACAGTAGCACACATCGTGTGATAGCCGACCGTCTGGGCAAGCTTTTGTTCAGGCGGTCTTTTTTATGTTCTTATAGCAAATAATACTGTACAAAGTTTTAATCATCTCACCTATATGAAAGGAGTTTTCTTATGAGAAATCGCTGGCTTATTGCTCTAGCAGCCATTGGTCTGCATATATCCATCGGTAGTGTGTATGCATGGAGCGTGCTTACACGACCTATCATGGCAGATATGGGCTATACTATGTCTCAAACAACATGGACCTTCTCCTTAGCTATTCTGATGCTTGGATTATCTGTAGGCTTTTTAGGATCCTTTGCAGAAAAAATAGGCCCTAAGAAAAGCGGCCTTATTGCCATGTTATTCTGGGTGGCAGGCCTATTAGGTACTGCTTATGCACTTAGCATACATAATCTTACCTTACTCTATCTCTTCTATGGAATCATCGGTGGTATCGGACTAGGTATTGGTTATATAACACCAGTTTCTACACTGGTAAAATACTTTCCAAATCGCCCAGGATTTGCCACAGGATTAGCCATTATGGGTTTTGGATTTGCTTCACTCATTGCAGGCCCGCTTATGCAATTCCTCGTAGCTCAAGTTGGATTAGTAAATAACTTCATTATCCTCGGCGTAATCTATCTAGTGGTTATGGGCGCCTCTTCTCTCTATTTGAAAGCACCTCAACCAAAACGACCACCTCAAACTACGAAAGATAAATCCACTATGTACGTTCATAACCATGGCATGCTAGCCAATGATGCTATGAAAACTTGGCAATTTGGTGCCCTTTGGTGGATTTTCTTTATTAATATTACCTGTGGTATAGGTCTTCTATCCTTAGCATCCCCTATGGCACAAGAAACCATTGGTATGACACCTGCAGCAGCTGCATCTCTAGTTGGTATCATCGGTATCTTCAATGGTGGAGGTCGCATTGCGTGGTCTACTATCTCTGACTACTTTGGCCGTGCACAAACTTACATACTATTCTTTATTATACAAATCATCGCATTCTACGTACTTGCCGAAACCAATAATGCTCTAACATTCCAAGTTTTAATTCTTCTCATTATCACCTGCTATGGCGGCGGATTCGCCTGTATGCCAGCATATCTCGCAGACCTCTATGGCATACGCCAACTCTCCACTATTCATGGCCGCATTCTAACCGCTTGGGGATTAGCTGGTATAGTTGGTCCTATGCTCGTATCATACTTTCACGAAGCAGGATATGGCTATACTACAGCCTTAATATGCTTTGCTCTTCTATTCGTATTAAATACAATTATTTCTATAATCTTAAAAATATACGGCAAACGAGGTCTGCATAAAAGATACTGTTAAATCCCCCGAACTAATTACAAAACGAAAGAGGTTCCTATTGGTCACCTAGGTGACTATTAGGAACCTCTAATCTATTTACTTTTATTATTCACAACATTATATTGAACTTGAGGCCTCTAAATGGGTCCAGCCTTTGCTAATCTTCTAGAGATTGGCGGTGATCAATATGAGTACATTTAAAGTGTTATCGTTAATGATCTCCTTTGGGATACTTGTAGCGACCATTATCATGGCAGCAAAGTGATTGACCTCTAGCTGAAAGCTAGCTTTCTAATCGTAGCATGAAAAAAGGCCCGACATAGAAGTCAGACCGTTTCTTCAATTCAATAAATCTAGAAGCGAAGTCTGGCGTCGAAACCATTTATGCCTCACTTTGATATAAATTATATCATATCTAAACAGGGAAAGAAATCATATGATTTCTTTCCCTATTTTATTTATAAAAAATAAGGATTAGATAAACCAAACATCCTCTTGATACATATTACCAGTGTCAGATAATGTTGCATCTGTAATTAATTTTCGTAACTGCGCCTTAGTATATGTACTATTATCTAAGGGATATTGGATTGAATTTTGGTACTTAAAACTGTCATCATAAGTAATAAACATCAATATACCTTGTCGATTATCTAATTCAAGATCTAGTAATAAACCTGGCATACCATCATTCCAAACAAAGGAATGGCTACCTTTGGTAATCTTTGGGGATCCAGGAAATCCAAAGAACTCAGCAGTCTTATTATCTAGTTTATGTAACAGATCAATTTCGTCAAATGAACTAAATATACCCTTTCCCAAATTATTTGCAGGGTCAATCAAAATTTGTTGCCTTATATCTTTATCAACTGTGAAAGTTACACCATCTATTTTAACATTAGGGTTATTTTCTTTAACGGCTGTTTTAGGAACTCTAAAAGAATATTTCTTATAGTTTTCTACTCTGCTATAGTCATCTAAATCTCGAAGAGAATGAATTGAAGGCAATACATAATTAGCCATTATTGTATTAATATCATTTGATGTGACACTCTCCGTTACACGAGGATACAGAATAACATTATATGCTTGCTTAGGATGCTTACTCAACTCAAAATTTAAAGCAATAATGTCCATATCTACAGCACCAGTAAGAGTTATTTTTCTCCAGTAACTTTTACTAAGACCATCATATTTAAAAACCATATCTGTTTTATCAGGAGAATATGGCATTTTATTTTCAATAATAGCAGTAACAATCATTGGGGACTGAAATAAATAACCTGCCGTTGCATCCGGAAAATCACTTAATGCCTCTTTTTGTACTGCACTAAATGGTAATGTTACTGATAGGCCACCCTTTTTATTATGTAAATTCACTGCTGTGTTACCATCAAACTTACGGCGTTCAATAGTATAAATCTCATTCTTTAAGGCTTCTACTGCATCGTCATCTACAACAACACCAAACTCTTGATTAAAACGCTCTTTAGAATAAGCGGAAAATGAATCTGCCTTCTTTTTTAATCTCTCATCATATGTAGACTCAATTTTATCAGTCGTATATACCGCCTGTACATATGCATCACGCGAAATACTCGGATCTGCACCGGGAATATTCACATCAACAGCATAACTAGAAACACTAATAGCGCTCAATACAATAGCACTTAATAATAATCGTTTTAACATATACCTCTCTCCACAAAATAGTAATTTTAACTGTATTGTAACATAATAAGAACACAATTATGAATACGATTACAAAACGAAAAAGGTTCCTATTGCTCACCTAGGTGACTATTAGGAACCTCTAATCTATTTACTTTTATTATTGACAGCACTATATTGAACTTGAGGCCTCTAAATGGGTCCAGCCTTTGCTAATCAACTCGAGGATTGGCGGTGATCAATATGAGTACATACAAAGTGTTATCGCTCATGATTTCCTTTGGCATACTTGTGGCGACCATTATCATGGCAGCAAAGTGATTGACCTCTAGCTGAAAGCTAGCTTTCTAATCGTAGCATGAAAAAAGGCCCGACATAGAAGTCAGACCGTTTCTTCAATTCAATAAATCTAGAAGCGAAGTCTGGCGTCGAAACCATTTATGCCTCACTTTGATATAAATTATATCATATCTAAACAGGGAAAGGAATCTTATGATTTCTTTCCCTATTTGATTGTTATAACTTAAAACTTTTCCCAATCAAAAGCTTCAATAGTTTCTCTTAGCTTACAATCAATATCTCGTACCCACTCAATAAACGGTTGTCCTTTATTTTCATCCCAAGATCCTAACACTGGTTCAATACCAATATGAATCAAGGTATTTTCATAATAGTTGCCATGTTGAGGTCTAGTGACACATTGATTATAAGCTCGACTTAGTGTCTCCAATTTATTCAAAACTGTTTCATCAATCATGGTATTAAGCTTAGCATATACCTTTTTACGTAATGCCTTCCCAGATTCACTTGAGTCATTATTATAATATCGCAGTGATAGATATAACCCTTTTGAGTCATGATCTACGCGCCAAAATATCCAAGGCTTAAAGCTAGTTGGAGGGTCAGACCAGATAGCCTGTGCTTCTGTCCGACTCCAAAAACGACGGTTAGTCCATGGGCTGCCTCCCTGATTTGTACCGGTGCTATATTGATTGGTATATGTACTCATATCTTTCCATAACCAAGCTCCATCTAAACTTTCATTATCAAATAGAACCTGTAAAAAACCATGCTGCGTAATACGTTCCCACTTAATATAATGACATTCTTCATCATCATATTTCCCATCAATCTTAGATACAGCTTGATACCAATCTAGTTGATTTTTTAAGTGCTCACAATAGCCTCTTAAAATATCACTTTCACAGTCGTCATAATTTTTTAAGATATCCCAAAACATAGGACCAGTTAAATAATTATCCACCGAATCGCTATGAGCTACTTGCCAATCATAATCAAAGTAATATCCTGTTTTAAAATAGACCGTATGAATATGATAATTTGCTATATCAGCATGGTCTATATTAAGGTTTACTGACTTAAAAGCTTTTTCTAATTTATTATAAGCATTCCAAGGTTTCTTGTTATCAAAAACAGTCTTAAGTGCGCCTCTATAAAAACTAATTTGATTATCATGTTCACTAGTATTTGTTTTATCTTCTATGATAATAGCTAATTTATATTGAGGAATAATTACTAGCACATCAATATTTAAAACCTGCTGTACCAAAAGTATTTTATCTATTGATTTAATATCTATCCTTGAAAGTACATCATTGTTGGATAGATTTTCTATTAATTTAGATAGTAGATCTAAGCCTAGCTGACGATATCTATGTGTAGTTACAGGATCAGGTTCATTAATCCAATTTAAACACCAGCATATAAACGCATCTTGGGATAGCTCGCCTGTGGCAAAAGAAAATATATTATTCATAATAAGTTCTCAATTATAAATATCTGACTTTAATAAGAAATATCTAATAAATTTTCTTGAGGAAGAGAAATCTCAAATCCAGTATGTAACATATAAGTTTCTTCAATACTTTTAATAATTTGTAGAAATCGAGAAACAACACTATCAAAACCATATTCATCGTCAGAAAGAATAAATTCTGAGTTTTCATGCGCAATATTATTTCTTACTTTATCTGTAAAATCAATTAAAAATTGCAACGCATTTTGCCTTTGTCTAGTTTCTAAACTTGAGCTTAAACTATCAATACCTGTATTAATCATCAAATTATTTAAAAAGTCTCTATCACCCAGAACTTGTTCAAAAACATCTTTATAATAACCATTAAGCTTGCTTTCGTGAAAAAATTCGAATCGAATATATCCTTTTAATTGATTAACGGTAAAATTGGATTTTAAGGTATTATAGTAACTATTAAATGCACCTATTTGGTTATCTGGTGTCTTATTAAATAAATCTGAAATTCGTTTTTCATGACTAAGAAATACATACCTAGCAATCCCAGCAGATAAATCATTAAAGCACAGCCCTCTTTCAGATGCTTTAATTACATAATCATCTATCAAAGTCCGTATAAACCATTCAAAAGTAGTAAATACTGATAAATATAATGAGTTTTCCAATAAAGTCTGTGCTTTTGTCCTTTGTGAACACGGTGGAATATTAGGTATTATTTGATTATATATCTCTTTGTAAGCATTAAACTTTTGCTCAATATCAGTATACATTTATCCCTCTTTAATTATATTATTGACAATATTACCCCATTCATATCTTCTTTCTATATAGCTTTTATTATTAGTTGCACGTGTAAATATTATATTATCCTCTTCTTCTAAGAATTGCTCAAAAGATGCTTTGATTTCCGAAGCATGCGCACGTATCTCATCAATTGAAAATTTTGATAAAACAACCAATTGCAACTCCGCAATACTCTTATTAATACTCGTTACTTTTGGTAAATTAATTCGCTTAAACGCAGTATCTCCAAAAACTAGTAGTGTTTTTTCAACGCTATCAAGTATAAAATTCTCTAATTCTATAGCCGCTTTTTCATCATCTCTATTATCTTTTAAGTATTCAAGTATTGCTGTATTTAACCGCCCAATATATCGGCGTTCACTCTTACCAATATTATCAGGATTATTTGCTTTGACAGGAGTAATCTTCCACCCATTATGATTGATAAACTCCGACATCACTTTCGATCTTAATAAAATCTCCTGATATCCAAAGCGCCTCTTTAAAATTGGTCTATTATCAAAAATTTGATTAACTCGCTCCGTACCTGCAACCTTATTCAATGATTTTATTAATTTACCTCGATACATTACATTTAACAACTCTTGAGAATTTAACTTAGCTGATCCACTATTAATTCTACTAAAAATATCATATTTAATATCTTCTGTAGAATCTTTTTTTATAATTACTACTGGCAATGATACATTATTAAATTTACGCTTAAGACCATCTTCTAAATCTTCAAACTTCTTTTTATTATATTTCGTCAATGTTTCTAACCCATTAAGTGTTAGGGTATTTACATTTTTTAGACTATCAGATAACTTTACCTCTTCTACCACTCTATCACTTTTCATAAAAGCAAATAAAGTAGTTAATCTTTGTTGCCCATCAATGACTTCAAATGTGTCATCTTTATTTTCAGCAAGAAAAATTGTAGGTATAGGTATTGAAAGCAATAATGATTCTATAAACTTAGACATTGTTCTATTATTCCAAACAAACTCTCTTTGATAATCAGGTTGTAAATTTAATTCATTTTCAACCATCATTCTAAACAAATCAGATGTAGACTTGTCTACTTTATCTACATATAGTTTTCTCTTTTCATCTTCTTCATTTGGAACAATAGTCTGAGTATCATCAGATTCTTCGGTCTCTAAATCTATATTTTCATTTTGAATATTTTTTAAAAGAATTTCAGCATCATATTTATCTAAAATATTATCCATAATCCGCTCCTATTAAATATACTCATCGTATATCATTATTTACACAGGCATTATTTTTAATCTGATTTACTATATTCGCAATTTCTACAGCTTCAACTTGATCAAATAGTTTCCACATATCAAAAGGTCTATCAAATGGTGGTTCTACCAATACTTTTGGAGATTCCATATATCCATTAACTGTAATATAGTTAATTACTTGTTTAATAAAGTTAATCTGGTCACTATTCATAGACTTAGTGTTAATCAAATTTGAAAAGGCTTTTTCAGCAGCTTCTGGTCTCATTTTTACAATATCGCGGACAACTAATCCAAACTCTTTGTCTTTAAAATGATCTTCATAATCCTTAGGACTTCCTAATTCATGAGTAAAAATGTGTTCCAAGGCTTTATAATCTGATTCATCAATCGGCTCATTATTAATAAGTTTTTGAATTGCTGGATGATCTTGATGTGTTAAGAAATAAGACTCAACTTTTTCTTGATAGCTCTCAAAAACTTCTGGCATAAGAGTATCGCCTTCTCTAGTTAATAATACTGAGTCCGTAATTGTTGTTATAATAACCCTACGCTCTGCTACATCAAGAAACTGAATTAAATCTCTAAGTTCTTTTCTTAGATGATTTAGCTGTAATGCATCAACAATTTGCCAATATGTATCTTCTTTTATTAACTTCAAGAAATCTTGTTTTTTTCTAATTTGTTCGATACTAATTTTTTGTAATAAAGTATTCGAAAGACTTATTACACGTTTCTTAAAATAGTCAAGAGATTGACCATTAAAGAGATTCAAAATTCCTTCATATACAAAGTTGTCAAATCCTCGTGCCAAATTCTCTTTAACATCAGCACAAATTAAAGGTGCAATATAAGTAATTAAGTCATGCTCATCAATATTTGATAAATACTCAAATGACGTTTTTACACTATATTTATCTACATATTTTAACTGTAAACGAACAACCGGTTTTGTTACTTCTAAATCAGTAATTTCTTTAAAGCACTCATCTACAAGTTCTGAACGCCAGCTTTGATATTCTTCACTGCCGTACTTTTCAGTTTGTAGTCGTGCAATAATTTGAACACGCTTAGCAAAGATTCTTTCACCTAATGTGGCACTATTACCTTTTACTTCTACCGTATTTTTTTGATTTCTAAAATACTCAAAATTTTTACAGTAATCAAAGATATAGAAGTATTTCTTACCTACATAATCACCATTATTTTTATCAAAAAACTCCACATCTGGACAGAGACGAGTCCCACGACCTATCATTTGCCAGAATTTTGTCTTTGATTTTATACGTTTAAAAAATACCAAATTAACACATGCTGGTACATCAATCCCCGTATCTAACATATCTACTGAAATGGCTATATCTGGTTCACCATCTGAAAATTTAAACTGGTCGATTAGATGTAAAGCATGTTGATCACTACTAACAATAACACGTGCTTTCTTTCCTTTTAAAGAACGATATAACAAATTAAATCTCTCTTCAATTAGATAAGCATGCTTTTTATTTTGAGCAAAGATAATAGTTTTACCTAAAGAATCTCCATTATGAGTCTTTATACCATTCTGATCCAGTTCTCTGAGAACATGATCTATTGTATCTGTACTATAAATAATAGAATTTACTTCCGTAGCAGAATAATCTCCTTGAAATTCTCCAGCCTGCTCTAAAGCTTCATCTTCCAATCGTTCTTGATCTTCTTTTGAAAGTTCATCATAAACAATACCATCAGATAAAAACTTTGATTCTATCTCAAAGTTATAATATGGAACTAAATAATTATCTCTTATAGCCTCGTCATAGCTATACGCATATGTAGGAACTCCGTTTTCAACCTCAAAGAAGTCAAATGTATTTCTATCCACCTCAGATTTAGGCGTAGCAGTTAAACCAACAAGAATAGCATCAAAGTATTCAAATATAGCTCTATATTTTTTGAAAATACTACGATGGCTTTCATCCACTATAATTAAATCGAAATGACCAGGAGTAAATAAGCGTTTACCTTCCCCATCTAATGATTTCTCGATAGCATTTAATATTGTAGGATATGTTGAGAAAACTATACGGGCATTTTTATCATCTTTGCTTTCACAAAGGTTACATAACGATGCAGACGGTAAATGTTCTCTAAAAGCATCCTTCGCTTGACTTACTAATGCAATTCTATCTGCTAAAAACAATACATTTGTCACTTGGTTACTTCGAGAGAGCACATCAACTAAGCTTACTGAAGTTCTGGTTTTCCCTGTACCAGTCGCCATAACAAGTAAACTTCTTCTAATTTTATTTTCAAGATTTTGACAAACGGCCCTTATTGCTTCCTTTTGATACGAGCGTGCTGAAATATCATCATTAATTGGAATAGTACTCAAAATAGGCTTGTCTAATTTTCTACGTACAATAAGTCGTTCTAGGTCACTTACACCATATACACTACTTACGTGCCGCATATTCCATTCAAGATCATCCCACATATGAGTTTCATACCCATTTGATAGGAAAATAATCGGCCGTTGTCCATATTCACGTTCTAATGCATTTGCATAAGCTAATGCCTGTGTCTTACCATCATTTATATTGCGGCTAGTTTTCTTGGCCTCAATTAACGCGAGTGGCTTACCATCACGCCCCATTAACACATAATCTACACTAAGATTGGAACCACCTGGAATATATGGATTTGCGACCTTAAACTCTTCAAACACATTTTTATTAGGGCCTTCAAACTCCCACCCCATTAATTTAAGATCAACATCTATTATATATCTACGTGTTTCAGCCTCTGTTTCAGGAACTTTAGGTAAACTACGAGTTACAATATGCTCAAATTTAGAGGCAGATAATAGCTTTGAAAGCTTTTCAATTTCTAAGTACAGATTTTCAATTTGTTGAGCATTTTGAGCAATCAAACTTTCTTGCTCTTTGATTTTCTTAACATCTACTGGAACTATAGTCTTAGGAATTGCATTCTCATCAAATGTGCGTTCCACATAGCTATAACCATAACAATAATCAATCCATTCAATAAAATTGAATAATCCCTGTAACGAAATAATAGCGGTTCTTGGCAAAATCTTAGCGTCAGAATGAACAGCCAAATTCCCCATTTTTACGATTGGTTGTAATTCACGCCATAAAGATTCAGGCAACTCATCTTTAAAGGACTTAGCATGTAACAGTGATTGAAGATTATCTTTATAAGGCATAATCATACTAGTGTCTGCTGTATATACCCATTTAACAGCCAACTCTAACGCCTTACGGCATCCAATTGCGCACATAGATGGTGATGAGTGAAATACACGTTCCGCCTCAATGGCTGCATCGGCAAAAACTTTATACTCATCTATTTCTTTAAGAAAATCAAAATTAGCCATATGTAATCCCCTATACATGTAACTTCATCTGTTTTATATAATACTTAGTTTAATTATACACTATTTAGGCAAATTTCAATTTGTTGATTTGTTGTATTTCTTTATCCAGTTTTAGTTGTATCTCCATATCTGGTACACAAAAAGTCAATTTTTTTAAGATTCCCATTGTCAAATATCTTGTCGTTGACCCCTTTGATTGACTCTGTAGATATTCTAGTTTATCTTCTAATTGTTTTTTAAAAATACTATAAATACCCTTCTTTCTCAATGACAATACATAAGTTCTTTGGTATGCATTAAATTTACCATTGTAATACTTAACATCATATTTTCCTGCAGCATTATTTCCTGCTAGTAATAAGGCCTCTTGATCAAAAGCATAATCATTAATATAAAAGATTTCTTTAGCACATGTAAAAAATGGATATCGTCCACCCTTAATAGCAGCATTAGAGTCTAATTTACCAGTAGTACAAAAAAATAAATCGTTAAACATTAACCTATCACATTTATCGCCTATAATTAATTCATCAAATCGGGATTTAATTAATATATCGAATGATTCTAATAGTTTATTTTTACTAGAGATTAAATCATTTAATACCTCAAGCTTTTTAACTATATCAGATTGTATACTACGTGGAATTTCTGGAAACTCTAGTTCCTTAACCCACTTAAAATGTCGATTATATCCAGTATCTGGTATCTTTTTATGTAATAAATAATAATAAATAAATTTATAATCATATACTGATGAGCGAAGCTTTAATACTTTAGTTCCATCAGCCCCGATAAAAAATGGTTCTTCTACAAGTTTAAATCTTCTAGTATGATCAACAAAAATTATCACAGGAACATCATTATAAAGGCCATCTATTTCATCAGTATAGCCTATAACGTTTTTAGAACTTTGATCAATAATTGGATATTTCCCTTCATGATTATAGTCACATGATTTAATTTTTCTTGCATTTTTTGTATCATCATACATGACATCCAAAAATATCTTCATAGATTTCACCAAATATGAATTTGATTATCCAATAAATTTTCTATGAGATATTTTTACATTGGATTGACTAACCATTGCATAATGCATTGTAGTGTCAATTTGTTGATGTCCTAATAACTTCTGTACTTGTTCAATGGGCATTCCTTTATCAATAGCCCTTGTTGCCATAGACCGTCTAAACTTATGAGGATGTACCCTCTGATCTAATGAAGCTAATCGATCTAACTTTCTAAGTCTAATTTCAACACCACTAATCTTTAATCTTTCAAAAGGACTATCTAATGTAACAAATAATGCTTCACTACAGTCCTTTCTTTGTTCCAAATATCGTTTAAGATGAACTTTAGTTTTAGCATCAAAATAAACTTTACGTTGTTTATTTCCTTTACCATAGACAATACATTCTCTTTCTTCAAAATTAATATCATTTATATTAAGGTTTACTAATTCGCCTACCCGGATGCCTGTTGAGTACAAAAGGTCTATCATTGCTAAATCACGAATCTGTAGACAGGAATCCCGAAGCTTTTCAATACACTCTTCAGATAATGTTTCTTTGACCTTACTACCGGTTCTAATCTTATGAATTCGTCTAATTGGACTTTTAATTATATAATCCTCCGCTTCAAGCCAAGAGTAAAAGCTCGAAAGATTTCTTCTAATATTATCTACAGTAGTTTTACTACAATTATTTCTTAATTGATATTCTGCCAAATAAGCTCTTAAATCATCGGTTTGAACCTGGCGCAATGGCGTAACTATTATACTAAGCATATGTTCAATAGTAGCTTTGTAATAAGCTAAAGTTCGTTCTGAACAACCTTCAATCCTTTTAGCAGAAATAAACATATCCATATACTCAATATTAGTATATGGATATGTTTGATTATTTTGTGTATTTAATTTCTTTTGTAAAACGATTTGTAAAGCATATAATTCTTTAGCAGATAAAACTTCACTCATATCATGTAATATATCATTGATTAATTGTTGCATAGGTATACCTCTTTTCTTTTTATATTAGTATACCAAATGAATGTTAACCAAAGTATTCTTGCATTAATGAATCCATTAAAAGTTGAGTCTCATCAATAGATTTTTGAACATCAGATTTCAATTTGTTGATTTGTTTAACAACTTCAGCAAAGCTATATTGTATCACTATAGGTGGTAATATAATCTCAATAGATTTTAAACCTTCTTGATTAATAGTATATTGGCCTGCGGAAGTTTTAATTTTTCTACTAATTTTATTTTTTCCGTATTCACTATTAAATAAATATGCTGCAAATACACTATCTAACTGACTTTTATCACATGAAGTCCTAATAATATGGTCATTATGATATACTTGCTCTTCATATTCATAAAATGTAGCACAGCGTCCAACATTCTTAGGATTCCCATTAACCCGAGCAAATAATAAATCCCCTTCTAACAATTTATAACGTTTCTTTTCATCATCTGTAAGCAAAATTCTATTTGGATCTGAATAATTAATTAAATTCTCTTGTAGCTCTATTAATCTTAAAACTATATTTCCTGCTTTATCATTTCCTCGTCTGGCTAATCCATTATTAGCTGATTTGATAAGCTCACCAAACTTAATTTTTTTCCACTTTTTATCATTTAATTCTATATCACCAAATAAATCAACAAATCGGGATTTAATCATTTCATCTAAAAATAGTATCAACCTATTCTTTTTTTTAATCAACATCTTTAATTTATCAAGTTTTTCTGCAATAATAACTTGATTTTCAATAGAGGGTAATTGAATTTCAATTTCCTTCAAATCATTAATTGAGAAACTTGCTTGATTAACTGATTTCTTTGTAATTTTTCGTATATGTTCTTTAAAAATATTTCCGCTAAATAGATAAACTGCATATCGAGAATCTATAAGTTCTTTATTAGCTTTTAGACGTAATAAATTCATTCCATGAATAACAATATCATATTTATCTTCAAAAACAACAGCTCGACCAAGATATGCAGGACTATTAATATGCGACATAAGAATGTCTCCACTATTTAGTACATATTCATAATATGGGGATATATCAAAAATATTAGCATAACCTAAACGACTCGTATTGAACTCTCCCCCTGCAAGTGTTTCGATTCTAGTAATAGGAATTCCACCTGCATTTACATCCTGTTTGATATTTGCTCCATTTTTTATAAATGGAAATACATCCTTAAACTTTCCACAATACATTAATCTCACCAAATATGAATTTATTCATTTAATAATCGTTCTAGCTCAGCTGTATCAGCCATGATTTGTTCATTTAAAGCTTTAATATTAGCTAATATTTCGCTAGTTGGAGGATATTCGACCGGGATATATTCAATCTCTTTATATTTATTAATAGATAAATCATATCCATTATCCACGATTTCTTGTTTTGTTACTAAGAAGCTTTGTTCAGTACGCTTTCGTTCTCTTTCACTATCAATATATTCAAAACGATCAATAATATCAGCAATGTCATTATCTTCAATAGGTTGTCGTTTATCATCTAAACTAAAACCATCTGCTTTCATATCATAAAACCAAACATTATCGGTTCCGCCAGCTTGAGTTTTAGTAAAAATCATAATCGCTGTAGACACTCCTGCATAAGGTTTAAAAACCCCAGAAGGCATAGATATAATAGCACGCAAATGATGATTCTCAATAATTTCTTTTCGTAGAGCTACATGTGCTTTAGATGAACCAAATAAAACCCCATCAGGTACAATACATGCACAAGTACCACCTTTTTTCAAAATTCTTAAAAATAGTGCTAAAAATAAAAGCTCTGTTTTTTTGTGTTATTTGTAATACTACGTAATTCATCATTAATTGTTTCTTTATCTAAACTACCTTTAAATGGCGGATTAGCTAAACAAATAGTATATGCATCATGTATAGTATTTTGTTTCGATAAACTATCTTTGTAATCAACCTGAGGATATTTAATGGAATGTAACATTAAGTTCATTGCAGAAATACGAAGCATTGTTGTATCTGTATCAAAGCCACTAAACATTTTACTTTCATAGTGTTTCCAGTCAGCTTTATCCATTTTTTCACTATGATTTGCTCGAACATATTCCGCAGCAGATACTAAAAACCCGGCTGTACCACAAGCAGGATCACAAATTATATCCTGTGGTGTAGGCTTTAATAACTTAACCATCATTTCACGTATATGCTTTGGTGTTCTAAATTGCCCATTCGTTCCAGCTGTAGATAATTTTGAAAGCATATATTCATACAGATCACCTTGCATATCTAAATTTGCAATGTCATGAGTATATAAATCATCTAATCCAGTAATAATTTTTTCAAGCACTTGCGCAGTCGGAACTATAAACGTAGCAGTAGACATATGCTTAGCAAAGAAATCAAAACCATCCTTTGTTTCATCAGTATCAGGAATTGGTATTAGCTTGCCATGTTCATCAAAGTCAGGTAATTTCCCATGCTTCATGGCCTTAATCGCTGGGAATACAAAATTAGAAACAATATTATAGATTTCATCAGCATTTCTAAATTTAAAATTACTCCAACGCATAGCTTGGCCAATATCCGACTCTGGAAAAATTAATTCTACATCCGCACCAAGTAAAGTCTTACTACGAATATTATTAATTTCTTGATCATCCAATGCACGTATAAACATCAAATATGTAATTTGCTCGATTACAGATAAAGGATTTGTTAAGCCTGCAGCCCAGACATTCTCCCATATCTTATCAACTTTATTCTTAATTTCACCTGTTATCATATGCATTCCCCTATCAAATAGATTACATGTTTCTTTCATAATAACATAATTTTTATTCCAATAACATCCATAAAAATAACTGGCTAAAAATCTTAGCCAGTTATTTTATCCTATTAATATTTTACCGCTTCCCCACCAACTGATAGCTCATATCCACTAGCATTTTGAGTTTCTCTATATCTTCATATCTTTCAATATCCACCGAGATCCAATGTTGTTTATTCATGTGATACGCAGGGTAAATTCTACTTTCACGAATTAGAGTAGGAATTAAATCAGGTTCACATTTTAGGTTAACCACATCTATAGGTTCATTTGTATCTAAACCTATTTTATGCCCTGTAATAGTAAAGATACCTGCAAACCATTTTTGATTATCTCTACGTCGGATTACTACATAGTCAGGATATTTTTCCCATGGATAATCGATATCACAGATGTATTCTTGTTGTATATATTTAATGAGGTCATTGCGTTTCATAATTATTTACTGCTTTTTGGGAAATAAAGTCATATCAAATACACCTTTTGGTACAGCTGACATACCTGCTAAGCTTTTTGAGTATTTGTCTTTATCATTTGCATTATCTACGTATTGGACCACATCACGCAAGTCTTTTGACGGTACTTTATAATCTAAATCTGCCATGATAAAGTGCGTATATAAATACTTATCATCATATAACGATTGAATATACATTTTTGATGTGGATCGTTCTACTTCCATATAAATAGCTGGGGTAGCATCATTCCAAACGGTTGCATATTGAATAGGTCTATACTCAGAGTAAGGCTTATACATAGCAAAGTATTGTATCAATTTAGCATTTATTGTATGTGGTTTAGCTAATTCTTCTGGCTGTAATTCTCGTACCATAATGCCTTCACGATAGCTTTTACCATCATAAATGTAAATAGCATCATTATCAGGACCGTTATACGTTAAATCGCTAGATTTCAACGTTTGGAATGTAAATCCATTAATTGTGATAGGTTTAGTTTTTGAAAGTAATTGCTTAGCTGGCTCAATAGACGGCAACACATAATTAACCAAAGGAGACATGAGCTGTTTATATACATACTCTTGACCATGTGTTTTCAACAGCTCCACTTCTTTCTTTTTAGTCAAATCAAAAGCAATCCGATACGATACCGAAGGTTCTGTCTTAACTTTAAAATTAATAGCCCCCTCTAATGAACCCGTTTTTGTGGGGCTAATCTCCCATGTTGCATTTTTAATAGTCGGATAGGAAAATGAATTACCTGTTGATGTGCTTTGATTTTCTTTGTGAATGTTATAATTTAGATTTCCATCAATCAAAAGAAAGTTTCCGTGCTTTATCTCTGTAGTTAATGGATCCCCCTTAATGGTTTTACCAAACTGAGTCCCCTCAGGAAAAGTAAATTTTAGATTAGCTCCATTATCTTTAAGAATAAAAACAGAAGATGAGAAGTTAACTGAATGATTTAATTCTTGCGTTAAATATACCAATTCATCTATCGTCCATTTTTTAGGCATATTATTTGCATATTTTGCCCTCACCTTATCGCCCACATCGGCTTCCATTTTCTTTGCGGTCGTATCTACCTTCCGATAGTTTTGATAGGCATCTTTTGAAATTGTAGGATCTGCACCTGGTATATTAATATCAATTGCTTGGCTACCTAATGTCACAAAACTAAAACATAGTGTAGCCATTAACGCACGTTTTATCATGAACTCTCAACCTTTCACATAATGTCTCTCCAATATTATATATATAGAATATCATATTTCATTTGACTCATAGTAGTATAATATATTTATAGAAAGAAGGAGGTGATATCTATGAAATTTACAAAACGTATAATTGTGATGACATTCTTAGCCGTGACTGCTGTGGTATCTACAGGATTTGCTTACGGTTATGTATGCAATAACTCTCAGTACAATTGCAACACTAACACACAATACAACTCCGATAACAATGCGAACAATACTAACTATGCAACATCCAACAATGACAACCAAAATTATTGCGGTCCAAACTCAAATTTTAGAGGATGCGGCGGATATAGAAGATAATTTGGTAAGTATACTAAAAGCCTATAGTACTAAAAATGTACTATAGGCTTTTGTCATATATTACAAGAATACTATTTAATTCATCAAAATACAGTCAGGATCAAAATAGCAACATACTTTTATCAGGAGTTCATTCTGTTAAAGTATTCAATGGCTTTTGGTGAGAATTCAACGAATGTATTCCCATAAGAGAATGGTCCCAATTCATATGGTTGGTATACAAGACCTATGGCGCCTTTACCTTTCAAGTAGTAATTGTCAGAAACATATTCTACATTCCAGTTTGGTAGTAAGTCTGCTTTTTTATGACCTTCACTGTAGAAGCGCAAAATCCCAGAGTTAATGCCTCGTTCTATTTGTTGTGGATTAGCAATTTTTACATAGTTATATAACGGAATTCTTTGGCCAGTTATCTTGTTATATACTAGACCTTTGGTGTTATACATACCATGTGCACTACCAGCATGGTAATGATAGGTAGTTAACAAAATAGATACAACTTGAGCGTCTTCATAGGTAACTTTATAGTTTTGCTTTACTTGATATGCATGTTGATCGTAATAAACTGATTTTGCGTATAAAACATAGTTAGCAATGTCTGTATTAATTGCCTTTTGTGCAAACATATTATTGGTATATACCAATGGATATTTTAATTCCATGTTTACATCGGACTGACTACCTGTAACAACAGTTGCATACGTAGGTACCGCCAACATAACACCTAACATAGAGGTCATACATAGCTTTTTAAAGATTCCCATAATACTGTCTCCTTTTAACAAACACATTTAAATAGGTTATTACTGTGTTAGTTCTACAAGCTATGATAAAACTCCTCTTTTTCTATTACACATTTATGATAATTTATTCATTATATAAAATAGCCAAAACTAAGTACTATTTCACACTAAAGTGTTAGGAAGAACTCCGCCTAATACAGCAATAATAAGTCCAAGTGCAATCATCCAAATTGATATAAACCTTAAAACAAAGGAAGTATGTGTATAGATTTGTATAGTAAATTGATTATAATCAATAGCACCTTTAATTACCTCATCGCCTACTTTTTTCATAACTGCATCTAGTACAAAAGGATCTTCTGTAACGGATAGTCTATAGGTGCCTGGACTCGCATCAAAGGTATATAATTCCATTCTAGAGTGAGTAATGCCATTAACTCGGGCGCGCATAATAGATAGAAATAAAGGAATTGTCCTTTCCGTTTTTTCATCAACTAAGTTAAAACCAAATTCTCCAATAGGCGCCTTTGTAAACATTTTTCCACTAAGCCATAGGCCATAAGTACCTGCTCGCTCTAACGTAAAAGTGCCTTCTTTATTTACATAGGGCATTTCATAGAGCATCTTAGCTCTACTAAAGCGAATCGTGTATTTAATACCTAAATAAAACAAACAAAGTCCTAAAGGTATTAACAGATAAAATAACTGTTCCATTACCTACTCCTCATCTATTCTCCCGCTTTTACACAACACCATATGTATTTTCACTATATCATACTTTCACCATACAAAAAAGGACCCTCCAAAGAGAGTCCTTAGTCTGTATTGTTATGCTATTAAGCGTTTTTAGCTACTTCAACAAGTTTAGCGAATGCTGCTGCATC
>ERZ1036424.378-NODE-378-length-20629-cov-2.876883_pt1 | contig 20629 bp, 16 predicted proteins | sample MGYA00514221_ERZ1036424 | MGnify/ENA primary metagenome ERZ1036424 (study PRJEB33795, sample SAMN09464939) | human gut metagenome | host: Homo sapiens | place: USA: Stanford, California | collected 2016-11 | study: EMG produced TPA metagenomics assembly of the... | reverse complement strand
CCATTATTTATAGTAAAATTTAATTTAGGGAGAATTGCATACCTATAACCAACTTCTAAATCTTTAATACTAAGTGCAATCTTTGGTGTTGCATGAGTGTATTTAAATTTAATTACTGGCTTTAATGTTCTAAAAGATGGAGCATCAATTCTTTCAATTTTATCAAGTTGTTTTTGACGTCCTTTGGCAATTTTAGCTGTTGAAGCCCTTACCTTATTCTTAGCAATATATTTTTCTAACTTATCTATTTCTCTCTTTTGCTCACTATATCTTCTTACATAATCTTCTTGTAATCTTTCTTTCTGCTTAAGAAAAGCTGAATATCCCCCATTATATTTTCTTATATTTTTATGGTCAATATCACATATACAGGTTGTTATTTTATCTAAAAAATCAAAGTCATGGGATACTATTATGAAAGCTCCTTTAAACTCCTCTAAATATTCTGATAGCCATTTAATATGCTCTTTATCTAAAAAGTTAGTAGGTTCATCAAGTAGTAATATATCAGGACTTTGTAATAAAAGTTTTGCTAATATTGTTTTTGCCCTTTGACCTCCACTTAATTTTTTCAATTCTTTATCATATCCTATTGCATCAATTCCAAGACCAGTTGCAACTTTCTTTATAGAACTATCTATACTATAAAACTCTCTCTCTTCAAGCATTTCCTGATATACAGCTGCCTTTTTCATAATATTTTCATTTTGATTGTATGCCATTTCTTCATATAATTTATTTAATTTTTGTTCAATTTTATATAATTCATTAAATGCAGTTTTTAAATAATCATATATACTATAATCTTCAACTATTTCTGCATACTGATCTAAAATTCCTATATTTATATTAGACTGCCATTTTATCTCCCCTTCATCTGGAATTACTGTGTTGCAAATAATTTTAAGCAAGGTACTTTTGCCAGCACCATTCACACCTACGATCCCCATGTGTTCACCCTTATATAATTCAAAACATACATTACTGTACAATTTCTTATCTCCATAAGTGTGTGATAAATTTTTTACTTCTAATAAACTCATTTTTATTTCCTCCTCAAAATACAAAACAATATATTCTGCTTTCAACCTCGGAACCTTTTGCATATTTTAAACTAATATATTTAAACATCATATAATTTATAAAATATCAATATATAACTTAAAAAAAACAAAAAGCAGAAGACTAAATTTTACAGTCTTCTGCTTAAGTTAGAATCCAAATCTTACATTTGGATGTTAAAACTTACTCCTACTAGCTTATATTAGTAGTGAGTTTCATATTAACATTATTCAAACTAAAATAAACAAAAGCTGAAAGCAGAGATACATTGCTTTCAGCTTTTAATAATATAATCATAAATCAATAAAAATTTCAACAACAAACAAACATAGTCTTATACTACATTTTTTATGTTATCTACAATTTTTAATTCCTCAAAAGAGGATGATTTATGATTACGCTCCTCACAATGCATCCATTAATAACATTGATTGGAGCTACTACCGCAGCCATTGTCATTATAACTTTGTTTGTATACACATAAATCACCCTCTTCCTTAAAATATTTATTTCATAATATACCTATTTTCTTTTTTTGTCAAACTATTCAACATCAAGTATGTCTTCTAAACCATAATCAAGCCAAACATTCCTTGAAGATGAGCCATTGTACATAAAAATCTGAAAGATAATTTTGCTTTTTGCAAACTATCTACCATCTCTTTACTAAAATATGCTTCCAAATTTTTTATCTACTTTATCCAAATATTCATAATAATCATGATTACTTTTATTAAGGCTATTTATAGCTACTAAATCATTACTTGTAGATGCATGTACATATTTTTCATTTCCTAAATACATGGCTACATGTCCTGGAAAAAAGATTAAATCTCCTTTTTTTAATTTATCTTTTTGAATTTCATTAATTGGAAATCCTTCTTTTATATCTGCATCTCTATAAATTGATATTCCATTTAGCATATATGCCATAAAACATAACCCTGAACAGTCGATTCCTTCTGGCGTCTTTCCTCCCCACCTATATTGTGTTCCAATATAACTTAATGCTGCTTTAACTAAATTTTCTCTTAATTCTTCTTCATCTGATAAATTATAATTTAACTTTAAATCTGTTATAAAATTTTTTCTAACCCATCCATAATCACCATTTGGAAGTTTGACTTTCACAAATCTTCCATTTTCACTTAGTTCATTAGTAGATATTATATTAGCACCTCTTGTCATAGATACTATTACATACCCTGAAGCATCTGGTTTATTCAAAACATCTGCAAAATTATTCATTACAACACTGTTTTTATCTTCTTCCCATTTAATTGATATTTCATCGCCAAGAAGCAATCCTTCCCCTTTTATATAACCTTGGTAATTATAATGAGTTTTTATATAAAACCAGTTATTTTCTAATTCTTTAATTATTTCAACATTCATTCCAAAAAGAACTTCATCTACAGTTTCTGAGAATTCTTTTGGCTCAAGTTTAATAGAGCCAATTGATATATTTACTATTGCATATTTCACCAAATCACCTTATCTTTAAAATTCATTATATAGTTTCTATCTTGTTATAGCTTAAATTATCAAAACTATAAATAGGATATTTAATTATATATAAATGTAACTTCTACTTCTGCTCTTATTTTATTTACTCCAGCTTCAATTGGAACTCCTTCATTAGATATTTTTAGTTTTGCTTCGCCTACAATATCTATATTTTTAACAATAATTTTTAAATAGTAACTTACTTCATACCCTTTAAAAACTTGCTTTCCATCAATATAGTCATAAACAGCTCGAATATTATAGTCTTGTGTTTGCATATACTTAGATGATATACCAATTTCATTTAAACTATTTATAATCTGATTAACAACTTTAGAGTTCTCTTCTTGAGCTGCTGATAAGGATAAATTTTCTGTTATAACACCTAATATAATTTCCGCTGAATCTGGTTCTATACTTATTTCTCCTTTGCCTAAAACTTTTATATTGTTATTAACAATTTTTGTACAATCACAGCTACTTAAGTGATAATTATCACTAGAAATTGCTTTATTCATAATTTTTACCTTCTAAATAAGAATTAACAATTTATAATATGATTTTAATATAAAAAATATCCAAAATTAATTTTAATAACTATTCCAGATAATTCTAATTATTTAAATGCAAATTACGGTATATTATAACTAAGTATAATAGTAATTATATTTTAAATATTCTATATGTTATAATACATTTATTACTGTTTTAATAGGAGGACAACATGTTAGGGACATTAATTTTAAACAGATATGAGTTATTAGAAAAAATAGGCGAAGGTGGTATGGGGATTGTTTATAAGGCAAAGTGTACTTTATTAAATAGATTTGTAGCTATAAAAATATTAAAAGCAGAATTAAATAATTCTGATGAATTTATTACAAGATTTAAAGTTGAATCTAAGTCAATTGCAAGTCTATCCCATCCAAACATTGTTAATATTTATGATGCTGGTTCAGAGAATAATATTAATTTTATAGTTATGGAATACGTTAATGGCAAAACCTTAAAGCAGCTTATAAAAGATAATGGTAGCCTCAGTCTTTCAAATACTTTAAAAATAGCTTGCCAAATAGCTCAAGCCATTGAATGTGCGCATAAAAATAAAATAATTCATCGTGATATTAAACCAGATAACATTTTAATCACTGAAGATAATACAGCAAAACTTATGGATTTTGGAATAGCTAAAGTAACCGATTCAATAACTATTACATATCCAAACAAGATTATTGGATCTGTTCATTATTTTTCTCCAGAACAAGCTAAAGGAAAATTTGTTGATTCGCGAACAGACATATATTCCTTTGGAATTGTTATGTATGAAATGCTAACTGGAAAAGTACCTTATAATGCCGAACTGCCTATAACAGTCGCCATGATGCATATTCAGGAACCTATTATTCCACCAAAAAATGTTAAAGATAATATACCAGATAATATAAATAAAATAATACTAAAAATGTTAGAAAAGGATCCGATTAATAGATTTCAAAGTGCTAGTGAACTAATTAATATATTAAAGGCCCTTAATGAAGACATAAATTTAAAAGTAAGCTTCAATAATAGATCATCTAAAGATAAAACAGTCATTATAGAATCTAATAAATCATTGGCTAATGATGAAAATCTAAAATTAGATTCTACTATTATCATGGATAATGTATCAAACTTAAAAACTTCAATTATTAATAAAGACCAAAAAAATATTAAATTAAACTATAATTTTAGAACTATAAAAAATATAAGCTTAATATTTATTTTCATATGTATAACAACAATCATAGGCTTAATATGGAAATACAATATTAAAGATTCTTATAATACAAAAGAAATAGCTTCAGATAATATAATTAATGAAACATATACAAATGAAATCTCAAAGGAAAATACTGAATTACCAAAAAGCGAATCTATACTTATACCTTCACTTATTATACTCACTCAAAATGAAGCTGAAAGTATTATTGCTGATAATGGATTTCTACTTGGTAATATAACTAATGAATATAGTGATACTGTTCCTAAAGGATTAATTATTAGTCAATCTCCTGTTTCAAATACTTATTATGAAAAAAATACAAAAATTGATTTAATTATAAGTCTAGGACAAAAATCTAGTGAAGTTTTACAACAAACAAATAAAAATGAAAATGCCAATGAAAAATCTAATAATAATGGTAATGGAAAATCTAATAAAAATAAGGATAAAAATAAAGATAAGAATAATAAAAAAGATTAATTATTTAAGTATATAAAAATAAGTTAGGGCTTATAATTCAATAAGCTCTAACTTATTTCTCAAAATTAATCAAGTATTTTTGATTAATTTCCACCTAATCTCCAAATGCTAGCATGATATCCTCTATCATTTATTACTTTAATCCATGTATTAATGGTGATCTTGTCAGCATACCATACTTCGTGTTCATTATTATTTTCATCTGTATATTTAAATATTAGGCATTGACTTTGTTCATCCCTTTTTTTATCTACCTTATATTTTTCTGCTAATTCATCAGCATCTGTTTGAGATATTGAGGTAACCTGATTATTTGATGACCAATTAAATCCACCAGTAGCTATAGCAAAGCTCTTTTCTCCTGGAACTTTTTCCATTCTATTTATTAATTCCTCTATAAATTTAGGATTTGCTTTTTCTCCAGGATCACTTTTTCCACTATGGAGATTATAGCACATCATTACATATGTTGGTCCCCCTATAAAATTTAATTTTTCTATTGGTGTATTTGGCTCTAATATAATTCTTAGTTTTAAATTGTTGTCTTCACATTTAGTATATAATTCATTAATAAATAATAGATACTTATTCCATAACTCTATATCATTTTTAATTCTTTCATAATCAATTTCTATACCATTAAAATAATTATTTTTTGCAAGATTTATAATTTGTTCCATATGACTATTTCTAGAATTTTCATCTTTTAATAAGGATTCTAATAAATTAGTATCTTTTAATGAGTAAGTAGTATCACTATTTTTCTTATCATTAACTATGGTTAAATAGTTAGTATAATTTTGTTTATTTGTACTATTATAATAATTAAGTAAATCTTCTGAAACTATTAAATTATTATTAGAATCAAAATCAGCTGCGAAATAAGATAATTCTTTTAAATGTGTATTTAGTTCCTTAATATTATAATCAACATCTAAATCCCAATAAACGATCCATGCTGATAATTTATCATCATATTCAAGATTATTTAAATCTTCTACTGAGTTTAATATTGCGCTTTTCTCATTAATGTCTTCTTTTTTTCTACTATAGTTCTCATATAATAATAACGTTATTAACCCTAAAATTAGAATGAGACAAAATAAAAAATATCTGTTTTTTTTATTCATTTATTACTCCTATAATTTATAGATATTTAATAAACCAATTTATAATATTATTATAGAGATTCTTAATATTAAAAGCTATTTTTTCTATACCATTAAATGAACTATCATAAAGTTTATTATCATTTAAGTCAGTTATTTTTAATTTTTCAAATATGCCATCATAAACATCATCTGATAGATTTCTTTGGCTATATCCATATTCTGCCCACTTGGATTCTAAGTAAACACTTCCTCCATTAGTATTCGATACTTCTAAATTTTCTGCTAAGCTAACTCCATCAATAGATAAACTACTTTTATTATTTTCCAATGTTACATCAAGTTTTCTACTTCCAGGATCTTTTATATCAAATTTATCTTTTTCATTATCTTCTTTATCTAATTTTGACGAAAATATATTTTTTTCATTTCCATTTGATTTTTCAATTATATTTATTTCATTATTAATAAGCTCTATATATATACTATTGTTTTGATCTTCATCAGATCTTAAATATATACCTTGAGACCCTATAATATTACCATTTAAATTTGCTGATAATTTAATATCTTTATATTTATCACTATCTTGCAATTTTAAAATTCCTTTGTCCTTTGGTAATGATGTTAATATAATAGACTCATCTTTAAATTCAGCTTTTCCTGATACTTCTTCAAATTTACTAGACTTTGCTTTATCACCAACAACAAATTCTGTATCTTGTTTTGTATCATCCCATATTCTCATTAATAAATGATTAGTTGACCAATAAGCTTGTGGCTGAATTCTGGTTAAATCATAAATTGAACTATTGGCTTTATTTAAAGAATAACCTTCTCTATTAAAATTAATATAAAATGAATCCTTAATCCAATCTTCATTTATTTGACTTACTTTTTTATTAGTACCAAATTGCCCTGTATTAGAATGCATTAAAACATATAGTTCTGGAACATAGCCTAATTTTTCTTTATATATTTTATTTAAAGACTCATAGTCATAATCTACACGCTTTTTCATTTCTTCGTAAGATTCTGTTGGAACACTATCTTCATCTCTAATATAATCCATTAAATAATGGTTATAATCTCTATCTATAGTTGAAGCTAGTTTTGAAAACTCTATAGAATCTAATCTTCCTAAATATTTTGAATCTTTATCAAAAACATTTATATACTCTAATCTATAACCATTTGTACCTAATTCCCAATAAGAGCTTTTTTGTAATTTTAATAAATCTTTTGGACTTAAAAACTTAGTATCTTCTTTTTCAAATTTATCAGCATAAGTTAACATGGTTCCTTTAAAATTATATTCTTCAATAAGTTTTTGAGAAAAAATTGCTGTATCTGTCCTTCCATCTTCAAATAACAAAAATATTGATTTTTTAGGTAAAGTTTTACCATTTAAATAGTAATCTTTAATATCCTTTTGAGTAATTGTTACATACCCATTATCTTTTAATGCTTTAAGATGTTCATCTAATTTTCCAGTACTTATTAAAGTATCAGTTCCGGTACGATCTACTCCGAAATAAGAAACCGCAATAAATCCAGTACTTTGATCACTACTTAAATTTGCTGAATCATAAGGCATATATTTTGTAAATGAAAACATACTTTTTATAATAATAACTGCTATTATAATTAGAATTATGGCTTCTAGTATACTTCTAAAAATCTTAATCTTATCTTTCTTTAAAGGAGAAAAGGTCTTTTTATCCACTATTTACTCATCTCCCTTTTTCTTAATATCATATTATTTTTTTTCTGTTCCTTCTTTTCTTTCTCCTCTATATCCTTTGGCGTCATTCTTGTCCCCCATGTAGATTTCCAAAATGTTACCCACGCTATTGGCATCTGCCATAATAATACAGCTTCATAATAAATACAAAATACCATTCCAAATATCCAAGTTGTACTTTTTCTAAGAAACATTTGTGCAAAGCTCATTAAAAGTGACATCATCAAAAGCCCCATTAAGAATGTGGTTGGGAATATTCCATGAACAATTGGAACATAAATTAAATTATATATAACCACTACTGGAGCTGCTATTGGAACTAAAACTCCCATATAAAAAAATAGAGACATAAACGGTTCTTTTTTCCATATAAATTTACTCGCAATTATTGATTCTCTAAGCCATGATCTTTTCCATCTCATTTGTTGCTTAAGAAAAATATTATAAGTATTTGGTACTACTGTAGAGCAAATTGCTGTATCCTGATAACTTGTTCTATGATTTTTTAGTACAAAATTTGTCATAGCACGGTCATCTCCAAAGGTTGCTTTTTGCCCTAAAAATTTTTGATTTAACCATTCATCCATATTATCTATAATTATTTGTTTTTTATAGCAAGAAAGTGGACCTGAAAGACAAGTAACTGCATCGAAATATGCTTCTGCAGATTTCATTATTCTAAAAGCTATATAATAACGTACAGATTGCATTTTTGTTAATATATTTGTATAGGTATTAGCTACATCAGTTCTTCCAGATACTCCTCCCATTTTAGGATCCTTAAATGGCTGAACTAAATTTCTTATGGCAAATGGATCTAAAAAGCTATCAGAATCAACAAATACAACTAAATCATGTTTAGCTTCTTTAACTCCTCTTGCCAAACCTTCTCTCTTTCCTGCATTCTTTTCTTGCACGAAATACTTTAATCTATTTTTTGTATCAAATCTTTCGGCTTCATTATTTAATTTATCAATAGTTTCTTTAATACTTTTTACAGAGTTATCATTTGAACAATCATCAACAACTATTACCTCTAATTTATCTATAGGATAATCTTGATTAATGCAGCTATTAATTGTTCTGCCAATCCATTTTTCTTCATTGAAACAAGGTATAATAATTGTCACTCCAGGTGTAAAATCAACATCTAATGGTGCAGGCTTATATAACATTCCAAAAAAATATCTACTAAGTAAAAAGACTGCTGCAATTATACTATATAAGTACAACCATTTATTAAATTTAAAATATATAACGCTTTCTGCTCTCATAAATATAATGAACATTGAAATAAATAAAAGTAATAAGCTAGACATAAAGATCATATATTTGTCTTTTTTCCTATTAGAGTATTCTGCCAATGTCTCTTTAAATAGAATTCCACAAGTATATTTTCCATCTTCATTAATAGATTCTCTGACTTTTTCACCTTGTATTTTAACTTTCATTTCATAACCTTCTGGCATAGCACCAGATTCTATTTTAAAGTCTAAATTAATAGTATCAGCATTATTTATAATATCGAAATGAGCTTTATTTTCCAATTCTAATAAAATTCCTGTTGTAGAAACATCAGAAGATTTTGCTATAAATGTATTTGTTGTTTTATTCTCCTTACATGTAATCTTAATATCACATTTCATTATATATCTTATGCCTGCACTTTTACTCCTTATAAAGGAATCTGGATCATCCTTATTTTCATCAAGTACGCTGTACCCTCTTCTATCAACATTTTTTCTTATACCTTCTTTATCTGGTACGTTAGAAAGCAGTCGCCTATCTTCACGTGGTTTTAAAAGAATATCATTTGTTTTACTTGGCTTATTTATTTTTCTTTCATACATATTGTTGTAAAACTCCTTAACAAATTCTTAGAAAACTATTTATCTAAATAGTCACTTAATTTTGCAATTTTATATTTTTCTCCATATAGTCCTTTTTCATTATTAGTTAAGAATATATCTAAAGCTTCTGGAGTAAAGTATGCTTGGTTATTCATATGCATAACAACGATATTTCCATCACCTTTAACTAAGCTATCTGATATATAATCAACAATTTCTTGTGAAGAGCCACTTGCATAATCGTGTGTTGAAATATTTCCATTTATAGCATATTCATATCAGCTTTCAAATACTGATTCCAAACCATGCTTTGTTACTAACAAAGTTGGAGGTCTAAAATATGGCTTAAGAGAATTTAAATCTCCTATAATATTAGCCATAGAGCTGTAAGATCTATCTAATGAAATGCTTAGCTCATCTTTATTAGTGTCCAACATATCATGATTATAAGTATGACTTCCTATATCATGTCCTTTTAAAGCAATGGTTCTAAGTAAATTAGGGTTTGAATTAGATATATTACTATTAATATCTATATTTTTAGATATTACAAAAAAGCTACCCTTTACCTTATGCTTATCAAGTACATCTAATATTTCATTAACAACTACATCTCCACCCCAATCATCAAATGTGAAAAATATAGTACTTTCACCTTTAGTATCAATAGCACCAGTTTTGTCCATAACTGATCGTTCTTCTTCACTGAAATCTGCTAAATTAACATCTTCATTTCCAATATAATTTTTATACATTATACTTAATGCATCTTCTTTAGTTCTCTTAGGTAGAGAATTTATATTATCTCCTTGTAATTTATATCTTCCTAGTTGTGATCCTAATTCAAAAGTATTTTGTAAATTTTTTAAAGTTACAACTGAATAATTTAAAGGATTTTGAACTAATTTGTAAGTTTTAGAATCTTCTTCAAACTTATGAATATAACCATTTTTCACATAATTATTAGTAAGTAACCTAATTAAATTTGGTAATGTATTATTATCTTCAAATAAATTTGAGTCTAATCTAAAATAAACAATTTCACCTTTTTGTAATGATGTATAGCTGTTTATATTAAAGTAATCATCTATTATTTTTTCTGGACTCATATTTTTATATTTACTAATAATAGGTGCTTTGGAATACGTAAAAAGTTCATATTTTTTTAATCCATCTAAAGAATTTATTGAAGATAATGCTTCCTGAACTTTTTCATTTACATATCCATAACCTGGCATGTATGCATTTGTATTTATACCATGTTTCCTTAATAACTCATCGACTTCATATATTTCTTTACATATATCTTCTGGAGATTCATCTAATAATTTAGAACCATTAGTCACACCTCCATTAGCAACTTCATTACCAGATTGTATTATTTTATCAATTCTATCTGGATATTTTAGTATTTCTTCTTTTGTAACGAAAAACGTTCCTTTAATATTATTTTCATTTAGGCATTCTAAAACTTTATCAAGTGTGGCCTCATTACTTAAGCCTCTAAATGTATATGTTAATGCTCTTTGAGTAGTATAAAATTTAGAAACATATGGAGCCAATTTTCCATTATTTTTTTCTACTAATTCCTTATAATTCAGCATATTAATTTCATTTTCAGTAGTTCACTTTGCAAAACAAGAAGTGTTAAAAATAATTAGATTTATTTAATATATTAGGTTCATTATTGGATTTAGTAATAGGATTATCTTGCTTAAGCAATTTAGTATTAAGTAAATTAGTATTATTATCTGTAGTAATATTCTTTAAATTACCAACTTGTACAATTTCTCTTTTTTGTATATTCAATGATTTTAAAATCCATTCTACTGTTTTAACAATATCTTCTTCTTTATTTGGTTCTTTATTAGATTCAGTTGTTCCAGCGTCCTTATCAATAGCAGGTTTTTCATCTTTTTTTACATTATCGTATTCAGAATCATCTAATACACCACTTAATTTAATAGATATAATTGTGCCATTAGATATCCTTTTAATATATCCGTCTACCTGATCATAATTTTTAAAGCTCTGATAATTAATAAAATGATCGCTGTCAACAACATACTTATTACCAGATGAATATGCTGTAGATAAGACTTTATCATTATATATAGTAGAATTACATTTTAATAATTCTGGTTTATTTCCAGTTATGTCTCCTATTATTTCATTAGTTTTACAGAAATCAGTTGCCAGTTCTTCAGTTGATAAATTCTCCATATATTTATGGTTTCCAAGGGTTTGGCTTCCTATTTCATGTCCATGTTTTTTAATTTCTCCTATTATTTCAGGATCTTCTGCTGCTTTTATTCCTGAAACAAAAAATGTTGCTTTAACATCATACTCATCAAGTAATTTCAATATTTCTTCAATATTTTCCCTATCATCTATATCTTCAAATGATAATGACAATATATTTGATGAGGTTTTTATATTAGTAATTATTTGCGACTTCTTTTCAGAACTTAGTGAATCCAATGAGTATTTTATATTTTCCGAAAGATTGTAATTGCTTGCAATATTACTAGTATTTTCTTTATCAATATATCTAGTAACATAATTTCTATAGCTAAAATAACTTGTGGAAGCTAAAATAGCTAAAGCTAATACTATCTTAACAATTAAATTTCTTTTCATTATATCAATTCTCCATTAAATTTATTATTAATTTCATTTTTTAATTATATCATATTTATTGGTAATTAATAGTAAAAGTTATAATAAATGTTATTTTATTAGAATAAATTTTACATTGTTGCATTTTTAAATAGTATTTCATATAATATAGATTTTATTAATACCTTGAAATTCCTAGAGCTGATATATTTGTTAAATTGATTAATAGTAATTTAATTTATAATACAAAAAGCTTATAGATATAAAAATCTTCTATATCCATAAGCTTTTTGTATAAATATATTTAAATCTAAAATAAATGCTATAAGAAAATATTATCTTACAGTATTTATTTTTTATTGATTATTAGTAATAGCATTGATTGTTATTTGCATTTTATTACTTAAATCACTATCTTTTAATAGAACCATTGATATTAAATCAAGAAGATACATAGCCGAAAATTGTGAATTTACAAAATTACTTCTATCAACAAAATTAGGATTGTATACTACAAATTTAATATCTGAATATTTATTTATAGAACTTCCTTCGAAACTAGTTATTGAAACTATTTTAGCCTTATTTCTCTTAGATATTTTTAGTGCTTGTAGAACTTCTTGTGTTTCTCCTGATATAGAAATACCAATAACTAAATCATTTTCTGATACAATTGAACTATTTATTATCATCATATGAGAATCTGAAATGGAATGTACATTAAAACCCATTCTGAGTAATCTATGCATCATTTCTTCGGCAGTAAGACCAGAACTTCCTACACCATATATGTATATATTTTTCGCTTTTTTTATTTCATTTACTACTTGATATATTGAATTCTTATCAATTAGCATTTTAGTTCTTTCTATAACTTCATTATAATATTTATAAGCATGTGAAAATATGCCATCCTCATCACTAACATGAGTTTCTACCTTATTAGAACTAAGCTTTATTTTCATATCTACAAAGCTATCACATCCAATTTTTTTAGCAAATCTTGTTATTGTAGCGCCAGATGTTCCTATATCTTTAGCAAGGTCAGTAATACCTGTATTTTTTATCTTATCTCCATGCTGCATGATATAATCTGCTATATCTTTCTCTTTATCTGAAAATTCATTATATATTCTCTGTATTTCACATAAAATCTCCACTTTATGTCCTCCATAAATTCTATCTGTAACATTAATCTATATATAATAGGATAACATTAATTTTATCTAAATAAAAGTAACTGTTACTAAACATTTAGATATAAATGTTTATAAGTAAAACCATGCATAAATAGATTTTAATTTTCTACTATGCATGGTTTTAAATCTATAAAGAACTTTTTAATTATATAAGAAGATTCTTGTTAATTTTATAAGGCTTTTAAAACTTCATCATTAAATTTCTTAGTAATTTGTTGAGGTCTAGTTATAGCTCCACCAACTACTACTGCATAAGCTCCTTGTTCTAAAGCTTTTCTTGCTTTTTCTGGAGTATCAAAATTACCTTCTGCAATTACTTTTGATTTACACTTTTCAATTAATGTTTCTAATACTTCAAAATTATTCATTTCTTTAGATTGCTCTGTATATCCTACTAATGTAGTTCCAACATAGTTAAATCCTAATCTATCTGCTCTAATTCCTTCTTCAGCAGTAGATACATCTGCCATAAACTTTTGTGATGGATACTTTTTAAATATTTCTTTTAAAAATTCTTCATCTTGGTTAATAGTTGCATCTAATGCTACTATATCCACACCTGCTTCGACTAAAGCATCTACTTCTTTCATAGTTGGTGTTATATATGGAACCATACCTTCATAATCTATTTTGATTATTCCTATTACAGGCAAATCTACTTCTTTTTTTATTGCTAATATATCTTCAACAGTATTTGCACGAATTCCTATAGCGCCTCCTTCTTTAGCTGCTACAGCCATTCTGCTCATAATATATGAACTATGTAATGGTTCATCTGGTAGTGCTTGACATGATACAATTAATCCTCTATTTATTACTTCTTCCATTGCTAATCTCTCCCCAAAATTTCATTTATTTTTTGTTTTAATGGATCTGCTTTTGCTCCAAATATAGCTTGAATTCCACCTTTAACTTCTAATACAGCTGTAGCACCTAGGGCTTTAATTTTTTCTTTATCAACTTTGCTTACATCTTTAACTGAAACTCTTAATCTTGTTATACAAGCATCAACATCATCTAAATTATCTTTTCCACCTAATGCTTCTATAATTTCTTCTGCTGATTCATTCATATTATCTTTTGTAACAACCTTAACTTCTTCACCTTCTGGTTCTCTACCTGGAGTCATAACATTAAATTTAGTAATTAGGAATCTAAATGTGAAATAATATAATGCAAACCAAATTGCTCCTACTATTAATACATATATCCAATTTGTTTTATCATTTCCTTGTAAAACTCCAAATAATGTAAAGTCTATTAATCCACCAGAGAATGTATTACCTATAGAAATATTTAATATGTCTGCTATAAAGAATGATAATCCATCAAAAAATGCATGAACAACATATAACCATGGTGCAACAAATAAGAACATAAATTCTATTGGTTCAGTAATACCAGTAACAAATGATGTAATTGCAGCTCCTAGGAATAATCCACCAACTAGTTTTCTTTTAGCTTTAGGTACACAATGATACATTGCTAAACATGCTGCTGGTAATCCAAACATCATTGTAGCGAAACGTCCTGCAAAAAATCTTGTTCCTTCTGTAAATAATCCAACATGATTTGGATCAGCTAACTCTGCAAAGAATATATTTTGAGCTCCTGTAACAGTTTGACCTGCAACAGTTGCAACTCCACCTAATTCTGTATACCAGAATAATGGATAAATCATATGATGCAATCCAACTGCACCTGTTAATCTTAATAGAAATCCATATAAGAAAGTTCCTATTGGTCCTAATCCAGCTATTGCATTACCTGCTGAAACTAACCAACCTTGGAATGTTTGCCATATTAAAAAGAATATAGCTCCAACAAAAATTGCTGAAAAAGATGAAATTATTGGAACAAATCTTGAACCGCCAAAGAATCCTAAAACAGCTGGCAATTGAATATTTCCATATCTGTTATGAAGATAAGATACCATTGAACCAATTACTATAGCGCCTACAACACCTGTATCTATTGATTCAACTGCTGGGTTAAATGCTGTTATCATACCTTTTATGGCTGCATTCATAACTAAGAATGATACTGCACCTGCAAGTCCTGCAGTACCCTTATCTTTTTTAGCTAGTCCGACAGAAAGACCAATACACATAATAAGTGCTAAATTAGAAAAAACAACATCTCCTGCTGACGACATTATTGAAAAAATACCTTGTAACCATCCAATATTTAAAAATGGATAAGCTTGAACAGTATTGGGATTAGATAGTGCACCTCCTATACCAAGTAGTAGACCAGCTGCTGGTAATATAGCAATTGGCAACATGAAGGATTTTCCTATTTTTTGTAGTTGTTTAAACATTAATATACCTCCCATTTTTATTTTTTGAAAATTATTTTCAAGTATTTTATTTATTAAAAAATATTTTCTCTTGAATACATTTACATATTATCACGAAAATAATTTTAATTCAAGTATTATTTTAAAAATAATTTTCACTTTTTTATTTACTGATATTTTACCTGTCATTATAATCATTTTTAGTATCCTACTAAATTAAAAATAATATTTTAAAATTTTATAAATAGAAAAAAAGAAGCGAGATTTTATAAAAATCAGCTTCTTCTCATTTATATTTTAAATATATTCAGTTAAAATAGTATTTATTTAATTTTCCCTACTACAGGTAAATTATTAAGAACATCTTTTCCTATCATATTTTTTATTTTGACTATTTAAACTAACACAGTCTTTAATATAATATCTGATTATTTTATATAAAAAAGATGTTAATATTATATTTTTATATTAACATCTTTAAATTTATATTTTATATATGAACTATAAACTAATATCTGAATTCTAAGCGCTTTCTCATTAATCATTACAACATATTTTTCTAAGTCTTATGTAATATGTTGGCATTAAAATCATTACAGCTCCTGTCCATGCAGCAACCTCTGCGAAATATATACCTATTTGCCCAACAAATATTGGAAGGATTAATACTACACCTATACGCATAAAAAGTTCAATTATTCCTGATGTCATTGGGATAATTGTATCACCCATTCCTTGAATAGCACATCTATATGTATGAAGCATATATAAAATAAATAGCATACTGCTCATAACAGTAAGATATCTATATGCTATATCTATAACTAATTTTACTTCTTCTGGGGTTCCTGATATAAACATTGATAATATATTTCTTCCAAATACAATCATAATAATTGATATAATAATTGATGTTCCTATAGCCATTTTGAGAGCTGCTTTCATTCCAACACGTATTCTATCATACTTCTTTGCCCCTAGATTTTGCCCAGTAAATGTTGATATAGAATATCCAAATGATACAGCAGCTACTTCAAGAATACCATAAAGTTTGTTAGTAGCTGTAAATCCTGCAACGAAGATAAATCCGAATCCATTTATAACATATTGAACTACAAGTCCTCCAAATCCAATTATTCCATTTTGAAATGATATTGGTGTTCCAAGATAAACTAACTTTTTAATAATCTCTTTATCAATTTTCCAATCATCTTTCTTCAATTTTAATAATGGAATTTTTCTAAGAAATCCAAAACAAAATAATCCTGAAAATAATTGTGCTATTACAGTTGCTATTGCAGCACCTGCAACTCCAATTTTTAATCCTACAACAAGTACAAGATCTAAGACTATATTAATAAATGCAGCAATAATCATTGCAACAAGTGGTGTTCTACTATTTCCAAGTGCCCTAAGTATTGCAGAAAAAGTATTATATGCCATTATTACTGATATACCAGCAAAAACTATTCTTAAATATGCTAATGATATATCTATAATATTTTCTGGAGTATTTAATAATATTAAAACAGGTTTGGCTAAGGTAAGACTTAAAACAGTCATTAAAATTGACATAATCACTGCAAGTAATATTGACATTGTAACTGTCTTCCTAAGCTTTTTAATATTGTCTTCTCCAAAATATTGTGAAATAAGAATTGAGAATCCTTGAGTAAAACCAATAATAATATCTGTAGTCATCCAATATAGCCAAGTCCCAGCTCCAATGGCTGCTAAAGCTTCTACTCCAATAAATTTTCCTATTACAATAGTATCCACTATATTGTATAGCTGTTGAAATATGTTTCCAAGCATTAATGGTATCGCAAACAGTATAATTAATTTTGCAGGTTTGTCTTTTGTCATGTCTCTTACTTTTTTAATCATTTGCTAACTACTTCCTTAAATTAATATATTTTCATTATAACATGTATCTTATTATTGCATAACTTATATTTCTGCTCAAAAGGAAATCCAACTTGCTATTTAATCAATAACAAATTGGATTTATTGTTTTTACTCAAGAAAATATTATTATCAATAATTCAACAATTATGTCTGGTAAAATAAATTTCACCTTTTCATATTTTATCTTTTTCTTCTTTCAGTCCTTCATACTCATATTGTACCTGGTTTGAAAAATCATCATTAATTTTTTCGTGATCTAAATCTTTACTTAGTGGTGGTATATCCATTTCCATATCTTTTTTTACATCAGTATTAAACTTAAGTTTATGGAATTTATTTATATATTTTTCACTCATTTTATATCAACCTTTCTTTAGTTAGTTTTTATAATTAAAAATATCCATTTAAATTATAATGATTTATTATAATACAAATCTATCTAAATACTTAATCATCACTACAAACGCAAAATGTATAACTACAAATAAAAGTTGATATCTTTTAAAAATTTATTAAATTACATACAGATTATTTATTAGAGTATATACATATTAAAATATATACTTAATTATATTTGTAGCTTTATAATATATTTTCCTATATTTTAAATAATATTATACATGTTGATATATTAATCCTTTTTGCTAATTGCAAATAATAAAAGGCAGCAAATTAATGCTACCTTCGAAGAATAAATTTTTTATTTTGAATGTTTTTAATCATATAAATTGCTATTTTTAATTAGAAACCACAGCTAAGAGAATACATTATATCTTTATATAATTTTTCTTTATCTACATTTTTTATATCATCTACAACTCTTACTGAACCTACTAATTTTTTATCAACAATTATTCCATAATCAATTTCAGTATCTAGTTCTTTTATATCTAATGTAAATTCATTATCTTTATTTTTATTGAATTCTGTAATCTCTCCATCTAAAGGATTAATAAATATAACTTCTCTAGCACTTTTTATATTTTTTATCTTAATCTTATAATCATTTTGCTTTTCGACAACAGTAATTAGTGGTGATAAATATGTATCTTCCAGTGATTTTTCTATGTTGCCTTCTTTAGTTAAAACTATATCATATAATTGATTTATATGATTATCACTTTCTTTTATATTATTATCAGCTTGAGATATATGATTTGCTTCACTTTTAGCTGATAAATTTATGCTTTTAATTGATAATGATATTATTGTAGCAACAATTAATAGACCGAATAGTATGCTTATTGTAATTATCATTTTTTTCTTCAAGAAACTTCTCCTTATGATTTATTAATCTCCTATATTACTAATTTATTTAAAATTAATCAACATAGGAGATAATATTAACTAATAATTTATTTTATTGAATTAAACAAATCGTTTAACGCTTCACTCATTGTTGGATGAGTAAATATATTATCTCTTAAGTAAGTATAATCTTGACCTGTTTTTATAGCCATATCTACTATATTAATAATTTCACTTGACTCTGCACAGAATAAAGTACAACCTAATATTTTATTTGTTTTTGCATCTACAACTGCTTTCATAAATCCATTAATTTCATCTATAACTCTAGCTCTTGGAATTCCTGCTGCTTGAAGTTTAGCCACTTTAATTTCATATCCAGCTTTTATTGCTTCTTCTTCACTTAGTCCAACTCGTGAGAATACTGGGTCTATGAACACTGAATATGGTACGTTTTTTCTATCTTCTATACTTCTTTTCACATCTCCAAATAAATCATCTTTTATTATTCTAAAATCATCTAATGATATATATGTGAATTGTAATCCACCTTTAACATCACCAATTGCCCAGATATTTTCAACATTTGTCCTAAGCTTGCTATTAACTTTTACTGCTCCTCTTTCTGTAAGCTCAACTCCAGCAGCTTCAAGATTTAATCCTTCTGTATTAGGCTTTCTGCCTGTTGCTAAAAGCACAGCATCTCCTTCTATTACATTTGATTTTTTATTTTCTTCATCATAATAAGATATTAAAACCTTGTCTCCATTATTTTTAAATGATTCTACTTTAGAGCTTAACTTAAATTCAATTCCCTTTTTCTCTAACACAGTTTTTACTTCTTCTGCTACATCACTATCTTCTCTTGGCATTAGTCTTGAATATCCCTCTAGTACCGTTACTTTTGATCCAAATGCACTATAAGTTGATGCAAATTCTAATCCAATATAGCCTCCACCTACTATTACAAGCTCTTTTGGTAATTTATCTAATTCCATAATTGATGTACTAGTATAAATATTCTTAGTTTCATTTATTCCATCAATATTAGGTATTACTGTTTCAGCTCCTGTATTTATAAATATTTTTTCTCCAAATAAAGTAATTTCTTCATCTTTAGTATCAACCTTTACTTCATTATTAGAAACAAAAGATGCTGTTCCTGTATAGACATCTACTGTATCTTTATTATCTAACATAGCAAAATTCTTATTTCTCAATAAAGATACAAGCTCTCTCTTTTTATTTACAGCATCACTATATGCTTTTTCCATTTCTTCAAAGGTTTCAAATGATTTTTCCTTTATTATTTTTGAACTATGAACCAATGATTTAGTTGGAATACAACCTATATTAATACAAGTACCACCATACATTTTATTTGATTTTTCTATTATAGCTACTTTAAATCCTTTGTCTCCTAAAAATCCAGCCAAAGTTTTTCCACCTTTTCCAAAACCAATTATTATTGCATCATATTTATTCATAATCACTCTCTCCTTTTTATTATTACTTTATTTTCCTTAGTTTTATTTATAAAATCATTTTAATTTAAAGTGATTTTTTACTTATTTTCTTTAGTCTGTTTTATAATACTCTTCATTTGATCTTTACTTAAAGCACCACTTACATATCCATAAATATTTCCTTCTTCATTTATCATAAATGTAGTTGGAAGTGATGATATATGGTAATTATAAAATACGTCCCCTGTTTCATCAAAAACCACTGGGAATGTATGATTTTGATCATTTAAAAATTTCTTTATTCCTGCAATATTTTGCTCTCTTCCACCAGGTTGAGCTACTCCAAGGAATATAACATCATCTTTGTTTAAATTATA
>ERZ1036424.373-NODE-373-length-20796-cov-9.500892_pt1 | contig 20796 bp, 22 predicted proteins | sample MGYA00514221_ERZ1036424 | MGnify/ENA primary metagenome ERZ1036424 (study PRJEB33795, sample SAMN09464939) | human gut metagenome | host: Homo sapiens | place: USA: Stanford, California | collected 2016-11 | study: EMG produced TPA metagenomics assembly of the... | reverse complement strand
AATTATGGCACAACTGTTCAGAAATTTATGTACCAAATACTAGGATAGGAGCAATCTAACTCCATATGAAGTATTCATGTCTTACGTCACTGATGAGCAACTATTTTCTTTCTACCTTAAATTGACATTTCGGGACCTTAAACAAAGATATCAGGTGCTTTAAATAAAGTAAAACTTTATTAGCTACATTAACCAGTTTTAATTTAAAAAGTCCATTTGAGCCATAATAAGCTTGACAAACATATTTTCTCGAAGCATATGTATAGCTATATTTCCGCACAATCGATTTAAAATTGTGTTTATAACTTTTCCATACTTCATTATGGCTTATTTTAGGGTGGTTATGAAGATAATACTCAGACAATAATAAAGCACACTTTTTGTTTATTTTTTTTAATTTAATCCCCAGTATAATTTCTTCATTATACATAAATACATTTTCATCAAAATAACCAATTTCCTTAAATATAACTGCATCTATAATAAAAAAACTTCCCGGAATTAATTCAACTTGTATTAAATTTGTATCTATAATCTTAAAAGTATTTGGAGTTAAGTCATCACGATTCAACAAAAAATGTTGTTTCCATAATTCGTTACTTGTTGGAATATTCCATGCTTGCTCTTTTATATTGAAATCATTGTATTTATTATTACGACAGCTAATCATTGCTAATTCTGAATGAGTATCTAATGTATTAATCAACGGCTTAAAGATATCTCCATTAAAGGAAACATCAGGATTAGTAATTCCAATATACTTATACATTTTCTTATTGCAAGCATACCTAATACCAAAATTATTCCCATATGAATATCCACCGTTTATTGTAGTTTTTAAGAGTATAACATTCTTTACAGTAAGAAATGCTTTTCTCAAAATATTATAAGAATCATTTGTAGAATTATTATCAACGATTACTATATCCGTTTCTTCTTGAATAGTGGTATAGCTAAGCATTTGCTTTACACAATTTATTGTTGCGTTATAGTTATTAAAATTCAAAATAACCATTAATAGCTTTTTCTTAGGCTCCATCAATTATTATGTCTCCTTAATTACATTATTTACAATTCCATCAAGTACTGCCATATATATAGCAAGAACTGGCAAACGTTCTGCATCGAATAAAGATAAATTGACACAAGATAGTACTGTAATTATAAGAATAGCCATTGCCAAGCTATTTCTTGTATTTTTTAAGATTTTGGCTTCCTTTATAAATAATCCTACATATAGAAAAAAGCCTAAAATGCCAAACCTTCCAAGTAAACCAACAATCCCTACATCACTATATGCATTTTCACCGAATATATTTGTTCCGTGAACTAATTCATAATTCTCTAAAAATATAGGTTTATCACTTAATAAACCATTTCCGAATATAGGATTACTCTCAAATCTATTAAAGTAAAATATTGCTTCATCAATACGATGATAATATGAATAATCAGACATATTAATAAAAACAGTCTTAAATTTTAAGAAAATATACATTAACGGCACAAATATAAAGGTACCTAAAGCAAGTACTTTTAATATATTATTGCTACGTTTATTTAACAGCCATAACAATAAGAGCGTTATACATAACATAATAGTTATTGAACGAGTTTGTGAAGCAAAAATATCATACATAAAGACAACAAATAAATTAAATAGCAACATTAACCTTGGTATAGAATTTTTTTTATCAAAAAGACATCCAATTGACAAAACAGCAGTAAAATCAATTAAATCACTACCAATAAGTCTGACTCTACCATTTCGAAGAAAGTTATTGGGGTCCGCATTATTAAATTGTCCATAATTAAAACCATAGAATTTAAATAGTGAAAATCCAAATTTCGTATAAAAAACAGTTTCTATAAGACAAATAATCGCTACTAAAGAACTACAAGTAATTAAAACTTTTAAAAATCTAGCCAAGTTTTTCTGACTATAATTTGAAAATATATAATATGAAAGCAATGAAATAAACGGGAATATTTCTTTTAGTGCAGTAGTGTAAGATTCATTAGGGTACTTAAAAGCAGTAAAAAAAAATTCGAAAATAAGTATAATAAAGATAAATATGATATATCCATTAAAAGTATATCTAAATTTTTGCTTTTCGGTAATAAGTTCGAGACAGCAAAAAATAATGCTTACTATATTAAATATAATTAAATTATTCCTTGCTCCTAAGTTTCCCGGAAGTTGAACTAAATAAAATAATTTATAATTAATGATCAATAAGCAAATAATCAAAAATGGTAATTTAACATTCTTAGTCTTAAACATTTAATTCTCACTTATTTTCTAATTTACTAATTGCAGCACGTAATTTAACAACCAAGTTATTCGGCAAATGCTGTTTGATCCCTGCTATAATATACATTCGAATTTTTTCATATTTTCCCATCCAACTAGCATTATATTCATGAACTGAAATTGTGTTTTTTGTAAACAATTTCTCTCCAGAAAAAATATTTATTGGACAAAGGTATTCTGTTGGTAAAATCGTAAGGTTCTCAATTTTTTGCTTAGTATTATTGCCTTTCAAACCATGTTGCACCAAAATTTTAGTGTTAATAACAGGACAGGCCAAATCTGATAGCTTATTAGCATTAAATTCTAACTTATGGTAATATTCCAACATTTCCTTTATTATCAAGTCACCTTTTTGAGCAGCAAAACCTAATCCAGATGCAACCTTATCCCCACTTTCAAATCCCATGTATCCTGCAGGATAATCATTTAAAACTTTTTGTAACGGCTGTAACAACTTAACATCTGTATCAAGGTAAACACCACCATACACAAAGATCGCATATAATCTAACATAATCGGTGACAAATGCCCAATCCTTATTCTTGTAAGCGTCTTTTACAAATGAACACGCTTTATCTATATTAAAATTACGTTCATCCCACCGAATAATTTTAAAATCCGGATTCATTTTTGACCATTCCAAAACATTTTTTGATACAAATGAAGGAACATCATTATTGCCAAACCAACAATAATGTATTATTTTAGGAATCATATAATTACCTCTTCCATTTAGAAAGTTTTAAACTCATCATAAAAATTTTATAAAAAAGCGGAAATGCTGAGATTAAGGCTTTCCTAGATGCGGGAATAGGTGATTTTAATAAAAATTTATAATGGCTATGTAAATTAGAAAGAATATTGATATGCTCTATCAAAAAAATTTTTTTATATTTTAAACTTCTATTTGCTTGAAGTAGATTTATTAATATTCCGAAATCGGCTCTATAACGATTAAGTAACGCATTTTCAATTATCCATTTATTTTTACTTTTTTCAGCATACTTAACTACCAAATCCCATACACGCAGTAAATCAAGTCTTTGTTCGCTAAATTTTTTTGTCGTAATACTACTTGAATTATAAAAATAATGATATATCACTTTACTTGAGTAGACAATCTTATTAGAAATTAGTGCAACTTGAAATGTAAACGGTACATCCTCCGAAATCAATCCAACAGGAAACTTAATGTCTTTTATGAGTTCTTTTCGATATAATTTTGCCCAAGCATATTGAACATTTACTTGAGTATTTAACTTAAAAAAACGCTCTAAAAACTCTTTTCGTGTCCATAAACTAATATTTTCTGTGGACAGATTTGCAGATTTCACTCGCGAGTTCTCAGCCATTACAAAATCTGCATTATATTTTTCAATTAACATTACTAAATATTGTAAGGCTCCAGGATATAACCAATCATCTGAATCAATAAACGTAATATATTCTCCCATTGCCTGTTTAACACCAACATTACGAGCATCGCTTAGTCCACCATTATTTTTATGAATTGTTGTTATATTCTCATATTTACTTGAAAATTCATCACAAATCTTTGAACTACTGTCTGTTGATCCATCATCGACTAAAATAATTTCAACATCGTCAAATTCCTGATTAATCACAGAAGTAATACATTTAGATAAATATTGATCTACATTATATACTGGAATAATCACGCTAACTTTAGGTAACTTCATGGTAAACCTACTTTCTATATTTTATTAAACCTAAAGTTCCCCATTTAACTACACTTACTGTACTTTGTACTACATTTTGTTTTAGGTAATAGTGATAAAAACGATAGTGTTTCATAATCAACTTCTTTTTATTGCTAGTCATCGAACCTTGACGAACTCGGTACTTAGCCAAAATTTTGGAATTTCCATATGCTACCCCTTCCAAATTAATTACATCAATAAAAATGGCAGATTGCAAGAAATAACTTGAACGAATTTAGTGACGTAGATTAAGCAAGAAGATCTCGATTGGTGTATGCCAATTAAGACATTTAAGTGGCCGTGAATTCAGATACCAATTGATTTGAACCAGTTGGTAATCACTTAGTTCTTCAATGGCTTGTCCCTTGGGAATAAACCGTCGCAAAACTCGGTTACGGTTTTCATTACTACCGCGTTCATGTGGTGAATAAGCATGGGCAAAATAAACCTGAGTACCTGTTAGCTGTTCAATTGTCTGGTAGTTAGCGAACTCTTTACCATGATCCACGGTAAGCGTCTTGAGCTTGCCTTGAAGTTGACTAGCTAGTTCAAGTACGGCTTGAGTCATGGACCGACTATCGCGACCATGGAGCCGTTTAACAATTGTCAGGCGACTTTTACGCTCCACAAAAGTAGCCACAGCTTGACCTTTACGTTTACCAGAAAGTACGGTATCAGCTTCAAAGTGGCCGAATTCCTGGCGAGTTTCGACTTTATGAGGACGCTCCTCAATGGAGCGGCCGTGATTGAACGTACCACGCTTTTCTTTAGCACGATGACGACGAATTCCATGATCAGGCAAATCGGGCAACTGTATATCAAGCCATCCTTGATCAATCCAGTTATAGACCGTCTTGTAGGCAATCCCCACCACATGGGCAACTTGTTCAGGGGACCACTTCTGGACTTGAATCTTTTCCTCGATCAAGTGTTTAAGGTTTTTAGTGAGCGAAGACTTCCGCCCCCGTTGACTAACCTTTCGTTCAAAGTCAGTTTGCGCTAGCCCAGCCTGGTACTCACTATTTAGCCGGTGAAGTTCGTTAAAGATGGTGGTCTTACTAAAGCCTAAGTAGTTAGCGATGTATCGCAAGGAACGTCCTTCATTATGAAGCGTTTCAATGACAACACGGTTCTGGAATGATAAAATAGTGGTGCCCATTAGGGTCCTTCTTTCTAATGGAATGTTGTGGTAACACCATTAAAGACCTTGATGGGTTTTTCTGTCCACTTAAATTTTACAATCTGCCAAATCTAATTAAATTTAGCTAATCCAGCTATTCCCCATTTAACAACATTTATTAGGCTGTGAAGCCTACCTTGTCCTAAATATGTTCGATAAAATACATAATGCTTTTTTATCAATTTCTTTTTATTGTTTGTAGTTGAGCCTTCATGAATACGATACTTAGCTAAAACTTTCGAATTACCATACGCAACATTTTCAAGAGCTACAATATCAAGCCAAAATGCATAATCATCAAGAATACTGTTTAATTCCTCTTTAAAAAAAATCTTACCATGTTTAGATTGGTCATATAATCCGGTAAGACAGCCAATATAATTCAGAGATTCCATATCTTTAGAAGTAATTTTATCTTTTACTTTTACAGGCTTCAAAATTTCTTTCGAATTCTTATTAATCATTGCATAAGACGAGTAAACGCAAATAGCTGACTTCTCTTTCATAAACCTAATTTGTTCTTCTAGAAAATTAGGCTTCCAAATATCATCAGAATCTAATAAAGCTAAGTATTGGCCTTTTGATCTACGAATCCCATTGTTTCTAGCAGCAGCAGAGCCGGAATTGGATTGCCGAATTAATTTAATTCTTTTATCCGTCTGATAATGCTTTATAACATTAATAGAGTCATCGGTTGAACCATCATCAACGATTAACAACTCCCATTTGGGATATGTTTGATTAATTACCGATTCAATACTTTCACCTATAAACCTTTTGCCATTGTAACAAGGCATAACTATAGACACTAAATCTTTTTCCATTATTTTTTCACCTAACGTTTCCATTAACGAGCTCCATCTCCAGTAAAAATAATTCTAATTGTTTCAAAAGCAATTTGAAAATCAAAGCCTAGTGAGTAGCGTACAATTGTATAGATATCTGTATTTTGATTTTGATGTTCTTTAAGGACAGCGTCGAGTTCACTCCCTATGGGGCCATCCACAACAGCCACAATTTGATTTGGTTTAACAGTTTGATCCTCGATACTCTCTAATGCTTAATCTAAAAATGCCGGTTCTTCATCCTTGTAAACCGACAATAATACAGAAAAAGCAGGAAATTTATCGTTACTCATAAAACTACTTTCTGTTTTCTTCAAATCTATTCTTTTTTATCGTGCCCCATCACCCGTGAACATCGTCTTGATCGTCTCCAAAGCGATTTTAACGTCAAAGGTAAATGAGTAGTTTTCAATATAGTAATTATCTAGGTGACACTTTTCTTCTGGGGAAATATCATAGCCCCCATTTACTTGGGCATACCCAGTAATTCCTGGGATAATTCGCAAGCGTTGCGGAAATTCCGGCCACTGTTTATAGAATTTTTCCGTTAACTCTGGCCGTTCCGGGCGTGGCCCGATCATGCTCATGTCGCCCTTTAAAACATTCCAAAACTGCGGTAGTTCATCGATCCGCGTCTTTCGCATAAACCGTCCGACCGCAGTTACCCGTGGGTCATTCTTTTGCGCCCACACAGCCCCGGTTTTAGCTTCTGCATCGTTTCGCATTGACCGTAGCTTGATAACATCAAAGGTCTTTCCCATGTAGCCAACCCGTTCTTGCTTAAAAAAGATCGGTCCCTTCGATGTTAATTTAATAATGATCCCAAAAATAAAAATGAACGGGATACTGATGATTAACCCCATTAAGCCAAAAATGATATCCCAAAATCGTTTCCACACCATTTTCTTCATTGGGATTGGTTCGCCAATGTGGTCTAAGTATTCGTAGGTGGTTCCTGCTATTTGCGCCTTACTATTTACTTTTTCCATCTGCATATTCCCAGTATTCCCTAAGTCCATTTTCTAACCCCCAATTTGCTTTAAAACCTAATTCCTTTAAACGGGTAATATCTGCCAAAGATTCCTGAATGTCCCCATTTCGTGCTTCCGCAAATTGAATCTTCAACTTTTTCCCGGCCGCTTCTTCAAACATCCTGATTACGTCTAGCAATGCGTGTTTCTTCCCGTAACCAATGTTATAAACCCCATAACTATTTGTTGCCTCACTAATGAAAATCAACGCGTTAACAATGTCTTTAACGTAGATAAAGTCCCGCGTCTGACTCCCATCCCCGTACAGGGTAAACTGCTGATCCTTTAACAGACAATTCGTCACAATCGATAGTACACCAGAATACGGTGAATTAGGGTTTTGCCGGGGACCAAACACATTGAAGAATCGGACGGCCACGGTTGATAATCCGTATAAGTCACCATAATCAATTGTAAATCGTTCCGAAGCATACTTATCTACTGCGTATGGTGTTAATGGTTGCACTCGGCTGTCTTCTCGCTTCGGTAATTCCGGATAGTTACCGTATACCGCTGCCGAGGAGGTAAACAGGAATTTCTTTGGTTGATATCCCTTTACCCGTAGGTATTCCAACGTATCTACCACTGATTCTTGGTTCACCTGGTGCGTTTCATACGGCCGTTCCACCGAATCAGCTACACTAGCAATCGCAGCTAAATAGTAAATGTAGTCAAAGTCTTCATCAAGAATGGAGTGCATAAATTCATGGTCGCACACGTCATGTTCATGGAACTCAACTTGATCTGCAACCGTAGCTAAGTTAGCTTTCACTCCCATGGATAGGTCATCAACTACGGTCACTTGATATCCTTTTTCAACTAACGAGATTACTAGATTGGATCCAATAAATCCCGCCCCTCCAGTGACAAGTGCTTTTACCATAAGATGTTGTCCTCCATGATTCCTGTTTTACTAAAACAACCAAAACCTACGTTTCTTCTTCAGTGGTTGCCACTTCATCCGAACTGGCTCACCGTTAATTAACCGCTTGGCATTGCGGCGGTAGTGTTCAGCCAAGTGCGGATCAAACTCACGGGCCATTTTTGCTAGTCCCTCATTTAACTCGTAGTCGCGCCGGGCTAGGGCGTGGGCGTCCGATGCGAAGATCGTCCCCTGCCCCGCTTCAATTAGCCGGGTCGTTAAATCTTCAATCTTCTTCCCAAAGGTGCCCATGTAAGAAGCCGCCGTTAGCTGGGTTAAACAGCCCTGTTCCAAAAACGCCTCCAGAATACTTGGCTCATCCAAAATGGCGGCGTTGCGTTCCGGGTGGACAATTACCGGCGTCACCCCGTGTTGTAAGAGTTCAAAGACCAACTGCCGAGCAAAGGTCGGCACCCCACCACTTGGCATTTCTAACAAGAGATAGCGGCCTTCTTCGTCCACGTACAACAAGTCGTCGGCTTCTAGTGCCGGCAAAACCCGATCGCTCACCCGCACCTCTTGACCCGGAAAAACGGTCAGGGGAATCTGGGCTTCTTCAAGGGCTTCTTTAAAATCTGCCGTTGCCTTAATCACGTCTTGCTTGTGGTTGACGTAGTGACCATTTAAATGGTGCGGCGTCAACAAGCAGTGGCTAACCCCATCGGCCACCGCTTCTTGTGCTAACTTCAAAGACGTTTCCATGCTCGGTGACCCATCATCAAGCCCCGGCAACAGGTGGCAGTGCAAATCAATTAGCCCCATCGAAGAAGTCCCCCTTTCCGTTTAACTTATCCTTCGCCTCCCTCGTAGCCATAGACATAGCCATAACCGTAACCAGCGTCGTCATCGTAAACGTCGTTCATCACGTACCCTAAGACGTTGGCCTGGGAAATCTTCAACATTTCCACCGCCCGGCGAATGGCTGCCTTTTGGGTCACACCCTGGCGAACCACTAAGATCACCCCATCCAGGTTACTAGACAGCACTTGGGTATCGGTTACTTGCAGCATCGGCGGCACGTCTAAGACCACTATGTCGTAGACTTCCCGCACTCCGTTAATCAGCGATTGCATCCGCTGAGAACCCAACAGCTCCGATGGGTTCGGTGGCACTGGACCGGCCGTTAAGACCTCCAGGTTTTCAACCCCACTCTTTTGCACCACGTTGCTAAGGTCGACTTCTTTACTGTCCCCAGTCAAAACGGTGGTTAACCCCTTTTGGTTGCTTAGGCCAAAGGTCGCGTGTAGAGTCGACCGGCGCAAGTCGGCGTCGATCAAGAGGACCCGCTTACCTTCTTGGGCCCAGGCGATTGCCACGTTGGCCGTTACCGTGGACTTTCCTTCCGAGATTCCCGAGGAGGTAAAGGCAACCGTCTTTAGCGGCCGGTCAACGCTCATGAAGTGAATGTTGGTCCGGATCGTCCGGAACTGTTCGGCCGGGCCACTCTTTGGGTCGGCCAGCGTGATTAACATGGCTCCGTTATCCATGGTGTCAGTGGATCCAGTATAATGATGTTTAAATAGTCCCATTTGAAAACCTCCCTGCTAGACCCGGCGGTGACCAGCAGCCTGGTCATCGAACGGCTTAAATTCAAAGTCGGCTGGCATGTAAATTTCACCAACTTGACCCAAGTTAGTTAGGCCCAGTTCGTTGGTCATAAAGTCGTTGTCACGAACCGTCGTGTCGGTTAAGTCACGAATCAGTACGTAAACGTAGCTGATCAAGAACCCGAGCACTAGCCCAGCTAAGGCAAAGAGCTTCTTGTTCGGGAAGGACTGGCTGGTTGGCGTCGTTGCCTCTGAGACGATCGTAACGTTGTTAACGTTCATCATCGAACGAATCTGCTTCTTAAAGACCTTGGCCACCGTGTTAGCGATCACCTTTGCCTCCGTCGGGTTGCCCGCCTCCGCACTTAGGGAGAAGACTTGAGAATTGGTTTGGGTGCTTACCGTCAGTGAACCCTTCAGCTTAGCCACGCTTAATGCGTAGGCCCGTTGGCTCCCGCTCGGGTTGGCCAACTGCTTGGAAGCACTCTTTAGGATCACTTGATTGGTGATGATGTCCTTATAAGTATTGATCATCTGAATGTCGGCCTGCTGGTTGTTATAGGCCTGACCGTTATTGTCATTGCTATTGCGTTGGTTAACCAGGATTTGGGTGGTGGCGGTGTACTTAGCCGGGATCACAAAGGTAGCTATCCCCCAAGCGATGACGCCGAGGCCCACCGTCCAGATTAAAATCATGCGCACGTGTTGAACAAACAGCTTCCAGAGGTGCTGCAAGTCAATCACGTTGGTATTCTTTTCGCTTTCCATTAATTACTCTCCGTCTTAACTGTTACTTGTTTGAGGCCCAGGGTGGTCCGTAGTTCGTTGCTTACCCGTTGGCGTTCGGTCGTCGAGACTACTTCAAAATCTTCCCCACTAACGGTCTGGGAAGATCCCTGAGCGTGGTCGGAAGTGACGCTTTGGCCGGCGCTCCGGTAGTGGAGGGCGACACTCATCATGTTATTCAGGGTGAAGTCGGTTTGCGTTTCGTCCGCAATGTCGTTTAAGAACGACTGGTTCAAAATTGATTTATAGGAAGCCGACTTCTTTAAGAGGGCCATAATTACGAGCCGTTGGCGTTCCTGACGGCCGTAATCGCCGTTAGGATCTTCGTGACGCATCCGCGAGAAGGCCAGGGCCTGGGCCCCCTTCATCGTGTAGGTCTTCCCCTTTTCAAAGGAATAACCTTCGTAGCTAAAGGTCAGTGGTGACTTAACGGTTACCCCGCCCACTTGGTTGATCGCCTTTTCTAGCCCCCCCATATTCACGAGCACGTAACCATCAATCGGTACGTTGTAGTATTCCTTGAGGGTCTTGATCGTTTCCTTGACCCCGCCGTAAGTGTAGGCGGCGTTGAGCTTGGCCGGTGACTCATCGCTGTAATCAGGCAGGGTCACTTCCATATCACGGGGAATGCTGACGATCGTCGTCTTCTTATTTTGCGGGTTGACCGACATCATCATGATCGTGTCGGTCCGTCCCTTATAACTCCGCCCCAAGGCCCCCGTATCGGTCCCGAGTAAGAGAATGTTAATTGGTTTCTTAGCAGCTAATAACTTACTTAAGTTCCGGCTCTTAACCACCCCGCTCGGGGAATACATACTGTTGGTGGCAACGCGAACGTTTCGCCAAGCCATTCCAGCAAAGAAGAGCGCTACGACAACAACTAGCCCCACGAGGATCCATAACCACCGCAGCCAGCGACGCCGGTGATGGTGGTGATGATGGTGGTGCTGAGAAGAACGGTGTTGTAATTCTTCAGAGTCCATGCTGACCTTCCTTTTTTTGCCCTTCTATGGACAATATTAATCAATCTTTAACCTATTTTGCTACGTTTTAATTTTGTATTCAACTAGAATTTAGTCACATTTCGATTACAAGTGTTATTTTAAATAAAAATAATTACTTGGTTACATCAACTGAAAGCTGTTTCATTATGAGTTTCACCTTAGTAAAATGACAACGTTTTACTATGTGTATAGATAATATATTAATAAGTAAATGGTAATGTGACTACTTTTTATCATTTGATAAAATTGGAGTTTTTATGATTTTTTTCGTCAACTAAAAATGCGCCACCCCCACACCTGGGGGCGACGCATTTCCCTTTTCAACCGCCTTACTTGTAGTTTGGCGCTTCCTTGGTAATTTGAACGTCATGTGGGTGGGATTCCCGCAGCCCGGCGTTCGTAATTTGAACGAATTGGGCTTGGTTGATTAAGGTTTGAATATCGCCGGCCCCAACGTAGCCCATCCCTGAGCGCAGTCCGCCGACCATTTGGAAGATGACATCGCTGACGTCCCCCTTGTATTCAACCCGTGCTTCAATCCCTTCCGGAACCAGCTTGTTAGCTTCGTTAACTCCTCCCTGGAAGTAACGATCCGAAGAACCATGGGATTGGGCCATCGCCCCCACGGAGCCCATCCCCCGGTAAGACTTGTACTTCTTACCGTTATCTTCGTAAACTTCACCCGGCGCTTCGGTCGTCCCAGATAACATCGAACCGAGCATGACCGCGTTCCCACCAGCGGCCAGGGCCTTCACGATGTCACCGGAGTACTTAATCCCACCGTCGGCGATGATGGCCTTACCAAACTCGTGGGCCACGCTAGCCGCATCGTAAATCGCGGTGATTTGTGGTACCCCAACCCCGGCCACCACCCGGGTGGTGCAGATCGAACCGGGGCCGATCCCGACCTTAACTACGTCAACCCCGGCTTCAAATATGGCCCGGGTCCCCTCGCCAGTGGCGACGTTCCCGGCGATCAAGGTTTCGTTCGGGAAGTGGTCGCGGATTTCGGCGATCTTACGCAGCACCCCGGCGGAGTGACCATGGGCCGTATCGATTACGATCGCATCGGCGCCGGCCTTAAACAGGGCTTCGGCGCGTTCAAAGGTGTCAGACGTTACCCCAACGGCAGCGGCCACCAGCAGGCGGTTTTGGTCGTCGACGGCGGCGTGGCTCATCATCGAGTTCAGGGCGACGCTCTTCACGTTGGCCACTTCACCAGCCTGGGCCTGAATCGACATGTTCTTGTGGATGACCCCCATCCCCCCTTGCAGGGCCATGGCGATCGCCATCGATGATTCGGTCACCGTGTCCATCCCAGCGGAGATAAACGGCACCTTCAGCTTCAGGTTCTTGGCGATCTGCGTGGACAGGTCAACCTCGTTTGGTAACACGTGGCTTTCAGCCGGAATCAACAGCACATCATCAAAAGTTAGCCCCTTCTTGGCGAACTTGGTATCCCAGTTTGACATCTTTGAACAGCACTCCTTTGGAAAAATTTATATTGTTAGTACTTTACTCGATATATCGGCTTTGGTCAATCATTTCCGGCATTTCTAACCTGATTCTCATCTTTTTTGCCCAAATTCTGGAACTCCCTGCCGAAGCTCCCCGAATAACGTTCGGTTTTAGAACGCAAAAAGAGGCTGGGAAAACAGAACTTTTCCCAGCCTCTAGCGTATTTTTAAATGTTAGACAGATAACGTGGCGACCCAGCGGGTAGGTTATTTGCCACTTTCTTCCTTAACGGCGCCGCCGGTTGGCCGACGAGCCCCAGAAGCCCCCGACAATGTGGTAGCGTTGGCGGAAGTAGACGTCGCCGAAGAAGGCGGCTACCCCAAGGATCAGGTAAGCCCAGGCGTTTAAGACTGGGTTGATGGCGTTTGGCAAGAAGGCCACTAGCATGTAGACCAGGATCCAGGCCATCAACGCCCCTAACACCAGGACAATCCGGAGCCATAACGGCCGGCGGTGTTGTTTCCCGTTTTCATCGACCGTTGGCAACAAAATCTTGTTGACGAACCCGAAGGCCGCCCCACCGGCCACGGCGACCAAGATGATTGCGACCAGCCCGGCGCTCCCGTGTTGGGCCAGCTTCAGGGTTGACGGTTGCATCAACCCAATCAGCCCAAACATGAAGGTGAAGATGGCGAAAAACATCAGCCCGTTATCTACCGACATTAAGACGGTCGAGGTCTGTTGTTGTTCGGCTGGCGTCTTCTTCGGGTGCAGGAGTTCATCGGCGTACTTGGTGGGCGTTCCAAACAGTCCCTTCGCGGTTTGCCCCGTCTTTTGACCTTCCAAGAGGGCAGTCATGGTTTCTTCTAGCAGGGCCGGCTTGGCTTCGGCCGTCGCTCCCTGGGCGTCCAGTTGCTTATTTAACTGGTACATGAAGTCTTCGTTCTTACGGGTCAACCCGGCGTTTTCAAACATCATCCCGGTCTTTTGCCGGTCTTCTTTTAGGTGTTGGCGCTGGCGTTGTCCGGCAGCGGCGTTTTTTTGTTCCTGTTCACTCACGGTGGTGTCCTCTCAATCGATTCTCTATCCTGACTAGACGTTGAAGCGGAATTCAACAATGTCGCCGTCTTGCATCACGTAGTCTTTACCTTCCAGGCGCAGCTTGCCGGCTTCCTTAACGGCGGCGTGGCTCCCGTACTGGTCAAGGTCTTCAAACGACATGACCTCAGCGCGGATAAAGCCCCGTTCAAAGTCGGAGTGGATAATCCCGGCGGCCTGCGGGGCCTTAGTGCCCTTCCGGAAGGTCCAGGCGCGCGTTTCCTTGCCCCCGGCGGTGAAGAAGGTTTCCAGGCCCAAGAGCTGGTAAGCGGCCCGAATCAGGCGGTTTAAGCCTGGTTCTTCTACCCCTTCCATTTCCAGGAAGTCGACCTTTTCTTCTTCGTCCATTTCGGCGATCTGTTCTTCGGCGGCGGCGGCGATCCCAATCACTTCACCATCGCCCGCCACGTGTTCTTTGATCACGTCCATGTACTTGGAAGCCTCTGGGTTGGCCATATCGTCTTCGGACACGTTAGCCACGTACAGGACCGGCTTAATGGTTAATAAGAAGAGCCCCTTGACGATCGGCATTTCTTCGGCGCTGAATTCCACCGACCGGGCCGGCTTGCCCGCCTCTAAGACCGGCTTAAGCTTTTCTAGGACCGCCAGTTCGGCCAGGGCGTCCTTGTCGCGCCCCTTGGCCGCCCGTTGCACCTTGGCCAAGCGGTTGTTCACGGAGTCGAGGTCGGCCATGATCAGTTCCAGGTTGATCGTGTCGATGTCGTCGACCGGATCGACCTTCCCAGTGACGTGGGTGATGTCATCGTCATCAAAGGCCCGCACCACGTGAACAATGGCGTCGGTTTGGCGAATGTTTTCCAAGAACTTGTTCCCAAGCCCTTCCCCCTTGGACGCCCCCTTGACGATCCCGGCGATGTCGGTAAATTCAAAGGTGGTTGGCACGATCTTTTTGGCCGGGATCAGTTCATCGATCCGGGCCAGGCGGCTATCCGGCACTTCGACCATCCCGACGTTGGGGTCAATCGTTGCGAACGGGTAGTTAGCCATTTCGGCGCCCGCCTTGGTAATTGCGTTAAAGAGGGTTGACTTCCCGACGTTGGGCAACCCCACGATCCCTGCAGTTAATGACATGGTTTAAAAACTCCTTTAATCCTCTTCTTGTTCGGCCCGTTCTAAGACCTTCTTGAGCCGCTTGTTAAAGTCGTAGCGGCTCATCATGACAATGTGGCTACAGCCGGTGCACTCGATTTTAATGTCGGCGCCGACCCGGATAATCTGCCACCGGTTTACCCCGCACGGGTGGGGCTTTTTCATTTCGACAATGTCGTTTAATGCGTATTCTTCCATCTTTACTACCCCCTAATCAAAGTGCACCCCTAGCAGTTCCAAAATCCGGTTTAAATCCTGATTGGAACCATAGGGGATCACGATCTTACCGCCGCGGCGCTTGGCCTGCAAGCTGACCTTGGCACCAAACTTACCCGCTAGTTGACTCTCAGCCTCTCGTAAGTAAGGGTTGGCACTTTTAACCACTGACTTTTGGCGCCCCTTCTTGTTAATCCCGGCCACGATCTCTTCTAGCTGGCGGACGGTCAGCCCCTCGTTTGCGACCCGCTTGGCTAGTTCAACTAGCCGCCGTTCGTCCTTGACCCCCAGGAGGGTCCGGGCCTGGCCCATCGATAGCTCGCCACTGGCCAGCATCTGCTTAACCTCTTCGGGCAAGCCTAACAAGCGCAGGTAGTTCGCGATGTAGGGGCGGCTCTTACCTAAGCGGGCCGCCACCTGGGCCTGGGTCAGGTCCAAGCGTTCAATCAAGGTCTGGTAGGCCTGGGCCTCTTCTAAGGGGCTCAGGTCCTCGCGTTGCAAATTCTCTAGGACCGCCACTTCCATCATCGTCTGGTCGTCTAAAACCCGGACAATCGCCGGAATCGTCTCGCGTTCGGTCATCTTGGTCGCCCGCAAGCGCCGTTCCCCGGCAATTAATTCGTAGCGGTTCAAATTAGGGTCCGGGCGCCGGACAATGATTGGCTGAAAGACCCCCGCCGCTTCGATTGACCGGGCTAACTCCGCTAAGCCCTCCTGGTCAAAGGTGCGCCGGGGCTGGTAGGGGTTGGGGCGGATTGAATCCACCGCCAACTCCCTAACCACTTCCCCCGGGCCGGGCGGGGCGGTCAGTTGCCTTGCATCACTCATTGCATCGCCCCCACTAGTCCGTCGGGGCAACGATCGTGATCGTCAACTCCACCCCGTTAGCGGTCTTGGTTTCCTTGACCTTGGTCTCAAAGCCGTTATCGTTAACTAACTTCAAGGATTCCTTGATCGTGTTGACGGCAATCCGTGGGTCGGATACCTTGACCCGGCTGGCCACCTTCTTGGTTTTCTTCGGCGCCTTCTTCTTTTTAGCCGGTTGATCCTGCGCGTCGTCTTTTTTGACCGTTAACTCTTCGTCGAGGCCAAAGAGTTCGCGTTGCTTTTGGGCCTCCACTTCGCTTGGCACCGGCTTACCCTGCATCCGGGCGATCTCGTCTTCGGTCTGGCGGACCGTCCAGTCGTTATTAACAATCTTCATTAAGATGTCGCGTTGTTGGTCCTCGCTAAGGCTGAGCATGGCCCGCCCGTGGCGCTCGGAAATCTTGTGGTCCATGATTGCGTTTTGCACCGGCGTAATCAGTTGTAAGAGCCGCAACTTGTTAGCGACAAAGGACTGGCTCTTCCCCATCCCCTTGGCCAGGGCCGACTGGGTCAGCTTGTTGAGTTCCATCAACTGTTGATAAGCCTGGGCCTCTTCGACCGGGCTTAACTGCGAGCGTTGCAAGTTTTCGATCAGGGCCAAGGAGGCCGTTTCCTGGTCGTTCATCTTTTCGACGATCGCCGGGGCCTTGGTCCAATTCAACAGGCTCATCGCCCGGAAGCGCCGTTCCCCGGCAATGATTTCGTACTTACCAGTTTCGTATTCGCGTAAGATGATCGGTTGCAAGAGCCCGTGTTCATCAATCGTTTGGGCTAATTCTTGGATCGCCGTTTGGTCAAAAACCTGGCGGGGTTGGTAGCGGTTGGGCACGATCTGCGCCAGCGGAACCTCCACAACTTGGTTTTTAACCGGCCCCTTGCTCTTCCCAATGTTAAACAATGAAAATGCCATTTTACTACTCCTCAATTGCTAGACGTTAATCAGTGGCTTCTTAGCGGGTACCCCAGGGCGCCGCGGGTACTTACCCGGCGTTTTAGCGACCTTATCGATCACCACCAGGTTGCGCTCCTCTGCTTCCGGCTTGGTTGGCAGGGTCAACTTGGTCGTCCCCGCCACCTGGCCACCCAGCTTGTTAATCGCTCCGGTCGCCAATTTTAACTCATCATTAACGGCGCTGGCCTTATAAGCCAAAAAGGCCCCACCAACCTTGGCCGCTGGCAGGCACAACTCGCCGAGCACCACCAAGCGGGCCACCGCCCGAGCGGTTACTAAGTCGAACTGTTCGCGGTACGGACTCCCCTTGGCCGCAAAGGTTTCGGCCCGGTCGTGAACCAGGTGCACCCCGGTCAAACCGAGGTCGTCGCACAGGTCGGCCAAGAAGTTGATCCGCTTGTTTAGGGAATCAACAATCGTGACTTCCAACTGGGGAAAGGCGATCTTCAGCGGCAAGGACGGGAAACCCGCCCCGGCCCCGATGTCGCACAAAGTCAGGGCTTGGCTTTGGAGCTTAGGGTAAGCAAAGGCCCCGGTCAAAGAATCGTAAAAGTGTTTCAGGTAAACTTCTGTTTCGGCCGTAATCGCCGTTAGGTTTAAGTGTTCGTTGGTTTGAACCAGCAGCTGATAGTAACGCGCAAACTGCGCCATCTGGGCGTCCGTCAGCGCAATGCCGTGGTCAAGGAGGGCTTGACGAAATTCTTCTGGGTTCATATCTTTTTCCTTTCCGTGAAACATCTTGTTCCACGTTACCCTACCACTTTACCTTAATAAGCCCGTTGTTTCAAGCGATCTCCGGCTTTCTGGCGGGAATCATTCCCCGGGAAATGATGTCAAAAAGCTGGGAGAAAAGCGTGCTTTTCTCCCAGCTTTTTATTCATTCTCTGAATTTCCCACTCTATTACTTATTCATTGCCGCCACTTCTTCTAAGAACCACTTGTTGAAGGCCGCGGCGTCTATGTCAACGCAGACCTTAGCGTTGACCTTGCCGTCGTGGTAGGCGCCACGAACGTCACCAACCGTAGCCCCAATGGCCGGGCCATCCGTTACCACGTCGATCCACATTTCCTTGGTCGTGAAGGCCTCCGGGTGGAGGAGGTAGAAGATCGTGTTAACGTCGTGCATCGGGTGCCCGTCCTGGTCGTCCCCGTCGTTGTAGTGGGTCACCAGGTCGTGAAGCATCTTGCCGGCTTCGCCCATCTCCAGGAGCTTCTCTTGGCTGGCTGGGGTTAGGAGGGCCTTTAAGGTCACGTCCAGGCCGACCATCACAATCGGTACGCCGGCGTTGTACATGATCTTAGCGGCGTCCGGGTCGGTAAAGACGTTGAACTCAGCGGCCGAGGTCATGTTCCCACCGGAGATGGAACCACCCATTGCCACGATTTGCTTGATGTGGGACTTCACCTCTGGATACTGGGAGAAGAGCAGGGCGATGTTAGTGTAAGAGCCGGTTGGCACCAGGGTCACCTCATCTTCTGCCATGATGGCGTCGCGCAGGGCTTCGACGGCCGTCTTTGCTAGCGGTTGACCAAAGTCATCGCCGAAGTCGTAACCCGGCATCCCGGATTCCCCGTGAATGCGGGCCGCGTCTTCAAACGGCTTGATTAACGGCGCCACCGCCCCGCCGGCCACCGGGATTTGGTCGTTTTTCCCAAAGAAGTTAACGATCTTTAAGGCGTTGGCGGTCGTCTTATCAACGGTTACGTTCCCAGCCACCGTAGTGATCAGCTTCAGGTCTAGGCTCGGGTCGTTGATCGCCATCGTCAGTGCGGCTGCGTCATCAATTCCTGGGTCAGTATCCATAATAATTTTAGTCGTCATGTTCATTCCTCCAATTTAAGAAAACGCTTTTATTTTAGCGGGAAGAAAAGAGGTTGGGAAAAGACTCGTTTTCTCCTAACCTCTTGTCTAATTTCTTGGCTGTTACACAGATAACGTGGCAACCAACCGCAGGCCTAGTGTCTAAGTACGGACAAAGAACGCTGCTGATGTCACCAACCTTTGCCCTAGCTTAGCCAAACGGCCTGCCGAACGGGTTGGTTCCCACTCCTAGTTCTACCAAACAAACAAACCAACAATTGCGGCGGACAGCAGGGATACTAAGATCCCGGATAACAACAGGTAGCCAATGTTAGTGGCAATGTAGTCGTTATCTTCCTTACCAACCAGACCCTTGAAGGCCCCGATGATCATCCCGATCGTCCCGAAGTTGGCAAAGGACGTTACGAAGGTGGTCAAAACGGCCTTTAAGTGTTCTGGGTATTGGTTGATGACACCGGTCACCTTACCCATAACAACGAATTCGTTGGTAACCAGCTTCATCCCCATGTCTTGGGAAAGCATCCAGGCTTGGTGCACTGGCAGCCCCATTAACCAGGAGAATGGGAACATGATGACCCCAAGGATGGCTTCCAAGGAGAGTGGCTTCCAGATCAAGGCTAAGAGCTTGTCAATCAAGGCGGCCAAGGCAACAAAGGCTACAACGTTTGCGACGATGATCAGGATTAACCGACCGGCGCCCAAAATAGAATCCCCTAAGAAGGAGAAGAATGGTTCACGCTTTTCACCTTCTTGCTTGACGGTTTCAATCGTGTCTTCTTCTTCTGGTACAACGATTGGGTTCATTAACGCAGTCGCAATCAGGGAGTTGACAATGTTAATCGGCACCGCCGTTAGGATAAATTGCCCCGGCATCATTTCGATGTAGGCCCCTAAGATCGACGCCGTCACACATGACATTGACATCATGGCGATCGTCAGGTTCCGTTCGCGACTCATCTTCCGTAATTGCATCCCGGAGATGGCCAGAACTTCCGTGTTCCCTAAGAACATCATTTCAACGGCGAAGAAGGATTCAAACTTCGGTTGGCCGGTGATAAAGGACAGGCCCCGTCCGATCCACTTGATGATCCAAGGTAAGACCCCGATGTAAGTCAGGATATCAAACATTGGAACAATCATCAGGATTGGCATCAGTGCCGAACAGATGAAGTTTAAGTTCTTTGCGTCATACCAACCACCCAGGGCGAAGATCGTCCCGGTAGAGGAAATATCAACAATCCAGGCAAAGCCGTCAGCGGCAGCCTTAACCCCGGCACGTCCGGCAGCAGAACCAGTTAAGAACCAAGCCAAGACCAAGTTGAGGACCACCATGATGGCGATGGCCTTCCAGTTGATCGCTTTCTTGTTCTTGGAGAAGAGGAATCCAATTGCCAAGAAGACAATTATCCCAAGAATATTGATTGCAAGATACATGGGAAAACACCTTTCCTTAATTTAATGAATAATAGCAACAAACATCCCTCCGCTAGCAAACCAGTGGGGGGAATCATTTCTTAAAGCAAGAATAACATTGATTAAGGAAAAGTAAAGCGCCTCCCTTGGCGATCTTTGTGAAAAATGACAGCGTTTTCCCTAACGTTCGTCAGTACATCGTTTTACATCAACATTCCGGCGTTCGGAAACGGTTCCAAAATTTCACAAACTAATTTTTTAAATTTTCTAACCGGAGCCTGTTAAGCGTGATTTAACAAGCCCCTTTCTGGTATCCCCTAATTTTGTGCACCCGTTTTCACTAAATCAATCGTTTTACTTGGTTAATCGCTAAACCGACCATTTGAGGTCATCGTTCGGATTGCATATTGGCAGAGAGCGTAAAATATCTTGTGTAAATGCATAAAAGATTTCTGAATTGTATAGAAATAGGGAATGCCTTCCCTTATGATATTTAGTAACCACAGAAAA